>SMEZ01000007.1_pt1 | contig 291527 bp, 268 predicted proteins | sample 2456351 | NCBI WGS metagenome assembly SMEZ01 (sample SAMN10132605, study PRJNA489261) | soil metagenome | isolation source: day120 antibiotic-loamy sand soil ammended with composted manure from dairy... | place: USA | collected 2015-04-01 | reverse complement strand
GCCGAGGTCAGCACCGAGGTCCAGCTCCAGAGCCGAAGCCGGAGCCGAGGCAAGGCCGAAGGCCAGCAGGCCTGCGGCTGTCACGCCCAAGGCGCGTGCCGTATAGGACATGTATCTCCTTAACTTCTCGTTAGGGGTTAATCCGGCAATAAGGCATAAAGATTGGCGTCGGCCATGACTACGGCGTGGCCGTCGAGCAGGCCCCACGGACGGGCGGTGTCGGGTTCCATGGGGGTCACCTCCCCCGCCGCGTTGACCGCGACTTGGCCTTCCTCCAGTTCGCCGTAGACCACGCCGGCGACAGCGTTGAGTGGTGTGAAGCCCGGCAGCACCTGAGTCTGTCCGGACTCCAGGTCGGTCAGGATCGGTCCATAGGCAGCCACCGTCTCCCCTTCGATCCAGGTGGCATCGGCGAGTTCTCCCGCGGTGATCTCCGTCTCCGCGAAGACCGAGCCGTCCCGGGCGTCGTGGGCGGCCAGGATGACTTTGTCTTCCTTCTCACTCTGCCACCGAACGATGACATACCGCTCGGATGCGGTGATCACCCGATCGAGTCCATCGGCGCTCTTGGGTTCCTTCGCCGTGACTTTCGCGGGCTCTTCCCCGGGGGCAGCCCAGTACCAGGGGCCGTCGGCGGCAGCGAGGAGCACTTCGTCCCCGACGACGAGCATGCCCCCCGTTCCCTTGGGCACTTTGACTTCGAGCAGTTCTCCCTCGCGGGGGACCATGGCCTTCTTGTCGGTGGTGACGAGCGGGGCTGTGCCCGCGAAGGTGACCACGCCGTCCTTGGGGAGCTTGTACTCGGTGGGGCCGCTGCCGTCGGCAGACCAGATCCACAGCTTCCCGGTCCCCGCGATCGCCACCTCCCACTGGTCGTCGTTCTTGACGAAGCGGACCGCCCCTTCGATCTCCGCGGGTTGGATCGGCAGGTCGGCTTCCCACAGCCGTTTCCCTTCCGGGCCAGCGACCGCGAGCTTCCCGTCAGCCCCGATGAAAGCGACCCGGCTGCCGTCGTCGGAGACGGCCGGGCGGGTGCCTTCGGTGACGGGAATCCGCCAGAGCGCTTCGCTGGAGAACCCGGGGGGCGCGGAACGTGCTTCGAAGGGGATGGTGTCAGGCGTTTCGGGGGCTTGCTGCGAAGGCGCGGCCTGAGTGCCAAACCCGGGGAGGTACCGGGGAACCACGAGCACTACGGAGACCACGACGAGGACGACCACTGCCAGGCCTGCTGCGGCGAGGGCCAGGACCACGCCGGTCCTGCTCCCCGACTGTTTTCCGCTGTTGCGCGGCGCGGGTGGCGGGATCTGGGGGATGCTCCGGATCACGCCGCGGGGGAGTGCTTCCAGTCGTTGGACTCCGTAGACGTCCCGTGCCTCGATGATCACCGGGCGCCCGATGCGGGCGGCATGGTCGGTGACGTAGTCGAGCGCGGCCCGCCGGGTCGCTTTGGCGTCGGCCCCGTGGACAACGTGCCGGGAGCCGTCGATAAAGACCTCTGCGCTGAGGTCGTCGGCAGCAATAACAATGACCGCGGTGTCCGTTCCGGAACGCGAGGTGCTGTGATTAGTCATCGCACCTCCGATTCCCATTGAACGGCTGGGCAGAACGCAGGTGAGACGACACCGCGATCCTCAAAAACCGGAACACTGTGGTCACCACTGTTGCGAACCTGCCCATAGACGGCCCGTGCGCATTCCCGGGTGCCGAAGCGGCGATGCGGCTTCGGCTGGGAGTGATGCGAATGTGAGCGGGGAAATGGACGTGGGGGAGAAGTGCCTGCCGACAGAAGAAATCATACCCACCCAAAACCGTGAATTCCGGTGGTTAGCCAAATCTTTTCCCGGCCGTCGATTCCGCTCGGAAAGACTACCGCTCCCTTCCCGAAGACATCGGGAAAGCCCTTGTCGATCTGTGTGAATGAAGGGAGCGCAACTGTCGGGTGAGCACTCTGCCAACAAACCGATCCCACCTTTTCCAGCACTGTTGTGGCCTATCGGCACGTCACGGCTGGCCACAACCGGCCTTTTTGTGATCTTTTGTCAACCTGATCGGCACTTGAGGAGTCTGAGGACCTCCACGGAGAACAGGAGACGACACACCGATGTGTGCTGTCTTGTCCCCAACGTCACATCCCGCCCCAGGAACATATCGGACCTCTCCCGGGGAGGAGTGCACGGGCGAAGAGGCCTGGCTATCCGGGGTGGGATGGGAGAGGACATCCTGTGGGACGCGCCGCTGCCGCACGCGGTTCACCCCATCAGCCGAAAATCATGAATTTTGAGGAAAAGACCTCACATTCACCGGGGGTGACGTGCGGGAAAAGACCGTGCACGTGGGTGGCACCCCCGGCACGGCACACCTCGGGCAGCGCGGTCGTGTCCGCCCATAGGGGCAGTCAGGGGGGCATGTTGGACGGCTGGCAGGGCGGTTGGCCGCACCGGGACGGGGCAGGGCGCGCACACTGCCTTGGTGAGGTCGCAGGAACTCCGATCAGGACGGCGAGAGGAAGCGGGACCGCGCCGCTGGACGTCACGCCTGGCGCCGGGCGGGGGTGTCCTTGCCGCGCTGCTGTGCGGGCTCAGCGGAAGGCGGACAGTGCGGCCGCGGAATCCCAGAGGATCCGGTCCGGCGCCCGGCCGGGCGCCGCGGGTGTGAGCAGCCTGAGGAGAGACGGAGCCCTCAGCTCCGGCTTTCCCGGCACCGGGACGCTGACGGTGCGGAGGGATAGGCGGCGATATTCCCGGGCACGTCACCGTGTCCGGGGCCGTCTGCTTCCCGGTGCCGGGGGTGGTGCGCGGCCGCGCTCAGCGGCCGCTGCCGCCCTTCAGCCTGGCTCTGGCCCGGCGCATTCCGGCCAGCCAGCGGTCGCGGTCGGAGGCGCGGCGCTGCTCCATCACCGCGGCCTTCGGGTGCGGCAGGATGAGGAAACGGCCCTCGTTGAGGGCTTCCACCACGGACTGGGCGACGTCTTCGGGTTCGAGGTAGTCGCCGCCGAGCCGGGTGGCCGCGTCCGGGCCGTCTTTGGCGGTCATCGCGGTGTTGACGCCCATCGGGCACAGGCACGAGATGTCGATGCCCTCGTCCCCGTGCAGGATCGCCAGCCATTCGGCGAGGGCGACCGCGCCGTGCTTGGTCACCGAGTAGGGGGCCGAGTCGATGTTGGTGAGCAGGCCCGCGGCCGATGCGGTGATGAGCAGGTGTCCGCCGCCGCGCTCGACCATGCGGGGCAGCAGGAGCCGGGCCACATACACGTGGGCGAGGACGTGGACCCGCCAGGTGCGGTCCCAGTCCGCGTCGCTACCCAGGCCGCCGCCCGTGGTCACCCCGGCATTAGAGCACCACAGGTCGATAGGGCTGTCCCGCTCGACCTCCTCGATGAGCGCGGCTACCGCTTCGGCGTCGGTGACGTCGAGCTGGTAGCCCTGGGCTCGCGCCCCCAGTTCGGCTGCTGCGGCCGCGGCGCGCTCCCCGTCCAGGTCGGCGAGGACCACTCGGGCCGCCCCTTCGGCGAGGAAGCGTTCCGCGAGCGCGTAGCCGATCCCGTTCGCGCCACCGGTGACGACGATGGTTCGGTCGGGGAAGGTGAACGGTCTCCCCATGGGTCTTCCTCTCTGGTCAGTCCCGCGAGCCGGGCAGGGGTGCGGTGACGGCACTGGCGGGACAACGGCGTCTGGCGACGGGGCCGCGCCAGACGGTTACTGGGCTCCGTGCGGGGTGGCCACCAGGCGTCCCACGGTGGTGCCGTCTGCGAGGCGCTGCACCCCGTCCGGCAGCTCTTCCAGGCTGAGCACCTCGCTGACGGCGGGTTTGATCGCACCGCGCTCCGCGAGGGCGGTGAGTTCTTCGTGGCAGTGGGCCACGAGTGCGGGGTTCCGCTTGTTGTAGAGGCCCCAGTGCAGGCCGAGCAGCGAGTAGTTCTTGACAAGGGCGTGGTTGAGGCCAGGGGTGGGGATCGTCCCGCTGGCGAAGCCGATGATGAGGATGCGTCCTTCGAAGGCGATGCACTTGGTGGAGCGCGTGTAGGACTCGCCGCCCACCGGGTCGTAGATGACGTCGGCACCGCGCCCGTCGGTGGCTTCCTTGACCACGGACACGAAGTCGTCGACATACCGGTCGACGACGATGTCGGCGCCCAGTTTGCGGGCGTATTCGGCTTTGGCCGCGCCCCCGACGACACCGATCACGCGAGCGCCCGCTGCTTTGGCCAACTGGACTGCGGCGCTGCCGACCCCGCCGGCCGCGGCGTGGACGAGGACGGTCTCCCCGGCTTGCAGCCCGGCCCGGCGGTGCAGGGCGAACCATCCGGTCTGGTAGCCGATGAACAGGGCCGCCGCTTCTGTGTCGCTGAGGGAGGGGGGCGCAGGGAAGACACGGCTGATGTCCATGGGCGCGTATTCCGCGAACGATCCGTAGGGCAGGACCGGGGAGCCGATGACGCGGTCGCCTTCGGTGACTGTGGTGACGCCCTCGCCCAGGGCCACGACTTCGCCGCACAGTTCCACGCCGGGGGTGAACGGCAGGGGCGGCTTCTCCTGGTAGAGCCCGCGGCACATCAGCGCGTCGGGGAAGTTGACCGCTGTGGCGAGTACGCGGACCACGATCTGCCCCGGGGCAGGCTCGGGGACAGGGACTTCTTCGAGCTTGAGAACGTCTTTGGGCTCTCCCAGGTTGTGCACCCGCAGCGCTTTCACCGGTGTTCGCCTCCCACCATTGAGATACCGACCAGTCGGTAGTGAGTGAATCGTTTACGGACCGGTTTCGTCAAGGCGGCCTGTGCTACGCAGGTGGGATAGCCTCGCTCAGGACCCTGGAGCAGGAGAAGAACGTGGTGTCTGTCGCAGCGCAAACCTCCACCGGAGCCAACGAGGTCAACCGGGAAGCAGCCCGCCGCCGCACGTTCGCGGTGATCTCCCACCCTGACGCCGGTAAGTCCACGCTGACCGAAGCGCTAGCGCTGCACACGGAGGCGATCACCTCGGCCGGCGCGGTCCACGGCAAAGGGGACCGCAAAGGCGTGATCTCGGACTGGATGGAGATCGAACAGGACCGCGGCATCTCCATCACCTCGGCGGCGTTGCGCCTCGAATACAACGGCTGCGTGCTCAACCTGCTGGACACCCCGGGCCACGCCGACTTCTCCGAGGACACCTACCGGGTGCTGTCCGCCGTGGACTGCGCGGTCATGCTGCTGGACTCGGCCAAAGGCCTCGAGCCGCAGACGCTGAAGCTCTTCGACGTGGCCCGCAGCCGCGGCATCCCGGTGATCACGTTCGTCAACAAGTGGGACCGGCCCGGCCGCGAGCCCTTGGAGCTGCTGGACGAGATCGAGCAGCGCATCGGCCTGCGCCCCACCCCGCTCAACTGGCCGGTGGGTGTCGCCGGGGACTTCCGCGGCCTGATCGACCGCACGGCAGGCAACCGCTACACCAAACTGCACCGCACCCCGGGCGGGGCCACGAAAGCCCGGGAAGAACCCATGGACGCGGTCCAGGCGGCCGAGGTCGAGGGGGCTGCCTGGGAGCAGGCGATGGAAGAGCTGGCACTGCTCGAGGAGATCGGCGCCGACTACGACGAGGAGTCCTTCCTGGCAGGCAAGTCCTCCCCGGTGCTCTTCGGGGCGGCCCTGCCCAACTTCGGCGTCTCCGCACTGCTCCGCGCACTCATCAACCTGGCGCCCGCGCCCGCGGCCCGCCTCGACGTGACCGGCGCCCCGCGGCCGGTGGACGCGCCGTTCTCCGGGTTCGTGTTCAAGATGCAGGCCAACATGGACCGGGCGCACCGGGACCGGATGGCGTTCGTGCGGGTGTGTTCGGGCCGGTTCGACCGGGGCATGGTGCTCACCCACGCGACCACGGGCCGCCCGTTCGCCACCAAGTACGCCCAGGCGGTCCGCGGCGCCCAGCGCCAGACCGTGGACACCGCGTTCCCCGGTGATGTGATCGCGCTGGTCAACGCCCAGGCGCTCCGGGTCGGCGACACCCTGTATGCCGGGCCCAAGGTGGAGTTCCCGCCGATTCCCAGCTTCGCCCCCGAGCATTTCGCGGTGGCCCGTGCCGTGGATTCCAGCCGCTACAAGCAGTTCCGCCGGGGGATCGAGCAGCTCGACAGCGAAGGCGTCGTGCAGGTGCTGGTGTCGGATGTGCGCGGCGAACAGGCCCCGGTGCTGGCCGCGGTGGGCCCCCTCCAGTTCGACGTGGTCACTCACCGGATGGAGCACGAGTTCCGCGCACCGGTGGAGTTGACCCACCTCGATTACAGCGTGGCGCGCCGCACGGACGCCGCGTCAGCCCCCGTACTGCACGGGCTGTCCGGGGCCGAGGTGCTGACCCGGCGCTCCGACGGGGAGCTGCTCGTGCTGGTGCACAACAAGTGGCGGCTCAAGGTCATCCAGCGGGACCACCCCGACCTGGTGATGGAGCCGCTGCTGGCCGGGGGCCTGGTCGAGGAGGAGTAAACCTCCGGCCGCTGGCGCACCCCGGGAGGGGGCGCCTGGTGTGCAGGGTCAGTCGAACTGGAACGCGCGTTTGGATAGCCCGTACCAGAAGCCGTCGATGACGCTGCGGGCGGTTTCGGTGGTGCCGCTGCTGGCCCCGAGGGCGACGAACAGCGGTGCCAGGTGTTCGCTGCGGGGGTGGGCGATCGTGGCGGCTGGCCCCTTGGCCTGCCAATCCAGCAGGGCGTCGACGTCCCCGGTGTGGACGGCTTGGGCAGCCCAGTCGTCGAACTCAGCCGACCAGGACGGTGGCGCGTAGTCGGGGCCCCGGCTCATGTCGACGCACGACAGGTTGTGGGTGAGGAACCCGCTGCCCATGATGAGCACGCCTTCGTCCCGCAGCGGGGCCAGGCGGCGGCCCAGGGCGAACAGCTCCTCGGGGTCGAGAGTGGGCATGGAGATCTGGAGGACCGGCACGTCCGCCTCGGGGTACATCTCTTTCAGCGGCACGTAGGCGCCGTGGTCGAGGCCGCGAGCGGGCGCCTCGGCAACAGGGGTGCCGGAGCCGCTGAGCAGGGCGCGTACCGATGCGGCGAGCTGCGGTGCTCCGGGGGCGGGATAGGTGACCTGGTAGTAGCGCTCGGGGAAGCCCCAGAAGTCGTAGACCAGGGGGACAGTGGTGGTCGCCCCGATGGTGAGCGGGGCGGACTCCCAGTGCGCGGAGATGACGAGGATCGCCTTGGGGCGGGGGAGCTCGGCCGACCATGCGGCGAATTGGCTGGTCCAGAGCTCGTCGTCGGCGAGGGGCGGCGCCCCGTGGCCGAAGTAGAGCACGGGGAGGTTCTCGGGGGTCTCTGCGGTGGCCATGGTCTTCTCCTCGGTGTCGCTCCCCATAAGCCTATCTAGAAAAATTCTTTCTAGAAAGAAATAGAGCAAAAAGAGACCTCGGCTGCCGGACCGCTCCCGTCTCAGGACTTTCCGCCCGGACCAAAGGGACCAGCCGCCCGCAGTGAGCTGCCGCATCGTGGGTAGAGACCCGAGTGTGACGCCACGAAAGTGAGGCAGAGACCTATGGCTGACACACCGACCGGCTGGGTCGTCGTCGGAGTCGACGGCTCCGCCTCCAGCAGGTACGCGCTCGAATGGTCAGCACATGAGGCGCGGCTGCGCGGGCTCGGGCTACGCATCGTCACCGCCGTGGAGATCCCCGACCCGCGGGACCCGCTCGCTGGCCCGGCCATCCCCGCCAACGTCGAAGAACTCCCCCTGTTCCAAGACGCGCGCGCCCTCCTGGACTACGCCGACCGATGGATCCAGCGGGTCTACCCGGAACTGGAAACCCGCACCCGGGTCGCACTCCGCCGCCCCGCCGAAGCGCTCATGGAAGCCGCGGAAGAACCGGGGACCGAACTCGTCGTCGTCGGCTCGCGGGGCCGCGGCACCCTCGCCTCGGCCTTCGCCGGATCGGTCGGTGTGGAACTCGCTGCCCACTCCCCCGTCCCGGTGGTGGTCCTCCCCAAAGAACACGAGACCGCGCCCGGAGTCCGGGAACGCGTCGTCCTCGGCGTGGACGGCTCACCCGCCAGCCGCAACGCCATCGACTTCGCCTTCGCCGAAGCCCAACGGCGCGGCACCGAACTCGTCGTGGTCTGCGCCTGGCAGCCCATCACCGCCTTCGCGTTGACCATGGGGCCGCTTCCCCCCGAGATCTTCGACGAAGAACCGCTCGCCGAAGCCGCCCAGCAAACCATCGAAGAAGCCATCGCCGACTACCGGAAGCGCTACCCCGACGTCTCCGTCACCGTCCGCACCGTCCGCGCCCACCCGGCCGCGGGCCTGCTGGAAACCGCCACCCCGGCCGACCTGATCGTCGTAGGCTCCCGCGGCCGGGGAGGATTCCGGGGCCTGCTCCTCGGCTCGGTGAGCCAGGCGGTCCTCCACGGGGCACGCGGTCCCGTGGCTGTCGTCCGCTGACCTGCTGCTCCCCGGCCATCCCACCCTCCCGCACCGCTCACCGCGCTCCAGTGGCCCCCGGTGCGGGAGGCGTTCTGCTATGGACTACATTGCGTCGTAGCAGTCAGGCTTCTTCGGGGAAGGTGGACGGAATGCGAGACGGAGCCAGCCGTGAGTGACCTGTGGACCACGATCGTCCAACTGGCATCGCTCGTGCTGGCCGTCTGGTGTGGGATCTCGGCGTTCCGAGGCCAGCCGATGCTGGTGCCGCACCTGATCGGACTGGCAGTGCTCGAAGTGCTGCTGCTCGTCCAACTCGTCCTGTCGATCGTGCTGCTCGTGCAAGGGCCGCGGCCGCCCGACACCGTCACCTTCGTCAGCTACCTGGTCACCCTGGTGCTGGTCCCCCCGGCCTGCGCGGTGTGGGGACTCATGGAACGCAGCAAGTGGGGCCCCGCCGTGATCGCGTTCGCCGGCCTCGTCCTGCCGGTCTTGATGGTCCGTCTCGAACAGCTCTGGAACGCGCCCGTTGTCTGAGACCACGCACACCGCCGCCACCACGCGCGCCAGCGGCCCCGGACGGCTGCTGGTCGCCGTCTACGCCCTCTTCGCGGTCGCCGCGACAGGGCGGTCCACCGTACAGATCCTCACCCGCTTCGAGGAAGCTCCCCTCGCCTACTCGCTGTCCGCGCTCGCCGCTGCCGTCTACATCGCGGCGACCGTGGCGCTCGCCCGCAGCGGGCACACCTCCCGGCGCGTGGCCCTCGCTGCCTGCACCTTCGAACTCGTCGGCGTGGTCGCGGTCGGCTTGTTCACCCTGCTGGTCCCCGAAGCCTTCCCCGACGACACGGTCTGGTCGCTCTTCGGCATCGGCTACGGGTTCGTGCCGCTCGTCCTCCCCGTGCTGGGGCTGCTGTGGCTCGGCCGGTCCCACCCCCGCACCCCTGACGCGGCATCCTCCGCACCACCCAGCCATCGCGGCTAGCCTGGATTCATGGCACGTTCCGAGTCCGCCGCATCCCCATCCTTCCCCGTTATCGTCACCGCCGACTGGCTGCGCGCCCACGCCGACGAGGTGATCCTCGCGGACGTGCGCTGGTACCTGGACGGGCGCTCCGGCCGCCAGGCATACCGCGACGGGCACCTTCCCGGCGCGGTGTTCGTCGACGTCGACACGGACCTGGCCGCCCCGCCCAGTCCCGCGGGGGGACGGCACCCACTTCCCGACCCCGCTGACTTCGCCGCGGCGCTCTCCCGGCTGGGCATTGGCGACGACAGCGTGGTCGTGGCCTACGACGACGCGGGCGGCTCCACCGCGGCCCGCCTCGTGTGGATGCTGCGCGTCCTCGGCACGCGTGCCGCACTGCTGGACGGCGGACTCCAAGCGTGGCCGGGGCCGCTCGAGACGGGTGACGTCACCGCCGAGCCCCGCACCCGCACCCCCGTGCCGTGGCCCGCAGACCGCGTGGTGGACACCGACACTGTCCGGCAGGAACTCGGCGAACCGGGCAGGCTCCTGCTCGACGCGCGGACCTTCGGCCGGTTCACCGGGGAACAGCCTGCCCCCGTGGATGCCCGGCCCGGCCACATTCCCGGGGCGCGGAGCGCAAGCTGGCAGGACAACCTCGACGACACGGGACGGTTCGCCCCGCCCGACGTCCTCCAGGCCCGCTTCCGCGCGCTCGGCGTCGACACCGCCACCAGCGTCACCGTGTACTGCGGTTCCGGGGTAACCGCCTGCCATGACCTGCTCGCTCTGGAACACGCCGGTTTCCCCGACGCCCGGCTCTACCCAGGGTCGTGGAGTGCCTGGGGAGCTGACGAGTCCCTCCCCGTGCAGACCGGCGAATGACCCGCCCTGCCCCCTCCCGGAGGCAGACAGGGATCGCCTCCGGGTCAGGCACCGCGTGGCCTGGGATAGGGGCACAGTGCACGGCCACGCGGTGAGTCCACCGGCGCCGGGGACCGGTTCCCCATGGTTGACTGCTCGGCGCACGAACCGGTGGCGACACGCCGGACCAGAGCGGACTGCCAGGTCCGTGCCTCCCGCGAACTCTTCGAAACCGGACCTTTCCGCTGTCTCACCGTGTTCTAACCCTGAATGCCGATGCTGAAGGCAAGCACCAGATGTCCGGGAGGAAACTCGCATGAGCGCGATCGACCGCGGTAGCGGTTCTTCCATGGAAGAACCAGAACGCCCTGAGGGACCGCTGGCCGACGCGGACGGCCGGGAGAGCGTCACGGACCACCAAGACACCACCGCTGCGGACACTCCGGAAGACGCCACGACCGGCTCCGCTGCCCGCTCTGAGACCGGAGCCGCACCCGACACTGCCCAGGCGGCTTCCGCACCCTCCGCAGCAGCCGCACCCGCTTCGGAGCCTGCCGCCTCCGCGGCCGAGCAGCGTGACGCTTCCCACGAGGCTCCCGCACCGGGCAGTAGGGAGACTCCGCCGCACCCGGCGCCCCGTCCCGCACCGTTCGCGCCGCAGTCCCACGCTCCCCACCCCGCATGGGGCCCGCCCGCACCCGACCAGGCCACGGCCCGGCACGGGGCGCAGGCCTACCCCGGGCCGGAGGCGCCCCAGCCGGCCCCCGGCCGTCCCGGGCCTCCGCCTGCGGGCGGCGTCCCGGCCGGTGCTGCCCAAGGCGCCTGGCAAGAACGGCCCGCTCAGCACGACCAGCCGAACTCCCCCACAGGCGCCTGGGCCGTGCCGCCGTCCCCCGGAGGGTTCTTCCCGCCGACCGGGGGATTCCCGACACTGCACGGCTCCTCCCCGTTCGAAGGCGCCCCACCGCCCGGCAAGCCGCAGCGCAGCGGCCGGGTAGTGCTGATCGCTGCCGTGACCGCCCTCATCACCAGTCTGATCGTCGGCCCGGCAGCATCCGTCGCCACCGCCTACTTCCTCAGCGAGCAGGTGGCAGCCAACCCGGCTGCCACCTCGGCGGCCTCGGGGGACGTCACCAAAGTCGCCGCGAAAGCCCTGCCGAGCGTGGTGTCCATCGCCACCGCCGAAGGCGGCGGCAGCGGGTTCATCATCAGGGACGACGGGCTCATCGTCACCAACAACCACGTGGTCTCTGACGCGCAAGAGCTGACCGTGCTGTTCCACGACGGTTCGCAGGCGTCCGCCACGATCGTGGGCACCGACCCGGTCTCCGACCTCGCCGTCATCCGGGCTCAAGGCGTCTCCGGGCTCACCCCGGCGTCCCTCGGCGACTCCGACCAGGTGGAAGTCGGAGCTGAAGTAGTCGCCATCGGCGCGCCGCTCGGCCTGTCCGGCACGGTCACCTCGGGCGTGGTCAGCGCGGTGGAACGCCCCGTCAACACGGGTGTCAGCGGACAGCAGGACAGCCCGCTCCTGCCCTCCCCCGACGAGGAGGAGCCGCAGGCCACCACGTCGACGGTGATCGACGCGATCCAGACCGACGCCCCGATCAACCCCGGGAACTCGGGGGGACCGCTCGTGAACATGAACGGCGAAGTCATCGGGATCAACACGGCGATCGCGACGACGAGCGGCAACTTCATGTCGCAGTCCGGGTCCATCGGACTCGGCTTCGCCATCCCGATCAACCAGGCCAAACCCATCATCGAAGAGCTGATCAACACGGGCAAGGCCACCTACGCCGCGATCGAAGCCTCCGTCACCGTGGCTGAGGACGGTCCCGGGGCGGAACTCGTGGAAGTGAACCGGGGCGGCGCAGCAGACCAGGCCGGGCTGCGCAAGGGCGACGTCATCATCCGGATCGAAGACCGCATGGTGACCGACCCCAACGTGCTCATCGCCGAGATCCGCTCCCACCGTCCCGGGGACACCGTCACCATCACCTACCAGCGCGGCGGCCAGACCGCGCAGACCACGGTCACGCTGGCCGCCCAGTCGCTGGACAACTGACGGTTGTCGTCCGCGTCGGAACGTCGCCAGACTTCCCCGGCCGTTCCTTCCTACGGCCCGCATCCTCAGGCCGGGGAGAGGGCTGCGGGCCGTCGCTCACCACCGAGGGCGCGGCCCGCAGCCGAGTCCTGCGCTGGCGGGCCACCGACGAACGGGCCAAGGTGATGGTGCCGCCCACCGTGGCGAGCGCACTGACCACGATCACGGTGAGCGGAAGCGCCCCCGTGGGCAGGGACTCGCCGAGCAGCGAGACCCCGATGAGCACCGCGGTGAGCGGGTCGCTGATCAGTAGCGTGGCATAGGCGAGAGCGAAGTGGTCGGTGCGGTAGGAGCCTTGGACGAGCAGGTAGCCGCACACCCCGATCACCGCGGTCACCAGCGTCAACGGGCGGAGCACCGAGAGCGGGTCGTCGAGCGCGGCCACCCCGATGACCCTGACCAGGGCGGACAGGGTCGCAAACCCGACACCCCCGCAGAGGGCCAGCACCCACGCCCGCAGCGCCCCGGAGACAAACCGGGAGACGAGCAGGCCGCCGAGCATGACCACCCCCGTTGCCGTGGGCAGAATCCACGCGGTGGACGGAGGAGGGTCGACAGGGGGACCGGAATGCCCGTACAGGGTCCCGACCAGCGCGACCAGACCGAACGTGACTGTGAGACATCCCACAATCTCTGTTCCGGTGAGTGCGCGCCGGTGCAGCACCGCCGACACCACCACAGCGCATAACAGGCCACCGACCCCGATGGGTTGGACAATCATGAGCGGCGCTCCGGTCAGCGCCCAGACATGGGCGACCGTGCCGATTCCACTGAGTCCGGTGCCTATCAGCCAGAGCGGGCTGCGGAGCAGACAGCGCAGCAGTTCCCACTGCCCCGACACCTCGGCCGGGACACCCCCCAGAATCGCTCGTTCCTGGAGTGCCGCACCGGTCGCGAAAGCAACCGCCCCTAGCGCGGCAGCGATGATGGCCCCCGTCATAGACCAGCCCCTTGCCTGACAGCGGCGCACGGCACGCGGCACCTCCGGAAAAGCGTTCCGGTGTCCGCGGTGCGCGACGGTTCCAGCAATCGCCCCCCGTCGCGGGCGAAACGTCGGGACCCTGAAAGGGGGACAAAGTGGAGACTACTGGCTCGGCTGACCTGGACAGCACACCGGACCGGCGTCACCCCGGACAGGCCGGCCCCGGCTCAGAAAAAATACCGGAACACCACAGATCACAGCCGATCAGCGAGGTCACGCATAGTGTGCAGGAGGTCCACCAGCACCGGGCGCAGCCTCGGGTCGACCTGGTGGAACAGGTCGTGCAACCGGTCGCGGACGAGCGTCTGATGCGCGTGGAGCGCCCGCATACCCTCGTCAGTGACACTGACGACTGTGGCCCGCTCATCCTCCTCGGAGCGGCGGCGCCGCACCATCCCTTTCCGCTCCAACTGCTGGAGCATCCGGGTGGCAGAAGGAGAGGAGATCCCAGCAGCGTGAGCAATCTCGCCGACCGTAGGGTGGGTGACCGCGAGGGCACTTTCCAGCAGCAGGGCCTGGGCGAGAGTCAGGCGGGGCTCCGTTCCGCTCGGCACACGGCCCCGGGCACGAGCGACTGCTCGCACCAGTTCTCCCCATGCGTGTGAGAACTCCGCGAACTCAGCGTCGCTGCGCTCCACCTCTGTACCTCGCTCGACGGTTACTCCGCGCTTTTAGTTAGCATAGACAATAATTAGTCAAGTCACATAAGAAGGCGGAAAATCCGGCAACCGTATCGACCATTGTGAGGGGGGCGCATATTGATATGGCTACTGGTTGCGCACTTCACGGCTGCGGCACTAGCTCCGGCGCTAGTCCGTAAGTGGGGGCGGCAGGCCTTCTTCGCGCTCGCACTTGTCCCCGCGAGCGCCGCAATCTGGGCACTCCCCCGGGCGCCAGGCGTGATCGCCGGTGAACCGGAACTGTTCTTCCTCCCATGGGCGCCCAACTACCAGCTGGCCCTGGCCTTCCGCATGGATGCGCTCAGCCTCGTCATGCTGCTGCTGGCAGCGGGGATCGGCGCCCTCATCCTCCTCTACTGCGCCCGCTACTTCAGCGACGACGAACCGGGCCTCGGCCGCTTCGCCGGAGTCCTCACCGGTTTCGCCGGTGCCATGATCGGCCTGGTCCTCGCCAACGACCTCATCCAGCTCTACCTGTACTGGGAGCTGACCACCGTCTTCTCCTACCTGTTGATCGGCCACTACCCCGAGCGGCGCGACAGCCGGCGTGCCGCAGCCATGGCGATCAACGTGACCACCATGGGCGGCCTCACCATGCTGGTCGGCCTGGTCATCCTGGGGGAAAGCGCGGGCACCTACCTCATCTCCGGCATCCTTGCCGAGCCGCCGAGCGGGACCGCCGTCACCGTGGCGCTCGTCCTGATCCTGGTCGGTGCCCTGTCGAAGTCGGCGATCTTCCCGTTCAGCCTGTGGCTTCCCGCAGCCATGCAGGCCCCCACCCCGGTCAGCGCCTACCTGCACGCCGCTGCCATGGTCAAAGCCGGGGTGTACCTGATCGCACGGCTCACCCCCGCCTTCGGTGACATCCCGGCCTGGCAGTACACCGCGGTCATCCTCGGCACAGCGACGATGATCGGGTCCGGGTGGCGGGCCCTGCGCCAGCACGACCTGAAACTGCTGCTGGCCCACGGAACCGTGAGCCAGCTCGGCTTCCTCACCGCGATCTTCGGCATAGGGACGCGGGATGCCGCACTCGCCGGACTGGCCATGCTGTGCGCGCACGCACTGTTCAAAGCCCCGCTGTTCCTCGTCGTCGGCATCATCGACCACAGCACCGGAACGCGGGACCTGCGGGAGCTGTCCGGGCTGCGCAAGAAGATGCCCGTCGTGTTCTGGACGTCGGTAGTCGCACTGATGTCCATGGCCGGCCTGCCGCCCATGGCCGGGTTCGCCGCCAAAGAGGCCGCGTTCGGCGCGTTCGAGCACGCCGACACCCTCCTCGCCACCCTCGCCCTGGCCGGAGTGGTGGTCGGCACGCTCTTCACCGTCGGCTACAGCCTGCGGTTCCTCTGGGGCGCGTTCTTCGACAAAGAGAACACCTCCCCCACTCCGCTCCTCCATCCCCCGGGACCGCTGTTCGTCGCTCCCGCCATCGTCCTCGCGGCCCTCAGCCTCCTCGGCGGGTTCGGCGCGTCCCTCGCCGACCCGGTGTTCGCCAGCTACGCCGACACCGTTCCCGGCGCTGGGCACGACCCCGCCCACCTAGCGCTCTGGCACGGCCTCTCCCTCCCGCTGCTGCTGACCGCGCTCTGCCTGGCCGGCGGTCTCCTGCTGTTCCGCTGGCGGGTCATGGTCGCGTGGCTGGGCGCCCGGTTCGCGCTTCCCGAAGCCGGGAACGTCTACCGGCGGATCGTCTACTACCTCTCCAGCTTCGCCACCCAGGTCACCGGCCTCACCCAGCGCGGGTCCCTCCCGCTCTACCTGGGCACGATCCTCGTGTCCCTGCTCGTCGTCAGCACGGCGCCGATCGTGTGGGGACGGCTGTGGACGCTGGACGTGCCGCCGGTGCGCTGGATCGACACGCCGCCCCAGCTCATCCCGGCCGCGATCATCATCATTGCGGCGCTGTGGACGCTGATCGTGCGCGGGCGGCTGTTCGCGGTAGTGCTCGTCGGCATGACCGGCTACGGCACCGCCACCCTGTTCGCCCTGCACGGCGCCCCCGACCTGGCGCTCACCCAGTTCCTAGTGGAGACCGTCAGCCTCGTCGTGTTCGTGCTCGTGCTGCGGCGCCTCCCACCCCAGTTCTCCACGCCGGTGCTCCGCAGCCGCCGCCTCGTGAACCTGGCGATCGGCATCGGCAGCGGAATCCTGGTGGCTGTCATGGCCTACCTCACTCTCGCGGGACGGCAGGCCGAATCCATCTCCGAAGGATTCCCCGCCGCGGCGGAAGAAGCCGGGGGAAGCAATATCGTCAGCGTGCTGCTGGTGGACGTCCGCAGTTGGGACACCATGGGGGAGATCTCGGTGCTGGCCGCGGTCGCCGCCGGCGTGGCGAGCCTGCTGTTCGTCCGGCGCCGCACCCGCCTGCCCCACACCCACATCGAAACCGGGCGAATCGTGGCGCGGCTCCCCCAGCCGCCCTCCAACGGGGAAAGCGAATGGTCGCCGCTGCCGCTGACCTATGTCGGCGACATCATCACCCCCCGCGTGGCGCACAAGCCGCTGTGGCTGCCTGGGGTGCTGACCCTCGCGCAAGAGCGCCGGTCGATCATCTTCGAGGTCGTGGCGCGCCTCATGTTCCCCGTGATCATCCTCATCTCCGTCTTCCTCCTGCTCACCGGGCACAGCCACGTCGGAGGAGGATTCGCGGGCGGCATCGTCGCGGGCCTCGGCCTCATGGTGCGCTACCTGGCGGGCGGCCGCCACGAGCTGTACCTCTCGCTGCGGCTCCCCCCGGGCCTGCTCATCGGCCTCGGGCTCTCCATCACCACGGGCACGGCACTGGCCGGAGCCATCTTCGGGACCGAGATCTTCGCCGGAGGGGCGTTCGACCTGCACCTGCCCTTCTTGGAGCCGATCCACCTCACCTCGGCACTCGCTTTCGACTTCGGTGTCTACGTGCTGGTCATCGGCCTCATCCAGGACATCCTGTACAGCCTCGGCGCGGGCATCGACGAACAGGCTGAGAAGGACAGCCGTACCGGTAAGGCACCCGAATACGAAAGCGAGGAGGTGACCGCGTGAACGACACCCCTACCCTCCTGCTCGTCATCGTGATCGGTGTCCTCGTGACTGCCGGGGTGACGCTGCTGCTGGAACGGAGCCTCACCCGCATCCTGCTGGGCGTGGTCCTCCTCGGCAACGGCGTCAACCTGCTCATCCTGTCCGCAGGGGGCGCCGCGGGGGGACCACCGCTCCTCAGCCTCACCCCGGAAGGGGAGATGGCTGACCCGCTCCCCCAGGCGATGATCCTCACTGCGATCGTCATCACCCTGGGCGTGACCGCGTTCCTGCTGGCCATGGCCTACCGGAGCTGGCAGCTGCAGGGCAACGACGAAGTCCAGGACGACGCGGAAGACCGGCGTATCGCCACCGGCGGGGAGCGGCGGCGCCTGCGCCAGTACATCCGCGCGCAGAAACGGGCGCTGCGCCAGGCGATCCGCGCCCAGCGGATGGAACTGGAAGCGCAGATCGAAGCGCAGGACGAACTGGAAGAAGCCGAGCGGGCGATCCTCCGCGAACAGATCGCCCAGGCCCGCCGCGACCTGGACGAACGCTTGGAAGCCGCGGACGACAAAGACCGGGAGCGGATCATCTTCCAAGCCGACCACGCGCAAGCGGCCGCGCTGGATGAGGCCAAACGGCGGGTGCGGGAAGCCCGCAAGGAGCTCGCTGAGCACCGGCGTGCCGACCGGGAGTACGAACGCCGCCTGCGGCGGGAGCTGCGCCAGCGCATCCGCGCCCAGAAACGGCAGCTGCGTGCGAGCATCCGCGCAGAACGCGAACGCCTGGCCCGAGCCGAAGACAGCGACATGCAGGGGGTGGACTACTGATGGAGGCCCTTCTTCCCTACCTGGTGCCGCTGCCGGTGGTGGTGCCGCTCCTCGCGGCCGGCCTGAAGTTCGCGATCGGTGTCCGCTCCCCCCTCCTCAACCAGATGATCAGCGTGGTCGCCCTGGTCGTGGTACTGGCCACGGGCGGGGCACTGCTGTTCGGGGTGCACGCTTACGGACCCCAGGTCGTGCAGGTGGGCGGCTGGGAGTTCCCGATCGGGATCACCCTGGTCGCGGACCGGCTCTCCGCGCTGATGGTGACCGTCTCCTCAGCGATCACCCTGGGCGTCCTCGTGTACTCCATCGGGCAGGGGATCGCCGACCAGGAGGAAGCCACTCCGCTCGCGATCTTCTACCCCACGTTCCTCATCCTGGTGGCGGGGGTGTCCAACGCTTTCCTCACCGGGGACCTGTTCAACCTGTACGTCGGGTTCGAGATCCTGCTGACCTCCAGCTATGTGCTGATGACGCAGGGCGGCACCCTCGCCCGGATCCGGGCGGGATCCACCTACGTGGTGGTGTCGCTGCTCTCGTCCGTGGTGTTCCTGATCGCTATCGCCCTGATCTACGCGGCCACCGGCACCGTGAACATGGCGCACCTGGCGCTGCGGCTCGCGGAACTGCCGACCGAACTGCAACTGACTCTCCAGGCGATCCTGCTGATGGCGTTCGCCATCAAAGCCGCGGTGTTCCCGCTCTCGGCGTGGCTGCCTGACTCCTATCCGACCGCGCCCGCCCCGGTGACCGCGGTCTTCGCGGGGCTGCTCACCAAGGTCGGCGTCTACGCGATAATCCGCACGCAGACCCTGCTGTTCCCCGAGGACAGCGTGGTGGACACGCTCCTGCTGTGGGCGGCGCTCGCCACCATGGTGATCGGGATCTTCGGCGCGATGGCGCAGACCGACATCAAACGCATGCTGTCGTTCATCCTGGTCAGCCACATCGGCTACATGGTGTTCGGGATCGGGCTGGCCAGTGTCCACGGCATGTCGGGCGCGGTGTTCTACGTCGCCCACCACATCACGGTGCAGACCACCCTGTTCCTGGTCGCCGGGCTGGTGGAGCGGCGCTGCGGCAGCTCGTCCCTGAACAACGTGAGCGGGTTGGCGAAGATCTCCCCCGTGCTGGGCGTGCTGTTCTTCATCCCTGCGATGAACCTGGCCGGGATTCCCCCGCTCTCCGGGTTCCTCGGGAAACTGGGGCTCATCCAGGCCGGCGTCCAGGACGGGTCGCCGCTGGCCTACCTGCTGGTGGGCGGGGCCGTGGCCACCAGCCTGCTCACCCTGTACTCGATCGTGCGGCTGTGGAACTACGCGTTCTGGCGCGCCCCGGAGGAAGGCCGGCCTGTCGCGCTCGGCACCCTGCTGGAAAGCTCCGAGGACGAATCCTCCGACCTGCCCAACGGGAACGCCGTGCCGATTCCGGCAGGCCGAGCCCCGACCGGGATCGGCGGGAAAGCCGTGGTGACCTCCGACGTGTTCCCGCCGCTGATGCTGGGAGCGACGGTGGCCCTCGTCTTGCTGGGCGTGGCGTTCACCGTGTTCGCGGGACCGCTCATCAACTACAGCTATGAGGCCGCGGTCGAACTCACGGCCCGGACGTCCTACCTGAACGCCGTGATCCCGGGAGGTGCTGCCCAGTGACCCCGCCGTCGGTGATACCGAAGCGGTCGCCGCTGGATCTGCGGATCGGGCGGCGGATCATCAACCTGCCGACCCTGCTCACCCTGACCGTGGTGTGGATGCTGCTGTTCGGGGAGCTGTCGCTGACCATGGCACTGGGCGGCGTCCTGGTCGGCACGCTCATCATGCTGGTGTTTCCGCTGCCGACCGTGTCGCTGGGCCTGCGCCTGCACCCGGTGGGGCTCGCAGTGTTCCTCGGCCACTTCATCGTGGACCTGGTGGTGTCGAGCGCCCGCGTGGTCGCGCAGTCGTTCGCCCGGCGCCCCCCGCGCAGCTCGATCCTCGCCATCCCGCTGCGCACCCGCTCCGACCTGCTGCTCACCATCACCGCCATCTGCGTCTCGGTGATCCCCGGCAGTGTGATCGTGGAGGTCCGCTCCGGGACTTTCACCCTGTTCGTGCACATGCTCGGCACCGACGTGGACGCCGCGGAAGACGCGCGGCGCAAGGTCTTCGCCCTGGAAGAGCGGGTGGCGCGGGCGTTCGGCACCCGGGAGGAGATCGAACGCGTCGAGGCGGGAGGCGACACATGATCTACCTGTGGACCGTGATCGGGGTGCTGCTCGGTGCCGCGTCCCTGCTCGGCATGGCGCGGCTGCTGCTGGGGCCGACCATCCTCGACCGGGCGCTCGCGGTCGACGTGCTCCTGGCCTCGGCGATCACCGGGATCGGAGCGTACGCAGCATTCCACCGCGACCCCACCGTGCTGCCCACCATGCTGGTGCTGGCGGTGCTGGGATTCGTGAGTTCGGTCAGTGTCTCCCGGTTCGTGGCACGGCGGCAGCGGGGGATTGACGAGTCGGAGGGGGTCGACCAGTGACAGGGACGGAAATACTCGACTGGATCTCCGTGATCCTCCTGCTGCTGGGGGCGGCGCTGTCGTTCGCGGCAGGAGTCGGCCTGGTGCGGTTCCCCGACCTGCTGTCCCGCATGCACACCGCGGCGAAGCCGCAGGTGATGGGCCTGGTGCTCATCTCGGTCGGGTTGGGGCTGCGCCTGTTCCCCGACCCGCGAGTCGGCTTCCTGTTCCTAGTGGTGCTGTTCCAGATCCTCACCGTCCCGGTCGCCTCGCACATTGCGGCCCGGGTGGCGTATCGGACCGGACGGGTCCGCCGGGACCTCATCGGGGTGGACGAGCTGGAAGAGCAGCTTGAACCGCGCTGACCCCTGCGTGCGCTGCGTGAGCAGCTAGTACCAAGGCCGCGGACGGGTCCACCCCGTCTGCGGCCTTGTGGTGTCTCGAGCGGGCCCAGGGTGCGGTCACTGCGGCGGTTCGTCGGGGATCGTCGGCAGCCGCATGCCGATCACCGCGCCGCCGCCCTCCCGGTTGTAGGCGAACACGGTGCCGCCGTGGGCAGCCGCAATGTCGTGGACCATGGACAGGCCGAGCCCGGAGCCGGGCAGGCCGCGCGCGGCCGGGGAACGGTAGAAGCGTTCGAAGATGTGAGCGAGCTCGGATTCCGCGATCCCGGGCCCCCGGTCCCGGACCTCCACCACCCCGTCGCGGATGTGGATCTCGATCGGGGCCGTGCCCTCCGGGTCGAACTTGGCGCTGTTCTCCACCGGGTTGGAGATCGCGCGCTCCAACGCACCAGGCCGCCCCAGCACCGCGCTGTCGTCCGCGTCCACAATGATCTCCCGGCCGGTGCGGCGGCGGCTGCGCGCCGCTACCCGCTCCGCGACCTCCCGCAGCACGACTTCTTGGACCGGCTCGTCCTGGTAGGTCTCGGTCGCCAGGCTGACCAGCTCGTTGACCAGGTCGGTCAGCTCCCGGGTCTCCCCTTGCAGGTCGTCGACGAGCCGCTGCTGCGCTTCCGGGGAGAGCCGGTCGAACTGCTTCATCACACTGACGTTGGTCCGCAGGCTGGTCAGGGGGGTGCGGAGCTCGTGGGAAGCGTTCTGCACCAGCCGCCGCTGCTCTTCTTTCGCGGCGGCCAGCCTGCCCAGCATCTCGTTGAACGCGGCGCCGAGCCGTCCCACCTCGTCCCGGCCTCCCGTACTGGTCCCGCCGTCCGAGACGGCCCGGTCCAGCCGCCCCGTGGACGTGACGTATTCGGCGGCTTCAGTCAACCGCACCAGGCGGCTGGTGATGCGACGCGCCACCAGCCAGCCGGCGAGTCCGGCACCGACAAGCGCCACCACGCCGACCACCACCAACTGCGCGGCCAGAGTGTCCAGCAGCCGCTCGGTCGGTTGCAGGCGCTGCACGATCTGCACCGCGCCCAGCCCTTGGCCGAAGGAGACGGTGGCCACGCGCAGCGGCTCCCCGAGCGCATTGTCGTCCCGCAAGTGGACCAGCCCGCCAGCGTAGTGCCCGGCCACAGCGCGGTCGGCTTCGGTGACCGGCAGCGGAGCCGAAGCGCGGCCGCCGCCCAGCGGCACCATGATCTCGCCCGCCCCGTTGATGAGCTGGAACGAGAACCTCTCCGAGTGGACGAGGGTGAACTCGTGGAACCGGCTGTTGCCGGTCGACGAGTTCCGCAGCGTCTGGGCGACGTTGGAGACGGTGGCGTTGAACTCCTGTTCCGCACTGTTGCGGATCAGGGTGGCGGCAGCACTGTAGGCGAGCGACCCCATCAGCACGATCACCGCGGCAGCGACCGCGGCAAACGTCACCGCGAACCGGGTGCCGAGACTGGCACCCCCGAGCCCGCGGACCCAGCCGCGGACCTTCTCCCCTAGGGCAGCGGCAGCGCCCATTACTTCGGCCTGAGGGTGTAGCCGACGCCGCGGACCGTCTGGATCAGCGGTGTGGTGCCTTCCGGCTCCAGTTTGCGGCGCAGATAGCTGATGTAGACCGCCAGATTCTTCGATTCGGGACCGAAGTCATACCCCCAGATCCGGTCGTAGATCGTGGAGTGGTCCAGCACGATCCCCGCATTGCGGGCCAGCAGCTCCAGCAGGTCGAACTCGGTTTTGGACAGTTCCACTTCGCGTCCGGCCCGCCAGACGCGCCGCGCCCCCGGGTCGATGCGGAGGTCGCCGACTTGGATCAGCGGCTCCGCGGCCCCCTCCCCCGTGGTGGGCGCGGCACGGCGCAGCAGCGCCCGGATACGGGCCAGGAGCTCGTCGAGTTCGAAAGGCTTCGGCAGGTAGTCGTCGGCTCCGGCGTCCAGTCCAGCGACCCGGTCAGAGGTTTCCACCCGCGCGGTCAGCATGAGGATCGGGGTGCGGTCCCCTTCAGCACGCAGCACCCGGCACACGCCGAGCCCGTCGACCCCCGGCATCATCACGTCGAGGATGAGCAGGTCCACGGGGTCGGAGTGCACTGCGGCGAGCGTCTCCACACCGTCGGCGGCGGTGCGGGTCTGGTATCCCTCCAGTTGCAGCGCCCGTTCGAGGGACTCGCGGATAGCGCGGTCGTCGTCAGCGATCAGCACGGTGCGGGCAGGGCTCATATCCTCATCGTCACCCATGGGGGTTAGTGGTCGGTAAGAGGAAGCGCCAAGTGTGGTGAGAAAAGCCGGGCGTGCGGTTGGCCCGCGGAAAACGGGTAGTGGAAGGCCGTTTTCCGGTCCACCACCTCTGTGGAGGAGCATATGGCTTTCCGTATCGCCCACCTGCCGATCCGGCTCGCCGCGGGCGCGTACATCCTCAACTCCGGGCTGAACAAACGGGAAGCGGACGCGGACACCGCAGCCTACCTGCACTCCGCTGCTTCCCGAGTGCTGCCCACGCTGCGGGACATGCCGCCGGAGAAGTTCACCCGGATGCTGAGCAACAGCGAGATCGGGCTGGGCGCCGCCCTGCTGCTGCCGCTGCTGCCCAGTGCCCTGGTGGGCGCGGCGCTCACCGTGTTCGGGGCAGGGCTGCTCGGCCACTATTTCACGGAGCCGGGCGCGCGCATGGAGGACGGGATCCGTCCCACTCCCCAAGGCCTCGCCCTCGCCAAAGACGTGTGGCTGGTCGGCATGGGGCTGACCCTGCTCATCGACGGGATGCGCCCGCCCTGCCCCGTGCGGTGAGCGGGAACGGGCCTGCGTCCCCGCAAGGATGCGGGTCTACTCGGTGTCGGGCACGAACGTCTTGGTCCGTTTCATACCGGCCGCGCGTCCCTTGGCCGCGATGACCAGCGCCATCTTGCGGGACGCTTCGTCGAGCATCTCGTCGCCGAGCATGACCGCGCCGCGCCGCTGCACCCTGGTGGCGTAGTCGTAGGCGTCCAGGACGAGTTCCGCGTGGTCGTAGTCCTCCTGGGTGGGGGCGTAGACCTCGTTGGCCGCGTCCACCTGGCCGGGGTGCAGCACCCATTTGCCGTCGAAGCCGAGGGCCGCGGTGCGCCGCGCGGCGCGGGTGAAGCCGTCCACGTCGCGGATCTTCAGGTAGGGGCCGTCGATCGCCTGCAGGTCGTGGGCGCGGGCGGCAGTGAGGATGCGCATGAGCACATAGTGGTAGGCGTCGCCGACGTCGTAGCCGGGGGGCTGCTCCCCCACCGTCAACGTCTTCATGTTGATGCTGGCCATGAAGTCGGCGGGGCCGTAGACGAGGGTTTCCACGCGGGGTGAGGCGGCAGCGATCTCGTTGATCCGGGTCAGTCCGCGCGCGTCTTCGATCTGCGCTTCGATCCCGATCCGCCCCACTTCCAGGCCGACTGCGCGTTCGATCTGAGTGAGCAGCGTGTCCAGCCACAGGATGGGGGCGGGACCGGTGACTTTAGGCAGCACCAGGCAGTCCAGTGCGGCTCCGGCGCCTTCCACCACGGTGATGACGTCGCGGTAGGCCCAGGCCGTGGTGGCGTCGTTGATGCGGACGGTGCGCACTTTGCCGTCCCAGCCGCCCTCGTTGAGCGCGGCGACCGCGGCCTCCCGGGCTCTCTCTTTCTCCGATGGCGCGACCGCGTCCTCCAGGTCGAGGAAGAAGGCGTCTACCGCAAGCCCGCGGGCCTTCTCAATGAACCGGGGGTTGGATGCCGGGACCGCGAGCACCGACCGTCGCGAACGCGACGCGACCGCATTCATGGCTGACTCCCTGAACTGAGAAAACACCGGTATTACCGCCCCCATCCTGACAAAACAGGGGTTGGGGAGCCGGCGCGGGGCCCCTAAGCTGGCGCGCGGAGCAGTCGATGCGGGAGACGGGAGGGCCATGACGAACACCGGTCCGGTGGAGGCGTATCCGACCAGCGCGCACTGGGGCACGTTCGAAGTCCTGGTCCGCGACGGCCGCGTGGTGGGGGTTCGCCCCGACCCGGCGGATCCGGCGCCTTCCCCGCTCATCGACAACGTGCCGGACGCCCAGCACCATCCCACGCGGATCGATCGGCCCGCGGTGCGCCGGCGCTGGCTGGAGCACGGCCCCGGTCCGGATGCGCAGCGCGGGGAGCGCGACGACGAGTACGTGGCAGTGGACTGGGATACCGCGCTCGACCTGCTCGCCGCCGAACTCGACCGGGTGCGGCGCACCTACGGCAACGAGGCGATCTTCGGCGGCTCCTACGGGTGGGCGAGCGCGGGACGCTTCCACCACGCGCAAAGCCAGTTGCACCGTTTCCTCAACACGATCGGCGGCTACACCCGGTCGGTGGCCACGTACAGCCACGGGGCCGCCGAAGTGTTCCTGCCGCACGTGGTGGGTGCTGAGGGCGCCCACGCACTGCTGTACCGCGCCCCGACGTGGGAGACGATCGCGGAGCACACCGACCTGCTGGTGAGCTTCGGCGGGCTGCGCGTGTCCAACACGTGGGTGGCCTCCGGCGGGCGGGCCGCGCACACCGCGGAAGGGGGGATGCGGGAGGCGGCGCGTCGGGGCACCGAGTTCGTGTCCATCAGTCCGCTGCGGGACGACGCCGCTGCCGAGCTCAACGCCCGCTGGCTTCCGGCCGTCCCGGGCACGGACACGGCGATCCTGCTGTCCCTCATCTTCACGCTGATCGCTGAAGACCGGGTCGACACCGCGTTCCTGGAACGGTACACGGTGGGCTGGCCGCACCTGCGCGACTACGTGCTGGGGAAGCGCGACGGGGTGGCGAAGACCCCGGAGTGGGCGGCGGCGCTCAGCGGAATCCCCGCGGCTGAGCTGCGGGAGTTGGCGCTGCGGATGGCCCAGGGGCGCACGTTGATCAATGTCGGCTGGTCGGTGCAGCGCGCCCGGTACGGGGAGCAGCCGCTGTGGGCAGGGCTGGCCCTGGCCGCCTGCCTGGGGCAGATTGGTCTCCCCGGGGGCGGGTTCGCCACCGGGTACGGGTCGATGGGCAGCTACGGGGGCGGGTTCACTCCGCGCGCGCTGCCCCGCCTGCCGCAGGGCCGCAACCCGGTGGACACGCTGATCCCCGTGGCGCGGATCGCTGACATGCTGCTGTGCCCGGGAGAGCCGTTTGACTTCAACGGGCAGCGGCTGCGCTACCCCGAGATCCACCTCGTGTACTGGGCGGGCGGCAACCCCTTCCACCACCACCAGGACTTGGCCCGGCTGCGGCGGGCGTTCGCCCGCCCGGACACGGTGGTGGTTCACGAGACGCACTGGACGGCGACGGCCCGCCACGCCGACGTGGTGCTTCCGGTGACCACGTCGCTGGAACGCGAGGATTTCGCGGCGAGCCGCGGGGATCTGCGGCTGCGGGTGATGCGGCGGGCGGTGCCGCCGCACGGTGCGGCCCGTGACGAGTACGCCATCTTCACCGGTCTGGCGGAGCGGCTGGGCACAGTGGAGGAGTTCACGGAAGGGCGCGACGTCCGGCAGTGGCTCCGCCACTTGTACGAGGAGTGGCGTGAACGGCAAGGGCCGGAGGTGGAGCTGCCGGACTTCGACCGCTTCTGGGCGGATGGGGGCGTCGACATCCCGCACCGCGTGATGGATACCACATTTTTCGGTGCTTTCCGTGCCGACCCGCAGGCGCATCCGCTGGGCACGCCGAGCGGACGCATCGAACTGTACTCGGAGACGATCGCCGGGTTCGGCTACCCCGATTGCCCGGGGCATCCGACGTGGCTGGACCCGCCCGAGCGGCCGGGGACGCCGCGCGCCCAGCAGTGGCCGCTCGTCTTGGTCGCCAACCAGCCCAAGGACCGGCTGCACAGCCAGCAGGACATGGGCGCCCACAGCCGGGCAGGTAAGATCGCCGATCGTGCCCCGGTGCGGCTGCACCCGGACGACGCGGCTGCGCGCGGCATCACCGACGGCGATGTGGTACGCCTGTTCAACGACCGGGGCTCCTGCCTGGCGGGCGCCGTACTGGACGACGGGGTGCGGCCGGGTGTGGTGCAGTTGTCCACGGGTGCCTGGTTCGACCCGTCCTCGCCGGACACGGCGACCTGCGTGCACGGCAACCCGAATGCGGTCACTATCGACGTGGGCGCATCGCGGCTGAGCCAAGGCTGCACCGGCCAGGTGACACTAGTCGAGGTCGAACGGTTCGACGGTGCGCCGCCCCCGGTACGCGCGTTCGTCCCCCCGCGTATCGTCGGACACACCCATTGACCGGGAGGACTTCCCCCTGGGGTCCCTCAATCCCCTGGAGTGCAAACCACCATGAAACGTCGATCCTCTTCGCGGCCTGCCCGATCTGCCCGGCCTTCGTCGCAGCGCCAGCGCTCCGGCCCGGGCCGCCGTTCCCTCGGCCCGCTGCTGCGGCTCGCCCTGCCGGTGCTCGCCACCGCGCTCACCTTGGGGTCGCTTCTCATCAACGTCATGGCGGGCGGTTTCACCACGACGCAAGGGGTGACCGCGTGGGCGCTGACCGGGGTGAGCGCGCTGGTGTGCGCTTTCGCATGGTGGACCTATGTCGCGGCCTCTGCCGCGGAGAAGAAGAAGCGCGCCGCTGAGCCTCCGTACCCTGGCGTGGGGGAAGGTTTCGACGCTGAGAGCGCCTACGGTTACGGCGACGGTTACGACGACGCGGACCGGGCTGCCCCTGAGGGCCCCGCGCACGCGGACGAGGCCGCGTACGACGCTCCTGCTGACGGCGCTTACGACGGCCCCGGCGGCTCCGGGGAGACCACTGCGGTGTGGAATCCGCCGCCCAGCGGTGGTGCAGCGGAGTCGACCGCTGTCTTCAGCCCAGGGGACACTGGCGGCCCTGCCTTGGGGGACACTGGCGGCTTCCCGCCTCCTGCGGACGCTGCGGCTCCTCCCGTCCAGGACGCCGAGCACACTATCGTCGGGGCTCGCTGGGACGCCACCCCGTCCGAACCCGACAGCACTCCGCCGCCTCCCCCCGGTCCCGCACCGTCCTCCGGCCCAGCGCCCACTCCCCCGCTGGCGGATCCGCCCGCCCCGGAAGCGGGGGACACCGGTGGTTTCCCCACCATTCCCGCACCGCCGTACAGCACGCCGTACTCCGGCGGTCCCAGCAGCACACCGCCGAGCTCTTTCGCCGACGACCCGCTCAGTGGCCCCGCCCCCGCCTCCGGGCCGTGGCGTCCCGCAGGGGAGGCTGCGCCTCGTGAGGAGCGCACCCCGTGGGCTTCGAACCCGACCGGCGGTGTCAACTCCGCGAGCGACATCCTCGGCGGCGGTCCCGCTCCGGGCCAGGGAGCGCCCCCGGCAGACCCGCTTGGCGGGCCGCCCACCCCTCCGAACAGCGGAACCGTCCCCCGCTACCCCGCCCAGGGAGTGAGCCACTACCCGGGCTACCGGGGCGACCTTTTCGCGGACCACGAGCGTCGGGAGACCGGACCCGACCGCCGTGAAGACGGCCCGTGGCCGTATCCGCCGCCGCCTCAGCACTGACCACCGGATCGCCGCACGGATCGGGGTTTCCGGCTCTCCTCCGCTACCCGACGCCAGAACAATAGGTTAGCCTTGTCTAAGTTTTTGGCGGTGTGTCCACGGAGGACTACGGTGCCTTTGCGGCTACAGCACTCCCCTGTCCGGGTTGGCATCCGGTGAGTCGAGAGCAGTTGGCTACAGTCGTCCGCGACCACGTTGACCTCGACGACGCTTCCACTGCCCGTGCCGCACTGGTCCGGCACACGTCCGCGCGGGCCACGACCCATGCGCTGCGCGCAGGCGGACTTGCTGCGGCCCTCGGCGTCCTCGTGCTGGCGGCACTCCTCAGCCTGGCCGTGGGAGCCAAACCCATCCCGCTGTCCGTGGTGTGGGACGCGCTCTGGCACTTCGACGGCTCCTACGACCACACCGTCATCCTGGGGCTGCGCGGTCCCCGGACCGTCCTGGGGGTCACGGTCGGCGCGGCCCTCGGCCTCGCCGGAGCCCTCATGCAGGTGCTGGTCCGCAACCCGATCGCCGACCCCGGGCTGCTCGGCGTCAACATGGGGGCCACCACCGCCGTGGTGGCAGCCATCTACCTGTTCGGCCTGACCGGTATCGACGCCTACGTGTGGTTCTCCTTCGCGGGGGCTGCGCTGACCGCCCTCCTCGTCTACTTCCTCGGCACGCGGGGCCGCACCAGCGCCACCCCGGTCCGGCTCGCTCTCGCGGGCACCGCGGTCAGCGCCGTCCTGCTCGGCCTCACCAACGGCGTCATCCTCTTCCACGACTTCGTCTTCCAAGAGATCCGGTTCTGGCAGGTCGGCTCCCTGGCCGGACGGGACCTGGCGATCTTCGGCACGGTCGCCCCGTTCCTCGCCGTCGGCGCGCTGATCGCCCTCGCGTTGGGCTGGTCGCTGAACGCGCTCGCGCTCGGTGAGGACCTCGCCGCCGCGCTGGGCGCGCGGATCGGCCGCATCCGGTTGTGGACCGCGATCGCCATCGTCCTGCTGTGCGGGGCGGCGACCGCCGCGACCGGGCCGATCGCCTTCGTCGGCCTCGCCGTGCCGCATGCGGCACGGCTGCTCACCGGACCGGACCAGCGCTGGCTCCTGCCGTTCTCGGCCGTGTTCGGGGCGATCCTGCTCGTGCTCTCCGACACGCTGGGCCGGGTGGTGCTGCCCAACGGGGAGCTGGAAGTCGGCATCATCACCGCACTGGTGGGCGCCCCGGTCTTCATCGTCCTCGTCCGTCGTGCGAGGTTGGTCCAACCGTGACCGCGATCCCCCTCCGCTCGCTCCGTGTGGGGCCGGTAGCGCTCCGCCTCCGCCCGCGCGTACTCGTCTCCTGCCTGGCTCTGGCTGTCCTCGTCCTCGCAGCGTTGACGGCCTGCCTCATCGTCGGCGACTACTCGATTCCGCTGCGCCGCATCCCCGCCGCGCTGTTCGGCTCCGGGGAGCGGCTCGACGTGTTCTTCGTGCGCGACGTGCGGCTGCCGCGCGCGCTCACCGCGGCCCTGGTGGGCGCGGCCCTAGGCACGGCAGGCGCCGTGTTCCAAAGCCTGTCGCGCAACCCGCTGGGCAGTCCGGACATCATCGGGTTCACCGCGGGAGCCTCCACCGGGGCGGTGCTCACCATCCTGGTGGTCGGCGGCGGCATGCTGTCCACTGCGCTGGGGGCGATGCTCGGCGGAGTGGGTACGGCCGTGCTCGTCTACCTGCTCGCCCTCCGCCGCGGCGTGCAGGGCTACCGCCTCATCCTGGTGGGCATCGGGATCAGCGCCATGCTCGGTGCGGTGACCCACTACCTCATCACCCGCGCGGAACTCACCGATGCGCTGTCCGCCCAGGTGTGGCTGGTCGGTACCCTCAACTCGCGCGAGTGGCCGCACGTAGCCGCGGTGGGGATCGGCTGCGCCGTGCTGATCCCGTTCCTGCTGCGGCTAGGCGCCCAGTTGCGGCTCATGGAAATGGGGGAAGACACCGCGCGGGCCTTGGGCGTGGCCACGCAGCGCACCCAGACACTGGCGCTGCTCGCGGCGAGCGCGCTCACCGGGATCGCTATCGCGGTCTCCGGCCCGATCGCTTTCGTCGCTTTGGCTGCCCCTCAGCTCGCCCGCCGGCTGACCCGCGCCGACGGGACGACTCTCGTGGCCTCTGCGCTCATGGGAGCAGCACTCCTGCTCTGCTCGGACCTGGTGGCGCTGCGGCTGCTGGCACCGGTCCAGCTTCCTGTGGGCGTGGTCACCACGGTTGTTGGCGGAACCTACCTGGTGTGGCTGCTGTACGCGGAGTGGCGGAGCGGCCGTGCCTGACACACGAGGTGAGAACATGTCCCAGCCCACTTCCTCCCGGTTGCGGGGAGAGAACCTGACCCTGGCCTACGACCAGCGCGTCATCTCCCGGAACCTCGAAGTGGCGATCCCCGACCACTCGTTCACCGTGATCGTCGGCCCTAACGCGTGCGGCAAGTCCACTCTGCTGCGCGCCCTGTCGCGGATGATCCGTCCGACGACGGGCGCGGTGTACTTGGACGGCAAGCTCATCCACTCGTATTCGTCGAAAGAGGTGGCGCGGCGGCTGGGACTGCTGCCGCAGACGTCGATCGCGCCGGACGGGATCACCGTGGTCGACCTGGTCTCCCGGGGCCGCTACCCGCACCAGCGGTTTTTGCGGCAGTGGTCGCGGGAGGACGAACGGGTGGTCGCCGAGGCGATGGCGGCGACCCGGGTCTCCGACCTCGCCGACCGGCTCGTAGACGAGCTGTCCGGGGGCCAGCGGCAGCGCGTGTGGTTGGCGATGGTGCTGGCGCAACAGACCCCGCTGCTGCTGTTGGATGAGCCGACCACCTTCTTGGACATCGCCCACCAGCTGGACATGCTGGACCTCTGCGCTGAGCTACACCAGGAGCGCGGGCACACGCTGGTGGCGGTGCTGCACGACCTGAACCAGGCCTGCCGGTACGCCACCCATCTGATCGCGATGAAGGACGGCGCAGTGGTCGCCCAAGGGGACCCGCAGGAGATCGTCACCGCGGAGCTGGTGGCGGAGGTCTTCGGGCTGCCGTGCCAGATCATCCCCGACCCGGAGACCGGAACCCCCATGGTGGTGCCGAGCGACCGGCGGAAGCGGGCCGGGCGGAAGGCTGCGTGACCTGCGCCGGAAGGGCACACCCCTCCCCCCGGCGGGGCTTACCGCGGGGTTACCGATTTCCTACAGAGGGTATGTACCGAAACGACCATATAAGTGCCGTATCGGGGGGTAACGGCATGACCGAATATGGCTCCGATGCCGGACGCCTGCGGCGCGTCACGGCGGTACGCCTCTGGACCGGGGGACTAGCCACCGCCGTGGTCGCGGCACTCGTCATCTTCGTAGGAACCCTGCTCGTCAACGGCCTGCTCGGCGCGTCAGTGCTCTCTCCGGAAGGGTCCTGGCGCTTCAGCGCTCTCGGCATGACCGCCTACGCGGCACTCGCCGCCTTCGGTGCGCTCGCCGCCACCGGCCTGCTGCACCTGCTGCTCCCGAACACACCTCGACCGCTGCACTTCTTCTCCTGGATTGTCGGCCTGGCCGTAGCAGGGGCCACGGTCGCCCCATTCGCCCAAGACGGCCCCGTCGTCGTCACCGTCGCCACCTCGCTGATTAACCTGGCCGCGGGCGGCACCATCCTGTCGCTGCTCAGCGGCGTGGGCGCGGTGGCCCACGCGGAACTCCGCGGCAGGACGCCTGCGCGCACACCGCTCGGGAAGAGCTGACCCTTCCCCAGTTGCGCCTCCCTCTCCGTGTCGATTAGGTGACGTAGAGTAGTTTTCACGGCCTAATCGTGGGAGGGGGATCCGGTGTGGCTGTAGGCAGGTGGCTCGCCCATGTGCTGACCACGCTGGCTGTCCTGATCATCTTGGTCTCGGCGGCGCCCCCGCCTCCGGGGACCGCCGCTGCGCCGCACACCGCACCCCGCCGCGGGCCGGTCGTCCTCGTCGGGGTTCCCGGCCTCCGCTGGGACGAGATCACCCCGCAGACCACTCCCCACCTGTGGGAGCTGGCGCGCCGCAGCGCGATCGGCAACCTGTCCATCCGCACCGTCACCTCACGCACCTGCCCCGTCGACGGCTGGCTGACCGTGGCCGCGGGACAGCGCGCCGCAAGCGAACGGCAGACCTACTCCATCTGCGAACTGCCGCGCCTCCCCGAGATCGACGGGGAAGGCGCGGTCATCCCGGACTACTCCGACCACGTCACCTACAACGCCGCTTCCCGCTTCGGCGCGCGGGTAGGACTGCTCGGCGACACGGTGCGCTCCTACGGCGGGACCACTCTCGCCGTCGGGCCGGGCGCTGCCCTGGCCGCCGCAGGCAGCGACGGACGGGTCGACCGCTACCTGGGCGGCACCTCCGGGCTGACCCGCGAATCGTGGGACGGGGTCACCCTCGGCGTGATCGACCTGAAAGACCTCGCCGACCTGTACCTCGACCCGCCCGCCCCGGAACCGGTCGGCGACGAGCTTGTCGACGGCACCGGCACCGTGGACGGGGTCCCCCGCGACCTCCAAGTCCCCCTGCGGCTCCCCGGAGACACCGACCCGTTCGACGACGAGGAAGAGGTCGAACCGGAACCGGACCTCACCGAAACCAGCGAACTCCAGGAGCGGCACGAACGGCTCGCCGCGATCGACCGGGACCTGGCCACCATCCAGGCCACGCTGCCCCCCGACTCGACCCTGCTCGTCGCCGGGATCTCCGTGGAAGCTGGCGCGTCCCGCCTCAACACCGCCCTGCTGCACGGGCCCGGCCCTGACGGCACCGTCTTCACCGGCGGCTACCTCGTCTCCGAGTCCACGCGGCGCCCCGGACTGGTGGCGTTGACCGACATCACCACCACCCTGCTGTACACCCTGGACTTCCCGCCGCAGCAGGGCATGGTGGGGCGGGCGTGGCGGCAGACGCCCCGGCCCGCCGAGTTCGACACGGCAGTCGACCAGCTCCGGAAATTCGCTACCGCGGCCGAAGTCGTGGAATCGCTGGTTCCCGGCTTCTTCAGCGGGCTGGTGGCCACCCAGCTCCTCCTCTACGTGTGCGCCGCGTACGCCCTGAAACGCTACGGCGGGCGCGACCTCGCGAAACGGCGCCTCGTCCTGTCCGCGACCCGAGTGGTGGCACTCGCCGGCGCTGCTTTCCCGGTCTCCAGCTACCTGGTCAACCTGGTGCCGTGGTGGTCGGCGCCCTTCCCCCAGGCGGCCCTGCTCGGCGGGGTGCTGCTCGCCGACGCCGCAGTCGTGGCGGTGGCGCTGGCCGGGCCGTGGCGGCGGGACATCCTGGCCCCTACCACGATCGTCGCGGCGATCACCACCGTGGTCCTCTTCGCCGACCTGTGCACCGGATCCCACCTGCAGATGAACTCCCCCACCGGGTACACCCCGATCGTGGCGGGCCGGTTCTACGGGCTCGGCAATATCGCGTTCGCCACTTTCGCCACCGGCGTGCTGATGACCGCCGCGGGGATCGCCCACCACCTCCTCGGCCACGGCCGTCGCACCTGGGCCGTCGCCGTGTCCCTCGTCTTGGGGACGGCAGCGCTGTTCGCCATCGGCTGGCCGGGGCTGGGCACCGACTTCGGCGGGGTGCTGGCACTCGTCCCCGGGCTCGCGGTGACCATGCTCATGATCGCCGGGCTGCGGGTCACCGTGGGCCGGATCGCGGTGATCGGCGTTGCCGCGGTAGCCACGATCGGCCTCCTGTCGTTCCTGGATTATCTCCGGCCACCGAACGAACGCAGCCATTTCGGTTTGTTCGCGGGACAGGTCCTTGACGGCACCGCATGGCCGGTCGTATCCCGCAAAATCGATGCAATGCTGGGTTCTTTGGGCAACTGGCAGCTCACCCTCCTGGCCGCGGGGGCTTTGCTGTTCCTCTTTGTCGTATTGAACAATCCGCTGAACTGGCGGGTAGGGGTGCTCTCGCGGGTCTACGAATACGCGCCGACATTGCGGGCCGGACTCACCGGATCGCTGGTCACCGGGCTTGCAGGGTTTGCATTCAACGACTCAGGAATCGCTATTCCGGCGCTCGCGCTGACCGTTGCGGTCCCCCTCACCCTGGCGTCCTGCGTGTGGGTACTGCAACAGACCGTGCCGCTTTCCCAACCCCCCACGGTTTCGGTATGTGGTCGAACCGCAACTGTGTGATCAAAACCGGAGAGAAAAGCCAAAATTCGCCGACTGCCGTGTGATATCGTCCGGGACGGACGTCCCCGCTGGCGTTCCGCACAAACAGCGATCAGGCGCAGCAGTGCCGTGTAGGACCACTTCGAACGTCCACCATCGCGCCGGGAGCGAACCGCCCCAGACGTACTGATCCACCACGGTCCGCGAAAGACTCGCAGGCGTTCGGCGACTCGTATCGTCGAAACGAGGAGTGGCACACGATATGACACAGATCTCCCGGCCGGTCCGTATGCCTGTCCGTAGGCCTTTTCGCGCCTCGTCCCAGTGTTCCGGTCAGTGGAAGGTCTCCACGCCTGCGCCCGTCCCCGACCGGATGCCAGCATCGGCGTATCTTTCCGGAGTCACCATGTCCGCGTTGCAGATCACCGTTGACGAGCGCAACGACGCCACTGTCATCGTGCTCGACGGAGAGATCGACATCGCCACCGAGAACGACTTCCGGGACGCGGTCACCAGCGCCCTGGAACAGCGCCCCGGCGGTTGTGTCGTGCTGGACTGTGCCGGTCTCGCATTCATCGACTCCAGCGGCCTTCGCGTACTGGTGCAGAGCTACAAGGCCGCACAGGAGCACAGATGCCAATTGCGGATCGCGGCTCCGCCTGAGCGGGTCGCGAAAATCCTGCGGGTGACGGCGATCGACACGCGGATCCCCGTCCACCCGACCGTCGAAGCGGCTCTGGCAGCGCCTGCCGCGTGACCCACGAGCAGGCCGCGCCGCTTCCCGCGACCGCGGCCTCCCGTCAGGTGAACAGCAGCAGCCAGACGCCCAACCCCACCATGGCCAGGTTGAACACCGCGAAAACCATCACCCACATCGTGCCGGGAACCCCGGTCAGCCGGGCCAACTGGTCGGCGTCCGAGTGCGGGGACGGATGGCGGCGGCGCTGGGACTGCAGTTCGAACACGGGACGCACGCTGGCGAACAGCATGAACCAGGTGAACAGGTAGGCGAAGAAACTCTGGACTGCGCTGGGGGTCCACCAGGAGACCGCGAAAACCACGGCTCCGGTGCCCACCACCGCCACCACACCGTAGACGTTGCGGATGAGCAGCAGCATCGCTGCCAACAGCAGGATGCTGATCCACAGCAGACCGGTGATCCGCCCGGTGGTGAGCAGGATGATCCCGGCCAAGCCCACTACGGCGGGGGCGGTATAGCCCGCCAAGATGGTGACGATCATGCCGATACCGTCGGGGCGGCCCCGGGAGACGGTCACCCCTGAGGTGTCGGAGTGCAGCCGGATACCGCTCAACTGCCGGCCGCTGAGCAGGGCGGCAAGCGCGTGACCGCCCTCATGGGCGATGGTCACCACGTTGCGGGCCACCCGCCACACCCGGCCTCCCGACACCACGACGAGCAGCGCAACCGCCCCGGTGGCGATGACGACCCACAGCGGGGGGTCGGGCTGCACGGAAAAGACGTCCTGCCACACCTGGGAGAACGAGTTGGCTGCCATGTGCCCTCTTCCGTCTCGGCTGCTACGCAACTCTAGCCATTCTGGTGCGGCCGTGACGGTTCCGGAGCTGTCCCGGCAAAACGGGACGGGTGCGCACGCGGAAGCCCCGCCCGGGCGGTGCACGGGCGGGGCCGCAGGCTCAGCGGGGGGTGATCGTGATGTCCCCGGTGTCGCTGCGTGCTTCGATGACGGAGGTGGCGTCCCTGGACTGGTCCACGGCGACCTTGGGGGATCCGACAGTGGTGTCCGCGGTCACCCGGTAGACCCGGTCGGGCACCTGCAGTTCGATGTTCCCGATCGCCGTGGTGGCATGCAAGGTCTGGAACTCGGTGTCCGTGGTGACCGTGATCGCGCCGGTGTCGCTGCGCACCCGGGCAGTGTCGAAGCCCGAACCGATGCGGATCGCACCGATCGCGCTGGTCGCCTGGACGTCGGCGGCTTGGAAGTCCTCCAGGTTGATCTCGCCGGTGTCGCTGGTCACCACGGCGCTGGGCCCGGAGCCTGCGGCGGTGATCCTCCCGGTAGCGCTCTCCGCGGTGATCTCCCCGGTGACGTCGGCCAGCCGGATCTCGCCCGTGTCGGTGGACGCGTCCACGCGGGCGGAGACCCCGGTGACGTCCACGTCCCCGGTCACGGTGTGCACGGAGACTTCGGTTCCTTCCGGGACCGCCACCTCGTAGTCGACGGAGCAGCGACCAAACACGGTGAAGATGAGACTGCAGTTCGCGGCGAGCCGCAGGGTGTCGCCTTCCGTCTCCGTGTCCCAGGAGGGCTGGGACATCATGGAGGACCACACGTCCACGCGCACGGTGACCGTGTCGGTGTCCTCGGCGACGAGGGTCACGCTGCCTTCCGTGTTGTTGTCGATCTCGAGCCGGGACGGCGCAGGAAACTCCGTTGTGTCGGTGGTGGTCTCCGAGACCGCCGTAGTGAGGATGCCCAGCACGCCCGTGCCGAGGGCGGCCAGGCCGACGATTGCGCCGATGACCAGCCACCACCGGCCGCGGCGGCCCCGGGGTTCCTTGCTGGAGGACGCGTACAGTCCTCTGGCCGTAAACGTCATGGCAGTGTCCGTTCCTTCGTGGGTGTGGGGAGGGTCACGGCTGGCGGGAGCTGGCCCGCAGGTATTGCAGGACGGCCAGCACCCTGCGGTGCTCGTGGGTGTCGGGAAGCAGGTTGAGCTTGGTGAAAATGGACCGGATGTGCTTCTCTACCGCGCGTTCCGTGATGAACAGCCGCGCCGCGATCCCGGCGTTGTTGAGGCCCTCGGCCATAGCGGCGAGCACCTCGGTTTCGCGTGGACTCAACCGGTCCAGCACGTTGTCGGTGTTGCGGCTCAGCAACTGCGCCACCACCTCCGGGTCGATGGCGGTCCCGCCGTCGGCGATACGGCGCAGGGTCTGCAGGAACTCGTCGATGTCGGCCACGCGGTCTTTGAGCAGGTAGCCGACCTTGGACGCGCCACCGCCCAGCAGTTGCGAGGCGTAGGTGCCGACCACGTGCTGGGAGAGCAGCAGCACCGCGACATCGGGATGCTCCTTGCGGATCCGGATCGCGGCGTGCATGCCTTCTTCCGAGTAGGTTGGCGGCATGCGGATGTCCACCAGGCACAAGTCCACGTCGTCGTGGCGGGCCACTGCGGCGAGGAGCGCGTCGGCGTCACCGACCTGGGCGACGATCTCGATACCCGCGTCTTCCAGAAGCCGGGCCATGCCGCCCCGCAGCAGTACCGAGTCCTCAGCGATGATCACGCGCACGGTTACGCCCTCCACGGAATGTCAGCGGTGAGGACCGTGCCCTCACCGGGCGGACTGTGGATGAACAGTTCACCGTCGACCGCCTCGACCCGGTCGGACAGTCCGTGCAGCCCGGTGCCGGACTGCGGGTCGGCGCCTCCGCGGCCGTTGTCGATGACGGTGATGCGGAGCAGGTCGTCCCGGCGGCGCCGAATCCGTTCGGCCCGGACCGTGACCGCGGACGCCTGCGCATGCTTGGCCACGTTGGTGAGCGCCTCGCAGACCACGTAGTAGGCGACGCCTTCAGCCCGTGGCGACGGTCGTTCGTCGAGGTGCACTTCGAGACGGACCGGCACCGGGCACCGTCCGGCAGCCACAGGGAGCGCGGCGTCAAGCCCATGGTCGGTGAGGACCTTCGGGTGTAGCCCGCGGGCCACCTCCCGCAGTTCCGCCATCACTGCCCGGGCTTCGCGCTGGGCTTCCTCCACCAGTTCCCGAGCCTGCTCCGGGTCGCGGTCGAATTTGGCGCGCGCCCGTGCCAAGGTCAGCGTGAGGGACAGCAGCCGCTGCTGCGCACCGTCGTGCAAGTCCCGTTCGATCCGGCGGCGTTCCGCTTCGGCCGCGTCCACCATGCGGGAACGGGTGTCGCTCAGCTCCCACAACCGACGGCGGACACGCACCTGGGGAGAGTCGAACAGGGTCCGTCGCATCACGGCGAGGTCGAGCCGCACCAGCCAGGGCGCAACCCACAGTCCGGCCACCACCAGGGGAGGCCCCGCCACGAGCACCGCCACCACCAAGGCCATACCGGTGACCTGCACCGATCCGCTCGTGAGGAGAGTGGCGGCGAGCGCGCCGATCCCACCGATCACCCCGCCCGCCCCATAGGCGATCAACAGCACGGCAAGCCCGCCGAACAGCAGCCCGGCGAGTCCGATCACCGTGGTGTGCCCCACCGCGGCCCAGGCGTCCCGGCCGACCACGAACCCGATGCCGCGGAGCAGTCGGAGCGTCCCGTCTCCCGCGGGAACCGTGGTCTCCACGATGCCGAACAGGGCCCCCGCCCGCCGTTTGTGGATGTGCACTCCCAGCCGGGCCAGGAGCGTGGCCACGGGGACCGACCCCAGGGTGGCGGCGGAGAGGAGCAGCAGACGCCAGTCCGCAGGAGTCGTGCCGCGCACCACCTCGACGGTCGTGGACGACAAGGCGCCCACCATGACCGCCAGCAGCGCGGCCGGCACAAGGGAGACGGGAGCCAGCGCGAACGAGGTCAACAGGGAAAGCACGGCGACCAGGCGTTCCCGCCACACCCCCACTCGGCTGTCTGCCATCTGCCGCTCCGTTTCGCCCGCTGGTTCATCGAACGCTTTCACGGTAGAAAACAACGGGATCCGGCACAGGAACGGCAGCACGTCAGATCACGGTGGTGTCAGCACTACCAAGCAGCGACTTTCCTGTTCTCGCCGCGCTGCTGCACCGGGTGTGCCGTGCTGCGTCCCGCAGCGCCAGGGGCACAGCGGACAGGGTGGTGCGTCGGTTTCCGCTGGTGGGGATGGGGAGACAGGCTACCGTCCTCGGTAGGGTCTGCTGCGTGAGGTTCGCCCGATGTGTCGTTGCGGTGTGCGCTGTGCTGGTCGGAAGCGCGTGCACCCCCGTCGCCGACGGCTCCGCCTCGGGCCCCCCCGAACGGACGCTTACCGTGTTCGCCGCGGCCTCCCTCACCGACGTCTTCCGGACGTGGGGCGCCCAGTTTGCGGAGCAGCATCCCGGCACCACCGTGGAGTTCGCTTTTGCGGGCAGCTCCGCGCTCGCCGAGCAGCTCGCGCAGGGCGCGCCCGCCGACGTGTTCGCCTCCGCCGACCAGGCCACCATGGACCGGGTCGTCGCTGACGTCGGCGTCGCCGACGAACCGGTGGTGTTCGCGCGCAACACGCTGCAGATCGCGGTCCCACCGGAGAACCCTGCCGGTATCGGCTCGCTGGACGACCTCGCCGCGGACGGGACAACGGTGGCGCTCTGCGCCGAGCACGTGCCGTGCGGTGCGGCATCCCGCGCGGTCCTGGACGCCGCCGGAGTGGCAGTGGACCCGGTGACGTGGGAGGAGGATGTGCGGGCCGCGCTCACCCGGGTCCGGTTGGGCGAAGTGGACGCCGCCCTCGTGTACCGCTCCGACGTGGTCGCCGCCGGAGGCGACGTGCACGGCATCGACATTCCGGAAGCGGCGGCCGCAGTCAACGACTATCCGATCGCGGTCCTCGCCGACGCGGCCGAACCGGAACTCGCCCAAGCGTGGACGGCTTTCGTGACCTCCCCGGACAACGCGAAAGTGCTGGACGATGCCGGCTTCCTCCTCCCCTAAGCCTGCCGGTGCCCCGCTGACAGGCCGGGTTCCCCGACTGCTGCTGGTGCCCGCGCTGCTCGGCTTCGGCTTCCTGGTGCTGCCGCTGTTCGGCCTGCTTGCCCGCACCCCGTGGTCCACGCTGGGCGCCCAACTGTTCTCCACGGGGGTGCGCGACGCGCTCCTGCTCTCCCTGGCCACAGCGAGCGCAGCCACCGTGGTCTCCCTCGTGCTGGGGGTGCCGTTGGCCTGGCTGTTGGCCCGCACCGAGTTTCCGGGACGCAGCCTCGTCCGGGCCCTGGTCACCGTGCCGCTGGTGCTGCCTCCGGTCGTGGGCGGGGTGGCGCTGCTCATGGTGTGGGGGCGCAACGGGCTGCTCGGCCGCTACGTGGCCGAGTGGACCGGCTACGGGCTGCCGTTCACCCCCGCCGGGGTAGTGGCCGCGCAAGTGTTCGTGGCCATGCCGTTCCTGGTGATGAGCGTGGAAGGCGCGCTGCGCGGCATGGACCGGCGCTACGAGGAGGCTGCGGCCACGCTAGGGGCGAACCGGTGGACCGTGTTCCGCCGGGTGACGCTGCCCATGGTGGCGCCGGGGATTCTCGCCGGCGCGGTCCTGTGCTGGTCGCGGGCGCTCGGCGAATTCGGGGCGACCATCATGTTCGCGGGAAACTACCCCGGCCGCACCCAGACGATGCCGCTTGCGGTGTACTTGGAGATGCAGCGCAGTCCGGAGGCGGCGGTCGTGCTCAGCCTGGTGCTGCTCGCCGTCTCCGTTCTCATCCTCGTCGTGCTGCGGGACCACTGGCTGGGGGCACGGTGACCGCGCCCGTCCCCGTCGTGGACGCCCACCTGGTCGTCCACCATCCCGGTTTCACCGTGGAAACCCGCTTCCAGGTGGCGTCCGGCCACGTGCTGGCGCTGCTCGGCCCGAACGGTGCGGGAAAGTCCACGGTGCTGCGCGCCCTGGCCGGGCTGCTCCCCGCGCAGGGACACCTGCGGGTGGACGGGGTCGACCTGTTGTCCGTGCCCGCGGAGCGGCGCCCGGTCGGTTTCGTGTTCCAGGACTTTCTCCTGTTCCCCCACTTGACCGTGGTGGAGAACGTGGCATTCGGCCCGCGCTGCCAGGGCATGCCCGCGCGGCAGGCCCGCCGGCTCGCGCTCGACCTGCTCACCGACATGGGGGTGGCCGAGTACGCGCGTGCGCGGCCGCGCACGCTCTCCGGGGGCCAGCAGCAGCGGGTGGCGCTCGCCCGGGCGTTGGCGACCCGGCCCCGGCTTTTGCTGCTGGACGAGCCGATGGCCGCGTTGGACGCGGACACGCGGATGTCGGTCCGCGCTATGCTCCGCTGCCGGCTCACCGCTTTCTCCGGGGCGACCGTACTGGTCACCCACGACCCGCTGGACGCGATGGTGCTCGCCGACCGGGTGCTGGTCCTAGAGGACGGGGTGTCCGTGCAGGAGGGGACGCCTGGGGACGTGGCGCGACGGCCCCGCACCGACTACGTGGCCCGCCTGGTGGGGGTGAACCTGTACCGGGGCCGGGCCGCGGGCACGCGGGTGCAGCTTGCGGGACCCCACGGCTCAGCCGTGGCGTTGACGGTGGCGTCTCCCCACGACGGGGAGGTGTTTGCCGCGTTCCCGCCGCATGCCGTAGCCCTGTACCGGGAGCGTCCCCACGGCAGTCCCCGCAACACGTGGCTGCTGACCGTGGACGGGGTGGAACGGTTCGGCCCCCACGTGCGGGTCCGCCTGTCCGGGGCGGTGGAGGTGAACGCCGACATCACCGCGGCCGCGCTCGCCGACCTCTCCCTCCGTCCGGGGGACCGGGTGTGGGCCGCGGTGAAAGCCACCGAAGTGGAGTGCTATCCGGTGTGAGCGGCGGGCTGCGGGGCCGGACTGCCGTGGCCTACTCCGCGAGGTGAGCGCCCGGCTCCTACTCTGCTTCCGCCAGGGCTTTCAGCCGCAGCAGCGTCTGCTCGATAGCGCGGGCGTTGCGCGCGGGATAGCCCGCCAGCTGGTAGAGGATCGCGAACGGGCCCGCCGGCGAATAGTCGAAGGTCTCCGTGACCCGGGTCGTGTGGTCGTCCACCGGTTCCAGTTGCCAGCGCCAGCGGTGCGGGCCGATGTGTCGCCAGGCGATGCGCCGGTTCTTCTCGTATTCCACTACCCGGTTGGTCATCCGGTAGGGCACGCCGAGCATCGACATGTCCATGCGGAACTCGGAGCCCGCGGTGAGGGTTTCCGGTCCGTGCAGGCAGCCGCTGACCATAGCGGACCCGTCGATCTCGGCGTGGCGGCGCGGATTCGTGAGGATCGCGAAGATCCGTTCGGCAGGGGCGTTCACGGTGATGCTGCGGGACACCTTCTGTGTGGCCATGGGCCCAACTTAACCGAGTGGCCCCGGCTAGCCGGGCAGGCCGTGGTGCTCTACCGCAACAAGAGAACCGTCTTTGGCGTCCCGGTGCACCACCCAGAACGCGCCTTTCCGCAGCGCCCACCGCGACCGGGCGGGGGCACCGGTCTGGGCGGCGGCTTCCGCCATGAGATCCGCCACGAGTTCGCCGTGCGTGCACACCAGAGTGGGCTGCCGCTCCTCGACCAGGGCCCGCATCGTCTGGCGGGCGGCCTGCGGGTCGTAAGCCTGGGCCCCGGAGCGGAGCACCCCCACGGTGAACGTGTGCTCCGTGCGGATCTCTACCCCGTGGGCGGCCGCGTACGGCACCACGGTCTCGAGACAGCGCGCGGCCGTCGAGGAGACCACGCGCAAAGGCCCGAATACGGCGAGGATGTCGGCTACTGCGCGCGCGTGGGCCCGCCCTGCCTCGTCCAACGGCCGAAGCAGGTCGTAATCGTGCCATTCGTTTTTGTTCCCGGCCGAGGCGTGCCGCAGCAGCACCAGCGGCACGGTCTGTGCGGGTCCGTGCAGGAAGTCGTCAAGGACGCGGACGTCGCTGGGATAGGTGAGCCGGGCGCGGGCTTCTGCCGCGGGCAGCCATTCGACCGCGTCCACCTCCGCGGTGGGGGTGAACTGGGCGGTCGTGCCCGGTGCGGGGGTGGCGGCCCACCAGTCGACCTGTTTGGGCCAACCGGACTTCCAGTAGCGCTGCGTGGCCAGGCGACGGCCCAGCCTCGGGGTGACCCCGGTCTCTTCCACGGTTTCCCGCACCGCGGCGACGAGGACGTGCTCCCCTTCGTCCAGTTTCCCTTTCGGCAGGGTCCAGTCGTTGTAGCGGGGCCGGTGGACCAGGGCTATTTCGCGGCCGCGGCCGGTGTCCCGCCACAGGACGGTCCCCGCGGCCCGGACAGGTTCCAGGTAGCCGCCGGGCGCGGCGGATTCCACGGCGTCCGGATGCCGGTCAGGAGTGGGCGGCGGCTCAGTCATCGACCACCCTCAGGTAGCGGTCGCCGCGCAGGGTGCTCTGTACGTCCACGAGCGGGTTTCCTTCCTCATCGTGGGTGAACCGGGTCCAACTGCCGTCCGGGTTGAGGTGCCACGACGACGTGCTGTCCGCCATGGCCAGGTCCATGAGGGTCATGAGCCGGGAACGCTGCCCCGGATCAACGATGCGGACCAGCACTTCCACCCTGCGGTCCAGGTTGCGCGGCATGAGGTCGGCGCTTCCGATCCACACCTGCGGCTCTCCGCCGTTGGCGAAGACGAAGATGCGGGAGTGCTCCAGGAACCGGCCGAGGATGCTGCGCACCCGGATCGTCTCGGAGAGCCCTGGCACCCCGGGGCGGAGGACGCAGCTGCCCCGCACCCACAGGTCGATGGGGACCCCGGCCCGGGACGCGAGGTAGAGGGCGTCGACGATCTCCTCGTCGACCAGCGAGTTGGTTTTGATGCGGATGCGGGCTGGCAGCCCTTGCTCATGGTTGGCGATCTCGTGCTGGATCTGGCGCAGCAGGGCTTCCCGCAGCGCGTGCGGGGCCACGAGCAGCCGCCGGTAGTGCTTTTTACGGGAGAAGCCGGTGAGGTGGTTGAACAGGTCGCTGAGGTCTTCGCCTACTTCCGGGTCGGCGCTGAACAGTCCGAAGTCCTCGTAGATGCGGGCGGTGCGCGGATTGTAGTTGCCGGTACCGATGTGGCAGTAGCGGCGCAGGCTGCCGTCGTCTTCTTCCCGGACGACGAGGGCGAGCTTGCAGTGGGTCTTCAACCCGACCACCCCGTAGACCACGTGGCAGCCCGCCATCTCCAGTTTGCGGGCCCAGCGAATGTTGTTCTGCTCGTCGAAGCGGGCCTTGATCTCCACGAGGACGATGACTTCTTTGCCGGAGCGGGCGGCTTCGATGAGGGCCTCCATGATCGGGGAGTCGCCGCTGGTGCGGTACAGGGTCTGTTTGATCGCCCGCACTTTCGGGTCGGAGGCCGCGAGTTCGATGAACCGCTGGGTGGTGGTGGCGAACGACTCGTAGGGGTGGTGGACGAGGAGTTCGCTGCGGCGCAGCACTTCGAAGAAGTCGTTGTGGGCGAGGACGCGCGGCTCGACCGGGACCATCGGCGGGTATTTGAGTTCCGGCCGGTCGAGTTCGTGGAGTTGGGCGAGGCCGGAGAGGTCCAGCGGGCCGGGCACGCGGTAGGTCTCTTCTTCGTCCGCGCCGAGTTCTTCGCGGAGGAGGGTGAGGATCTCGTCGGAGATGGTCTCTTCGACCTCCAGGCGCACGAGGGGTCCGAAGCGGCGGCGCAGCAGTTCCCGTTCCAGGGATTTGACGAGGTCGTCGGTTTCGTCTTCGTCCACTTCTAGGTCGGCGTTGCGGGTGACCCGGAACGCGTGGTGTTCCAGGATCTCCATGCCTTCGAACAGTTGCGGCAGGTGCGCGGAGATGACGTCTTCGACGGGGACGAAACGCTGGCCGCCGAGTTCGGTGAAGCGCGGCAGCGCCGGGGGGACTTTGATGCGCGCGAACGTCTGCCGTCCCGTGTGCGGGTCGCACACTCGGACCGCGAGGTTGAGGGAGCGCCCGGAAATGTAGGGGAACGGGTGGGCCGGGTCGACGGCGAGCGGGGTGAGCACCGGGTAGATCGTGCGGCGGAAGAAGCGGTGCATCTGCTGCTTCTCTTCGGTGGTGAGGTCGTTCCAGCGCACGATGCGGATCCCGGCTTCGGCGAGCGCCGGCGCTACCGAGGTGTGGAAGCATGCCGCGTGCCGTTCCATGAGCTCGTGGGTGACTTTGCTGATCTCCCGTAGTTGTTCGCGGGGGTCCTGCCGGGAGGAGACGGGGACCCCGGTGGCGAGGCGGCGTTTGAGTCCGGCGACCCGCACCATGAAGAACTCGTCGAGGTTGCTGGAGAAGATGGACAGGAACAGGGCCCGTTCCAGCAGCGGCAGCGTGGTGTCTTCCGCGAGTTCCAGGACCCGCTGGTTGAAGCGGAGCCAGCCGATCTCCCGGTTCATGAAGCGGTCGGGGGGCAGGAGGTCTCTGTCTCGGGTGAGCATCTGCGCTGCGTTCACCGCTACGGCCGCTGTCTTCTTCTGCACCATGCGAAGCTGCCCCCACTTCCCGTGCATCCGGGCACCGACGCCCCGCTGACCCCTGTGATATTCAGGCAACATGCCCCGGAACAGTGAACCCCAAAACGCCCACCGGGGGACTTTAGGCATATGCCACGTAACGTTCTGTGATGAATAGACCGGCGGGGAAGCGGCGGAACGCCGGAGAGGCACGGGATGCCCGGTCGGGTGCTGCGGGCCACGGCCCCGCCGCGGAACGCGGATTTCTACCCCTTGGTAGCGGGGTGTTTTCGCTATTTCACGGACAGCAGCGGGTTGTTCCCGCCATCCTGGGACGTATGCGACGCGAACGTGTGGAGTACATTGGCGGCCCGCTCGACGGCAAGATCGTGGAGCTCGGGCCAGACGAGGACGTCACGGTCGGCGCCTACCTGACCATTCCGGGGCACACTCAGCGGGCGGTCTACGAGCCGGTGCCCGGGGACATTGTGTACCGGTGGCATTTCCTGGGGTGGATCGACCGCTGACACCGCCGTGTCCGTGCCGCGGGGCGGCCCGGTCGGAATCGGCGCCGCCCGTCCGCGGCGGCCAGGCTCAGGCGGTGCGGGAAGCGGCACGCTCAGCCGCGGCCAGTGCAGTGACCGCGCCCAACTCCCAGCACGCTTCCCGGTCCGCGCGGGACAGTTCGCCGACCACGGTGACGGGCGGCCGGTGCCGGTGCCAGGACATGCCTTTGGCGATGGTCTCCACGGAGCGGACCGCGCCGGTGGTGTCGTTGTTGCCGTGCACGTAGAGCGTGTAGGGCAGGCCCGCGGTCTCTGAGAGGCACGGGTAGTACACCTGGTCGAAGAAGTGTTTGAGGGCGCCGGACATGTAGCCGATGTTGGCGGGGGTGCCGAGGATCACCGCATCGGCGGCGAGCACATCCACGGCGGTAGCGGCCAGTGCCGCGCGGGTCACCACTTCGACGCCGTCGATCTCGTCGGTTCGTGCTCCTTCCAGGACCGCTTCCAGCATCGCCTGGGTGCTAGGAGACGTGGTGTGGTGCACGATCAACAGTCGGGCCATGTCCCCAGTATCCCCGCACCACCGTGGCCAAGCCGATCAGGCCCGTACGCCACGCCGCCGTGCCTCTTCCCACGGCTCCGTCCGTCCACTGCTCAGCTCACAGCGGCCCGGCGCAGCAGATAGACGTCCATCACCCAGCCTTGCGCCGCCTTGGCGCGTTTTCGGGCGGCGCGGATCGCGTCCATCACCTCACCAAGCCGTCCTGCGACCAGCTCCTCGCTTGCGGTGCCAAGGTTGGCGCCCCACCAGATATCCCAGCCCGCACCGGGCAGCTCAGCACAGGACAGGCAGCCGTCGAGAAACACCACCAGAGTGTCGGCCCCGCGGGCCACATCGGTGCCGAGCCGCCGTCCGGTCGTCACCGTGATCGGGCCGCCGATGCGGTTGAGCACGATCCGGTGTCGGGCTGCGAGCAGCTGGACGCTACTCACTCCCGGAATCACCTGGTAGTCCAGGTCCACTCCGCAAGATCGGATGCGTTCCACCACCCGGATCGTGCTGTCGTAGAGGCTTGGATCACCCCAGACGAGAAAACCAAGCACCTCATCGGGGCGGGTGTGTTTCACGATGGCGTCCGTATAGGCGCGTGCTCGGGCAGCATGCCAGTCCCGGACCTGCCGGCCGTAGCCGTGGTCCGCCACGGGGGCACGGTCTCGCGGCGGGTCAGGCACCGTCACGATCCGGTAGTTGTTTCCAGTGATGTGGCGGCGGCAGATTTCTTCCCGCAGCGCCACCAAGTCACCGGTGCCTTCCCGGCCTGCCGCTGCCTCTTTGTCCGCGACAAGAAAGACGTCGACCTCGTTGAGCGCCCGGACAGCCTCGACCGTGAGCTGGTCGGGTCCGCCCGGCCCGATACCGATGAGCAGGGCTTTCCGGGTCACGTCCGATTCGTCCCCCGGTCCTCCAGTTCTCCCTCGACTTCCAGGTAGACGCGGCGCAGCGCCTCCATTGTCTGTGGGTGGGGCTCCCGCCACAGGCCACGATCAGCAGCCTCGGTGAGCCGCTCCACAATGCCCTGGAGCGCCCAGGGGTTCGCTTGCCGGAGGAACTCCTGATTCTCGGTGTCCAGGACATAGGTCTGGGCGAGGGTCTCATACATCCAGTCGTCGACCACCCCCGCGGTCGCGTCGTAGCCGAACAGGTAGTCGACAGTGGCGGCCAGTTCAAATGCGCCCTTATAACCGTGGTTCCGCATCGCCGCCAGCCACCGGGGGTTAACCACTCGGGCACGGAAAACCCGGGCGGTCTCTTCCCGCAGCGACCGGGTGCGCACCTGGTCCGGTGTGGTGGAATCGCCGATGTAGGCCTTCGGCTCGACGCCGGTGAGGGCGCGCACGGTGGCGACCATGCCGCCGTGGTATTGGAAGTAGTCGTCCGAGTCGGCGATGTCGTGCTCGCGGGTGTCCGTATTCTTCGCGGCTACCGCGATCCTCCGATAGTTGGCACGCATGTCTTCCGCAGAAGGCTCACCGTGCAGGTTGCGCCCGTAGGCGAAACCGCCCCACGCGGTGTAGACCTCGGCGAGATCAGCGTCGCTACGCCAGTCACCAGAGTCGATCAGCTGGAGCAGGCCTGCCCCGTAGGCACCGGGGGCGGAACCGAAGATGCGCCGCAGCGCGCGTTCACGGTCACCGTGTTCCGCGAGGTCGCTGCGGACGTGAGCCCGCACGTAGTTAGCGTCGTCCGGTTCGTCGAGTTCCGCCACCATGCGGACGGCGTCGTCGAGCATGGCGACCGCGTGAGGGAAGGCGTCTCGGAAGAACCCGGAGATGCGGACGGTGACGTCGATGCGTGGGCGTCCCAACTCGGGCAGCGGGATGACGCTCAGCTCCCGCACCCGGCGGGACACCTCGTCCCATTCGGGGCGCACCCCGAGGAGAGCGAGCACCTCAGCGATGTCGTCTCCAGAGGTACGCATAGCTGAGGTTCCCCATACTGATAGCCCCACCGAACGCGGATACTCGCCGGTTTCGGCGCGGTAGCGTTCAATAAGCGCGTCAGCCAATGCTTTCCCGGTCTCGTAGGCGAGCTGGCTCGGGATGGCCCGGGGGTCGACGGTGTAAAAGTTGCGGCCGGTGGGCAGTACGTTAACCAGGCCACGCAGCGGCGATCCCGACGGTCCGGCGGGAACGAAGCCGCCGTTGAGGGCATGGAGTACCGCGGTGATTTCTTGACGGGTGTCTGCGAGCCGTGGAATGACGTGCTCGGCCGCAAACCGGAGCACCCGGACCACGTCCGGAGCGGTCTCGCCGAGCCGGTCCGCCACGACCTGTGCCTGTTCCGGATCCCAGCCGGCTTCCTCCATGGCCTCGACCAGGGCGCGGGCCCGGGCTTCGACGGCGTCAACCTCCGCCCGGTTTCCGGTGTCTCCCGCCAGGCCGAGAGCACGGCGCAGTCCAGGCACAGCACCGGCCTGCCCACCCCACACTTGGACAGCACGCAGGATGGCCAGCACCAGGTTGACGCGGGCCTCGCCGACAGGCGCCCCACCTAGCACGTGCAGTCCGTCGCGGATTTGAGAGTCTTTGACTTCGCACAGCCAGCCGTCGACGTGCAGCAGGAAGTCGTCGAATTCCGCGTCATGCGGCCGCTCGGACAGCCCCAGGTCACGGTCGAGTTTGGCGGCCTGGATGAGAGTCCAGATCTGCGCCCGGATCGCGGGAAGCTTCGCCGGATCCATCGCGGCGATGTTGGCGTGCTCGTCGAGGAGCTGCTCCAGCCGGGCGATGTCGCCGTAAGACTCGGCGCGTGCCATCGGGGGCACAAGATGGTCGATGATCGTCGCGTGGGCCCGCCGCTTAGCCTGCGCCCCTTCACCCGGGTCGTTGACGAGGAAGGGGTAGATGAGCGGCACCGCGCCGAGTGCGGCATCGGTGGCGCACGCCGCGGACAGTGCGGCGTTCTTGCCGGGCAGCCACTCCAGGGAGCCGTGTTTGCCGAGGTGGACGATGGCGTGGGCGCCGAAGCCGCATTCCAGCCACCGGTATGCGGCGAGGTAGTGGTGGGACGGCGGCAGGTCGGGGTCGTGGTAGATCGCCACCGGGTTCTCTCCGAAACCACGCGGCGGCTGGATCATGAGCACCACGTTGCCTGCCTGGAGGGTAGCGAGCACGATGTCGCCGTTGTCGACGAAAAGCGTGCCGGGCGGCTCTCCCCAGTGCTCGTTCACCGCGTCAATCAGTTCACCGGGCAGGTCGGCGATCCACTCCCGGTAGCGTTCGGCCGGGATGCGCACCGGATTTCCCGCTAACTGTTCGGCGGTCAGCCACTCCTCGTCCTGTCCACCGGCTTCGATGAGGGCGTGGATGAGGGTGTTACCCGCTTCGGTCTCGTCCGCCAGGTCCACACCGGGAAACCCGTCTCCCAGGTCGTATCCGGCGTCCCGCATGGCCCGCAGCAACCGCACCGCGGAGACGGGGGTGTCCAGGCCCACGGCGTTGCCGACTCGGGAATGCTTGGTGGGGTAGGCCGACAGCACGATCGCGACCCGGCGCTGGGCGGGTGGGATGTGCCGCAGCCGGGCATGAGCGACGGCGATGTCGGCTACTCGGCGGCACCGTTCCGCATCGGTGACGTAGTGGGGCAGTCCTTCGTCGTCGAACTCCTTGAAGGAGAACGGCACGGTGATGATGCGCCCGTCGAATTCGGGGACGGCGATCTGGGATGCAGAGTCGAGGGGGGACGTCCCCTCGTCGGAAGCCTTCCACTGATCACGCCCCCACGTCAGGCAGAGCGCCTGCAGGATCGGAATGTCGAGTCGCGCTAGTTCACCAACGTCCCACGCCTCGTCGTCGCCTCCAGCACTGGCTGTGGCCGGGCGGGTTCCTCCCGCGGCGAGCACGGTGACGACCAGCGCATCCAGGGTGCCGAGCTCCGCGAGGAGTTCCGGGGATGCGCTGCGCAGCGACGTGCAGTAGATGGGGACGGCGACCGCTTCGCCGGTAGCGTCGACCGCGTCAGCCAGGTCGTGGACGAAACGAGTATTCCCGCTGGCCTGGTGGGCGCGGTAGTAGAGGATGCCAATCCTCGGCAGCCCGTCCCGGTCCGCCTGTGGTGGCGTGGACCGCTCAAGCAGGCCCCATTCGGGCAGTTCTGTCGGCGGATCAAAACTCCCACCGGTCAGCAGCACGGTGCTGCTGAGGAAGGCATGCAGCGCAGCGAGGTTGTCGGGCCCCCCGTGGGCCAGATAGCGGTGGGCTTCAGCAGCGATCCCGACGGGTACGGTGGAATGGCTCATCAGCTCCGCGTCCGGGGTCTGCTCTCCGCCCAGCACCACAACGGGGACGCCATGGGTTAAAACCTGGTCGAGGCCCTCCTGCCACGAGCGCGCAGACCCCAGAATGCGCACAATTACCAGGTCAGCGCCGTGAAGCAGGGCGTGGAGCGAACCGGGATCTGTTCCGGTGACGTCGAGACGCGACGGGTTGCCCCAGACGTAGTTTGCGCCGCTGGCACGTGCCGACAGCAGGTCGGTGTCCGAGGTGGAAAGCAGTGCTATGCGAGGCATCGGCGACCTGTCCCAGCCCCAACAATCGAGGGAGTCGGTGGACCCGCGGCGGGCGGTACAGGACGCGGCACAGCATCAGCCATGGTCATGGTCTCCAAACCCTCGTGGACATGACGCGTCGTGGCCGGTCTCCTGGCTGACGAGTCACCGCCGCCGAGCTGACCTTCCCAGGCTGGTGCCCGGTGGCCGCGGGGTGGTTTCCCCAAGCAAAGCTCGACGACTCCTCGATCACAGTGGCGAGGGCCGCGCCGGTCTTGCACCGGTCTTCCCGTTCACCACGACGCGACCACCATAGCGCAGGGCAAGAAAGCGTATGCAACCATGTTCCGGTGTTCTGTCTACAGCCACCTGACCGCTGCCCCGGCGTGCTGCGTCCCCATTTCGCAGCCGACGGCGCTCTGCTGCGTATTCGTATTCCCGGGGGGCATATTAGCCGTCGCGGGATAGCCACGCTTAGCCAGATCACCGCAAAATTCGGCGACGGTAATCTCCATTTAACTTCACGTGGAAACGTGCAAATCAGAGGGATTCCCGTCACAGATGATCAACAGATTCCCAACGAATTACCTCATATTGTGGCAGCATCCGGATTCCTGCCTTCATCTACCCATGATCGGGTACGCAATATTGTCGCTTCTCCCCTTTCCGGAATAATCGGTGGCAGAATGGATGTTCGCCCCCTCGTCTCCGCTCTAGACCGGGCACTGTGCACTGATCCACGACTGGCAGAGCTGCCCGGACGGTTCCTTTTCGGTCTTGATGACGGCCGCGGCGATCTCGCTGGAATGCCTATCGACTTAGGAATTTACGCGATCGACGAACGGTCGGCACAAATACGTGTCGGCACCTTTTCAGGGCCTGTGATTTCATCTACAGAAATCGTTGATATAATCCTTGATCTCGCTCACCGTTTTCTCGATATAAGCGAGGGAAAATGGAATGTCGTTCAGCTACCAAAAAAAGGACGAGAACTACTCAACAACGTCGAGTTTTCCAATTTTTTACGCCATACAAAAAGCGGCGATCGCTGGAGCGTTGAACGGTTTCGAAGAAACATCCTTCACGGAATTATCACCATTTCCACCGCTGAATCCGCTGTGGCGGGTTCAGTGCCGCTAGGCGTTCTCACCCCGCCCATGCAGCGGGCTCTCTTGGATGCAGCGGAGCACAGCGACAGCACGATCATCCTCACCCCGTGGCGGGGAGTGATCGTCACCCCTGTCCCCACCGACCAGGCCAGCAACGTCGCAGCTTTGCTCCAGGAAGCCGGGCTGGTCCTCGACCCGGCATCGCCGTGGAGCCGGATCAGCGCCTGCATCGGCTCCCCCGGCTGTGCTCGCAGCCGTGGCGACACCCGGTCTCAAGCCGTCAAGCTCGTCCGCCGCCTATCCTCCCCCGACACATCCGACGACGGATCCCCCTACCACATCGCCGGGTGCGAACGCGCCTGCGGTGCCCCGCACACCCCGCACACCCTCGTCCTTCTCGGGAGCAGCACGTGACACCGCATTCCGACAGGCCCACCCCGCTCTCCCCGCCGCCTCGGCGCTACACCTACGAGACCGACAGCGCAACCATCTACGCGCACTCCTTCGCCACCATCCGGGCCGAAGCCGACCTGTCCGGGCTCCCCACGGACGCCGAAAAGATTGCGGTCCGCATGATCCACGCCTGCGGCCAAACCGACCTCGCCCGTGACCTGGTCATCCACCCCAACCTGGTGCCCGCGGCCCGAGACGCGCTGCGCGGCGGGGCCCCCATCCTCACCGACGCACGCATGGTGGCGTCCGGGGTGACCCGTTCCCGGCTCCCCGCCGACAACGAGGTGCTGTGTCTGCTCAACGACCCTCGTGTTCCCCAACTCGCCACGGCGTGGGGGACGACGCGCTCCGCGGCCGCGGTGTCGCTGTGGACGGACCGCTTGGCAGGCGCAGTCATCGCGATCGGCAACGCCCCCACCGCCCTATTCCACCTGCTAGAGCTGATCGACTCCGGCGCGCCCCGACCAGCCGCGATCATCGGCGTGCCCGTCGGGTTCATCGGCGCGGCCGAATCCAAAGAAGCCCTCATGTCCCACCCCGCAGGCATCCCCTACCTGGTGGTACGTGGCCGCCGCGGAGGCTCGGCGCTAGCCGCGTCCGCGGTCAACGCTCTCGCGCAGGAGGAGGAATGAGCAGCACCCCCGGCCGCCTGTACGGCGTCGGCCTAGGTCCTGGAGACCCGGAATTCATCACCCGCAAAGCAGCCCGACTGATTGCCGAAGCCGACGTCATCGCCTACTACTCAGGGACACACGGCCGCTCTATCGCCCGATCTATTGCCGCAGATGTGATCCCGGAGGGAGTGATCGAGGAGAAACTCGTCTACCCGGTGACGACCGGAACCACGGACCATCCGGGCGGCTACGAGGGCGCCATCACCGAGTTCTACGACGCGTCCGCCCAACGGCTCGCCGCCCACCTGTCACAAGGGCGGGACGTCGTGGTGCTGTGTGAGGGCGACCCGCTGTTCTACGGCTCGTACATGTACCTGCACGACCGGCTGGCCTCCCGGTTTCCCACCGAGATCGTCCCCGGTGTGACGTCGATATCCGCGGCTTCTGCTGCGGCGGCGTGCCCGCTCGTGCGCCGCACCGACGTGTTGACGATCCTCCCAGGGACCCTGCCCCCACCCGAGCTGGCCCGGCGACTGGCCGACACTGACGCTGCCGCAGTACTGAAGCTCGGCCGCCGCACCTTCGCCGGTGTGCGCGAGGCGCTAGCCCAGGCAGGGCGACTGGAGGACGCTGTCTACGTGGAACGCGCCTCCATGGCTGAACAGCGGATACTTCCAGTAGGGGACGTAGCTTCCGACGATGTCCCCTATTTCTCGCTGATTCTCAGCTCCGGGGACAGCACGCCACGCAACCGGAGACCGCGAGGCAGAGTCCGTGCACCGCAGCGCACCCCAGCCCCCCATCATCCGGACTCGCCCGCCGAACTACTCGTGGTGGGTCTCGGCCCCGCTGGCGAGCAGTGGCTGACCCCGGAAGCAGCGCAGGCGCTCGCCAACGTCGACCACGTGGTCGGCTACGGCCCGTACGTGGACCGCGTTCCGGTGCGTCCCGGTCAGCAGCGGCACTCCAGCGGCAACACGGTCGAATTGGATCGGGCCCGGTTCGCTCTTGACCTGGCCTTAGCCGGGGAGCGGGTGGCCGTGGTCTCAGGCGGGGACGCTGGCGTGTTCGGGATGGCCTCGGCGGTCTTCGAAGCGGCCCAGGATCCCCGCTACGCGGACGTTCCTGTGCGGGTACTGCCAGGGCTGACCGCGGTGCAAGCAGTGGCGGCACGAGCGGGCGCGCCCATTGGCGGGGATTTTGCGGTGCTGAGCCTGTCCGACCGGCTCAAACCGTGGGAGGTGATCGAAGCCCGGTTGGAGGCGGCAGCCCGCGCCGACTTAGTGCTGGCGATCTACAACCCTGCGTCCCGTTCCCGGCGCACCCAGGTGGCGCGAGCCCGCGACGTCCTGTTGCGACACCGGCGGGACAACACCCCGGTGGTGGTCGGCCGTGACGTGGGCCGCGAGGGCGAGTCGGTGGAGGTCACCACGCTGGGAAAGCTCGACCCGGAAGGCATCGACATGCGGTGCCTGCTCATCGTGGGCTCCTCCAGCACCTCCGTGACGGCTGCGGGAGCGGTGTGGACACCGCGGTTTGTGGCGGAATAGCTCACGCAAATCCCGCTTCCGGGCAAGCACGCGGCGGGAAACACCCCTGCGCTGCAGCGGGGAACTCTCGTGGCCGTGCCGCGGCTGGCGGGGTGCGGTGCGCGCGCCGCACAGGGCGGCACTGCGCGGCCGGGTACACCCGCCCACACCCTCTCGGCAGGTCCTAGCCGCCCACGGCCTGCTCTACCCGTTTCCCGCCCCAACTGCGGTTCGCTCACGGACGTCCCGGTTTCCCCACATCCGCTGCCAGGGGATTTAGCTCGCCTCGCGGTTCCGCTCACGGGCCGGGTCGTACAAGTGCGAGCAGACGATCTCCGACACATCCCACTCGCGGCTGGCCAGCGCCCGCCCCACCAGGATGACCGCGGTATGGCGCAGCCCTGCCGCCTCCACGTGGTCGGCGATATCGGTGAGGGTGCCGCGGAGCACGAGTTCGTTGGGTCGGGTCGCGTGAGCGACGACCGCCACAGGACAATCAGCCCCGTATTCGGGGACCAGCTGCTCGGCAAGAACCCGGATGTGTCGGATCGCCAAGTGCAAGACGAGAGTCCCGTGGATCTTCGCGACGTTCTCCAACGCCTCCGATTCCGGCATTTTCGTGGAGCGTGCCCGGGTGCGGGTAAGCACCACCGTCTGCGCCACCTCCGGAACCGTCAACTCGGTGCCGAGCAGGGCCGCGGCCGCCGCATAGGCGGGCACCCCAGGGGTGACGTCCCACGCCACCCCTGCCTCGTCAAGCCTTCGTGTCTGCTCGGTTAGCGCGCTATAAAGCGACGGGTCTCCAGAGCAGAGCCGGACCGCGTCCAAACCGCGCCGGTCCGCGTCGACCAGGTGGGCGATGATCTGGTCCAGGTCGAGGTGCTGGGTGTCCACTAGTTCCGCGTCGTCAGGGCAGTGGGCCAGGATCTCAGCGTCGATATAGGTACCCGCATACAAGCAGACAGGAGTGGTGCGCAGCAGTTCGACCGCGCGTAGCGTCAGCAGGTCAGCTGCGCCGGGGCCAGCACCCACGAAATGAACCGTCATGTCTCTCTTCCCTGATCTGTTTTGGTCGCGGCCCACTGGACAACCGGACGGGCCGGACGCCATCCCGTGAACGACCCCAGGGGGGCAGCCCGTTCCACCGAGAGGCGTGTCAACTCTCCGCCGTGGCGCCGCCACCGTTCCACCAAGACTGCTTCCGTCTCCAAAGTCACGGCGTGCACTACGATGCGGCCCCCGGGCCGCAGGGCCGCCCAGCACCGGTCCAGCACGGACGGGTCGGTAGCCCCACCACCGACGAACACCGCATCGGGTGGCTCCAGTCCGCTCAGCGCGTCAGGCGCACTACCGTGGACCACGCGCAGGGAGGGCACACCAAGCCGGGCAGCGTTACGCGTGATCCGGTGCACCCGTTCGGGGTGCCGCTCAATCGCAACAGCCCGGCACCGCGGGTCGGCGCGCAGCCATTCCACGGCCACCGACCCTGCTCCCGCTCCCACATCCCACAGCAGGGCCTGGGGTTGGGGGCGGAGCGCACAGACCGCGGCAATCCGTATCTCTCGTTTGGTGAGCTGCCCGTCGTGGTCGAACGCCTCATCCGGCAGCCCGGGGGTAAGCGGGTACCCACCGTTTCCGGTGACCGCCACGCACACCACGTTCAACGGCGGCGCGTCCCGGCCCCGCCACTCGGCCGCGGTGGCTTCGATCCGTTCCTCTCTGCTGCTCCCCAGGTCGGACAGGACCGTCATGCGGCTATCGCCAAGGCCGTGTTCGACCAGCCGGGCTGCGACCGCGGCAGGCGTCGTCCCATCCGAGGAGAGCACCACCAGCCGCCGCCCGGGGGTGAGGTAGCGGCGCACCGCGTCGACGTCGCGTCCCACGAGCGTCACCACATCCACAGACTCCGCGCTCCACCCCATCCGTGCCCGGGCCAGGGCGACCGAGCTCACCGCGGGCAGCACCCGCACCCGGTCTGCGCCGAGCAGTCGCACCAGGGTGGTGCCGATCCCCGACAGGAGGGGGTCCCCGGAAGCCAGCACGACGACACGGCGGTCACGGTACCGGTCCAGGAGCATTGGAAGACCGCTCAGCAACGGGGACGGCCACGGTTCGCGTACCGCTCCCGTGTCGGGCACCAAAGCCAAATGTCGAGTACCGCCGAGGAGTACCTGGGCTTCGCGGATAGCGTCGCGGGACGCCGGCGGCAACCCTTCCCAGCCATCAGCGCCTATGCCGACGACAGTGACCGGTGTCTTCATGGCGGGCCACCTTAACGGATCGGGGAAGTCTCCCAGCGCTCTGGGCACCCGGACCGCCGCTGGCTAGACTCGGCGACGGCGGAACCGCCGAGGTGCCCCAATCCACGGGGATAATCGGGAAGCCGGTGCGAATCCGGCACAGGCCCGCTGCGGTGACCTGGGAGCCGCCGATCACGCGCATCGCGCAGCCACTGGACGGCAGTCTGGGAAGGCGATCGGACGGTGTTGATCAGGAAGTCCGAAGACCGGCCTCGGCATGGCTGCCGTTTTTGCCGATCCCCCAGCGGGAGCCTGTGGAGGAGCGTGTGCACGTCTATCCGTTCAGCGCCATCGTCGGTTCGGACGACCTGGTGCTGGCCCTCATTCTGACCGGTATCAGCCCTGACATCGGGGGCGTCCTTATCCGCGGCGAGAAGGGAACCGCAAAATCAACCGCGGTACGCGCGCAGGCAGCTCTGCTGCCCCCGATCACCGTAGTCACCGACTGCCGGTTTTCCTGCGACCCTGCCGCCCCCGACCCTGACTGTCCAGACGGACCGCATCCCCCTTCAGTTGCTTCCGCGACCCGCCCAGTGCGTCTCGTGGAGCTTCCTGTAGGCGCGGGCGAGGACCGGGTCGTGGGCTCCCTACACCTGGAAAAAGCCCTGTCGGGCAGCGGTGTCGAATACGAGCCCGGACTGTTGGCCCGTGCCAACCGCGGCATCCTCTACGTCGACGAAGTCAACCTACTCCACGACCACCTGGTGGACCTGCTCCTCGATGCGGCAGCGATGGGGCGGGCCACCGTGGAACGTGACGGTGTCTCGCTCAGCCACGCCGCCCGGTTCACCCTTGTGGGAACGATGAACCCGGAGGAAGGGGAGCTACGGCCCCAGCTGTTGGACCGGTTTGGCTTGTCCGTGGAGGTTGCAGCACCCCGCGATCCGGCCGTGCGGGCGGAGATCATCCGTCGACGTCTCGCCTTCGACGCCGACCCCGCCGGTTTCACCTCCGCCTACGCCACTGCCGAGCAGCAACTGGCGGAACGTATCGCGGACGCACGTCTCCGGCTGCCCAAGGTGGTGCTCGGCCAGGAGGCACTGTTGGCTATCGCCGAGGTGTGCGCCGCGTTCGATGTGGACGGTATGCGTGCCGACCTAGTGTGTGCCCGGGCCGCGGTGGCCCACGCCGCGTGGTGTGGCCGCACCGACGTCACCCGAGCCGATGTGCGCGCTGCCGCCCGCCTTGCCTTACCGCACCGACGGAGGCGGACCCCCTTCGACAGTCCCGGCATGGATGAGGGCCTGCTGGACGAGATCCTCGGCGAAGATCACGATCCGGACCCTGGGCCGGACGGTTCCGGAGGGCCAGGCGGTCCACCATCGGACAGCGGTTCTGATACTCCGCCGCCCACCGCCGGCTCCACTCCTGACCCTCCCGCCAGCGGCCTCGGATCCCCCACCTCGTCCAACGACGATCCCCGGCCGGATGCTCCGGCCCCGGTGTCGGTCACAGCACCCGAGGAACCGTACCGCCCTCGGCTTTTCACGGTCGCTGGCACGGGGAAAGGCACGCTAGGCCGCCGTTCACGAGCTATCACAACATCGGGGCGCACCGTCGGCGACGTTCCCGCGGGCCGGGGAACTGGGCCGATCCACTTGGCCGCCACGGTTCGGACAGCCGCGCTGCGGCACGCGACATCTCGTTCTTCCCCGGACACCACACGGCTTTCTATTGCCCTCAGTGATCTACGCAGGTCCCTCTGTGAAGGCAAGGAATCCAACCTGGTGCTGCTCTGCGTGGACGCTTCCGGTTCTATGGCTGCCCGGCGGCGCATGTCCCAGGTGAAGACAGCTGTTCTCGCACTGCTGCTGGACGCCTACCGCAGACGGGACCGAGTGGGGTTGATCACGTTCCGAAACCATGAGGCTACGCTCACACTTCCACCCACCGGATCAGTGGACGTAGCAGCAGCCCGCTTGCGGGAGTTGCCTGCCGGAGGCCGTACCCCACTAGCTGAGGGCCTATTGAAGGCCGCGGAGACACTGCGCCGCGAACGGTTACGCGACCCGGATCGCCGCGCCCTGCTCGTGGTCGTCACCGACGGCCGGGCCACTGCCGGCCCTAAGGCAGTGGAGCGCTCGTTGCACGCCGCCGACCACCTGGCCCGCGAAGGGGTCTCCGCGCTGGTCATCGACTCGGAGACGGGACGGTTCCGGATGGGGTTGGCCGCTGCGCTCGCCCGCCGCATGGGTGCCGAGTACGTCCACGTTGGCGAGGTCAGCGCCGAAGCCATCACGTCAGCAGTAGCCGGAGCAACCACGAGGGCGGCTTGATGCCTCAAGGACAACCATCGTTCATCCCCGACGACGGACTCACCACCCGCCAGCGCCGCTACCGTCCGCTGCTCATCGTGCACACCGGTGACGGCAAGGGAAAGTCCACTGCAGCGTTCGGCCTGGCCTTGCGCGGGTGGAACCAGGGGTGGCGGATCGCGGTGTTCCAGTTCGTGAAGTCCGCGAAGTGGCGGGTTGGGGAGCAGACCGCATTCGACACGCTTGCCGCAGTACACCGTGCGCAAGGGGTGGGAGGCCCCATCGAGTGGCACAAAATGGGGTCAGGGTGGTCGTGGTCGCGCAAGCCGGGCACGGAAGCCGACCACGCGGCCGCTGCCGCAGAGGGGTGGGCCGAGATCAAGCGCCGCCTCGCCGAGCAACGGCACGACCTTTACATACTCGACGAGTTCACGTATCCGATCACCTGGGGCTGGGTCGACGTCAACGACGTGGTGTCGACGCTGCGTGAGCGTCCGGGACGCCAGCACGTGGTGATCACCGGCCGCCGCGCGCATCCCGCGCTGCTGGACGCAGCCGATCTGGTCACGGAAATGGTGAAAGTGCGACATCCCATGGACTCCGGGCAGAAGGGGCAGCGCGGTATTGAGTGGTGACGTTCCCGCCGCGGTCCTGCCACGGCTAGTGATCTCCGCTCCCACGTCCGGGGCGGGTAAGACCACCGTGGCTACCGGGCTCATGGCGGCGCTGCGCGCTGCCGGATACGACGTGTCCGGGCATAAGGCCGGACCGGACTATATCGACCCCGGCTACCATTCCCTGGCAACCGGGCGGCCCGGCCGCAACCTCGATGTGCACTTGCACGGTGAGAACCTGCTGGGCCCCTTGCTGCTACACGGCGCCTCCCATCCGCGGCCGGCCGACCTGGCCGTGATCGAAGGCATGATGGGCCTGTATGACGGGAAGCTCGGGGGGCGCGGGTTTGCGTCCACCGCGCATGTCGCCGCCCTGCTGGACGCTCCGGTGGTGCTGGTCGTAGACGTGTCTCACGTGTCGCGGTCGGCCGCGGCGATCGTGGCGGGCATGGCAGTGTTCGACCAGCGGATTCGGATCGCCGGAGTCATCTTGAACCGGGTGGGCTCCAGACGGCACGCCGCCGAGGTCGCTTCCGCGGTGGAGGACGTCGGTGTCCCCGTGCTGGGGGCACTGCGCCATGACAGCGGACTTGCTGTTCCTTCCCGGCACTTGGGTTTGGTTCCTGCCGAGGAACGGGCCGAGGCAGTAGCGGCCGTGGAGCTGCTGGCGGAACGCATCGCCGCACAGGTGGATTTGACTGCCGTGGTAGAGGTGGCACGATCCGCGCCACCGCTGCACGCCCAAGCGTGGTCCGCGCAGGAGGCGCTCCGTGCCGCAGGGTTTCACCCTGTCTCCGCGCAGCGAGACCACCCCGTGGTCGCGGTAGCTGGAGGGCAAGCCTTCACCTTCCGCTACGCCGAAGTCGAGGAGCTGCTTCGCGCCGCGGGCTGCCGCCCGGTGGTGTTCGATCCAATGTCCGACCCTGCGCTGCCCGACGGCACCGCGGGAATCTACCTGGGCGGCGGATTCCCCGAGGTGTACGCCGCAGAACTGGCGGGGAACACGGCGCTGCGCACCGCGCTGCGGGATGCGGTGCGCTCAGGCGTGCCGACGGTTGCCGAATGCGCGGGCCTGCTGTATCTGTGCCGTGACGTGGATGGCGCCCCCATGGTGGGGGCCTTGGACGCGGTGGGACGCATGACGTCCCGCCTGGCTCTCGGCTACTACTCGGCGCTGGCCCCCGCAGAAACACTCGTGGCGGCGGAGGGAGACCGGGTGCCCGGGCACACGTTCCACCGCACCACAGTCACCTCCACTGGAGAGCAGGCGGGTCCGGCCTGGCTGTTGGACGGGCAGCCCGACGGTTTCTCCTCCGATCCGGCAGGCATCGGCCGTCCCACACTCCACGCCTCCTACCTGCACACCCACTGGGCAGGCTGCCCGCAGGCCGCGGCCCGGTTCGCGGCTGCAGTCTCCACCCAGCGGCCTTGTTGATCCCGCACCGTGCCCCGGCTGAGAGTGCCGGGACCGGCGCGCACATGCCCAGGCAGCTTGCACACGATCGCTCGTCACAGCCAAGCCCTGCACTGAGCCTCACAGTGCAGGGCTTGGCTGCTCGAGAGCAACAGCACGAACCCGCGGCAACGGTCCTACCCATGTCCAGGGGCATGGCCGTCGACCGCCACAGAAGGAACACGTTTAGCAGTCGTGTCAGCGGGGTCAGCGAGTCTGAGACAGTCCAAGCCATTCCAGGGCAGCGGGAACGTCCGCAACAGTGGGAACGTCCCCCCGGTAGAGAGGTCTGCGCACCACCACCACGGAAACCCCCAGCTCGTCTGCGGCGTCCAGCTTGGCCCGGGTGTGAACTCCGCCAGAGTCCTTGGTGACCAAAACTTCCACCGCATGCTCGGCCATGAGCTTCCGTTCCCCTGCACAGGTGTAAGGGCCACGGCTGCGTATGAGGATCCACGTAGGCGGCAATGCGAGCTCTACGTCTTCCACCACTCGGGCTAACACCGTGTGCTCGGCCAGCGGCCCAATGAAGTGGTGCAGGGTCTGCCGTCCCGTGGTGAGCAAGACACGGCGCCCTAGTCTCGCGGCCTGCCAGGCTGCCTCGTCGTGGTCGTCCACCCATATCCAGCGGGACGCCGCAGGTTCGTTTTCCCACCCGGGGCGCACGAGACGCAGCAGCGGCACACCGGCCTGGGTGCACGCCTCGGCCGCGTTAGTGGACACCCGTATAGCGAAGGGATGGGTAGCGTCCACGACCCGCGTGATCCCGTTACTGCGAAGGAATCCGGCGAGTCCTGCGGCTCCCCCGAAACCACCGATGCGTACCTCACCGGCGGGCAGCCTGGGGTGGCTGACCCGCCCGGCGAGGGAAGACAGTACCGGTATCCCCGCGGCGACGAACGCCTCAGCAAGGGCTCTCGCCTCGGCTGTTCCGCCGAGGATGAGCACTTTCACCGCAGTTCTCCCCGCACGGTCGGCAGCTTTGGCGCGCCTTCAGTGATCAACCGCAGCACAGCATCCATGTCGAGGTGTTCTTCCGCGAGGTCGCCGAGCCGGTCAAGGTAGGCGTCACGGACCTCAGCGAAGCACACCTGTCCGTATTCGCTGCCGTCGTATCCCGCATTCTCGGCCGCGGCAGCCAGCCACGCACCGCGGAACGCGTCGTGTTCTAGGCTGCCGTGCCACATCGTGCCGAATACGGAGCCGTTGCGGAGCCCGCCGGGAAACGCCTCGCCATCACCGGTCTGGATGCGGCTGTAGTGGCTCTGGTATCCGCCGACCGGTATGCCCTGCCAGGTGCCGGAAGAGTAGTTCAGCGTCTGGTTTCGGGTGAAAACCGTCTCCAGGTCCAGCAGGCTCAACCCAGCAACGGTGCGCCCGGCCGGTCCTTCCACCCCCTCGGCGTCGACAATCGTGCGGCCCAGCATCTGGAAGCCGCCACCGATGCCCAGTACCGTGCCGCCGTGGCGGGCGTGGTTGGCGATCGCGTCGGCCAAACCGCGGGACCGCAGCCACTCCAGGTCGGTGAGCACGGCCCGCGTATCGGGGAGCACGACGATGTCGGCGGAGGCTAGCAGGCGAGGGCTGGTAACGAAGTCGACGCGCAGTCCTGGTTCCACGCCCAGGGCGTCAACGTCGGTGGTGTTGCCGATCCGGGGCAGCCGTACGACAGCGACCCGCAACACGGGTGTGCCCGCACTACCGTCCTCGCGTGCGGTAAGCGCCAGCGAATCCTCGGATTCCAGCCACAGGTTCTGCTGCCACGGCAGGACGCCGAGAACGGGTCGACCGGTGAGGTCTTCCAGGGTTTTCAGCGCCGGATCCAGCAGCGAAGGATCCCCCCGAAACTTGTTGATCACAAACCCGGCAACGAGTGCCTGGTCAGCGGGATCGAGTAAGGCGAGCGACCCGTACAGCGACGCGAAGACCCCGCCCCGGTTGATGTCGCCGATCACGATGACAGGCAGGTCGGCGGCGCGGGCAAGTCCCATGTTGATGTAGTCGTGGGCACGCAGGTTGATCTCTGCGACGCCGCCCGCGCCCTCGCAGACCACCACGTCGTAGCGGGAACGCAGCTCTGCGAGAGCGGCGTACGCAGCCTCGGCGAGCACTGCACGCGTGCCCGCAAACTCGCCTGCGGCTAAGCGGCCGAACGGACGGCCCCGCAGCACGACGTGGCTCCCGCGATCGCTGCTGGGTTTGAGGAGTACCGGGTTCATGGCGGTCTCGGGTTCGGCGCGCGCGGCGAGCGCCTGCACCCACTGGGCGCGGCTGATCTCGGCTCCTGTGCCATCGGGCCCGGGGACCACCATGGAATTGTTCGACATGTTCTGCGCCTTAAACGGCGCTACTTTGATCCCGTGCCGGGCCAAGGCCCGGCACAGGGCGCTGGTGACCAGGGATTTTCCTGCATCCGAGGAGGTCCCGGCCACCAGCAGCCCCTGCGCCTTGCTCATCGGACTCCCACTGTTTGCGCCGCGAAGCGGCGGTCAAACCGTTCGGTCAACCAGGCGAAGGCCAGTCCTAGCACCAGCCAAAGACTGGCTTGGGTGGCGAGTGAGGCCATGCGGAACTCCCACAGCAGGGTTGCTGGAAAGTCTTCGCCGACGTCGTTGATGTGGGGAAGAGCGAGGTAGCCGACGCAGACCACCGCGAGGAACACGGCGAGGGAGGCCACAATCCGTGAGGTCAGCGATGTCTCTGCTGGCAGTGCGCGTGCGAGGGCAACGGCCGCCGTAACCGCGACGAGCCCGAGGAGCACCGCGGCTACCCAAAGTAGGGTGCGCTGGTCGATTGTCTCGGGGACACCTACGGCAGGCGGGTTGGCCGGGTACTTGACGAAGGGCACCGCAGCGATGGCTGCCCATCCCAGGCCAGCGGCGACCAACGCCAGTGCCGGTCCGCTAAGCCGGCTGTGGCGCCGGACCGCGTAGAGCACCGAGGCGTAGAGCACCCCTAGGGACATGCCGGCAAACCCGGTGGCGAGGAACAACCCCACCTGCTGCCCGGTACGGCTGACTAGGGCATCGTCTCCGTGGGAGTGTCCCCCGTGCGCGCCATGGTCGTGGGAAGCGTGCTCTTCCAAAGCGATAGCCGCCTCGATGTGGGGTTCACCGAGGAAGAAAGCGACCACGCCCGCGGCCAGGCCGGCCAGTAGCCCGGCCAACAGCCCGCGGACAAGCAATCGCAGATAGGTTCCCCGCAGCGGACGGACCGAAGCAGAGGGGGTAGCGGAGGTCAGTGACACGGCACCCCCATGAGGTGTCGGCCGTCGTGCATCAGCTCGTGCAGGAACATTCCTGTACGCGAGACAGCTCCTTGGTCGAAACCGACCAGGTAGAGAACGAGAAGAGCAAGAAGGGTTACCGCTGTAGCGGTGAGTGCGAGCGGGATGGGCCCCAGCTCTGCCTCAACATAAGGGGCATGGACGGCCGACATGGTCCTCCTTACAGGATGACGCGTCCTACAGAGACCACTACGCCGGGTGAGTTTTCTGGCTCACGGGCTTGAGCCCGTCTACAGTGGCGCGACCGCTCCGGACTTTGACCGGATTGCCTGCACCCGACGCTCTTTTTGCTTTTAGTCGGGGGGAGTGTACCCAGACGCGTATTGCGCAATACTGACCGGTCCGCTTGTGGGATTCCCCTGCCACGGCAGCTGGTGACAGATACCGACGTCAGGACATGTCCTTAGCAAGAGTTTCTGGTGCCAATCCCGCCCAGTGGTGTCGTTATGGCCATGCGTATAAAGCGCATAAGGTAGCCACCGAAGTCTCCCAAGCAGGGGGTAGTGCATCACATCAAAAAATGCTTGAGGGCGCCGAGCAGGTAACTAATATCGGCGGGATACCAAGAATCACCACATCAGCAGCGGGCATATTCCCAACGATAGCGGTCAACATGGCCGGCCCCGCAGCGCGATCTGGCTGGGCACTTCGCTCCCGGGCGGGCGCAGGACCGGGTGCCTCGCAGGTGCGGGGGCGGCGCATGCGGTGAGTGTTTGGATCCACTAGGCGCGGTTGATTTCCGTGCCGTGGCTAGCGCAGCCGGGACCCCCTGGAGTTATCACCGTGTTTTGCGTGGCGCCACTTTGGTCCTGCGCCGGGACCGGTCCCGGCGCAGGACGGTGGTGACGACGGTTTCCCCCAACAGTAGAGGGTCCCGGGGCTATCGGGAGTCCGCGTGCTTTCTGCACTGGGCTGGCTATCTCACTCCGGGACCCGCCTGACCGGTCAGTCGAGGACGGCGTGGAGAAAGGCTTTGGTGCGTTCTTCTTTCGGGTCGCCGAAGATCTGTTCCGGCGGGCCTTCCTCGACGATACGGCCGTGGTCGAACATGAGTACCCGGTGCGAGACGTCCCGGGCGAACTGCATCTCATGGGTGACCAGCAGCATGGTGATGTCTGTCGTCTCGGCGACTGTGCGCAGCACGTCGAGGACCCCGGTGACGAGTTCGGGGTCAAGGGCGGAGGTGACCTCGTCAAGCAGCAGGATCTTCGGCCGCATTGCTAGGGCGCGAGCGATAGCGACCCGCTGCTGCTGCCCGCCGGACAGGTGGGCAGGGTGGGCGTCAATCTTGTCGGAGAGGTCCACCATCTCCAGCAGTTCCCTAGCCCGCTGGTCGGCTTCCTCGCGCGAAATCCCCAGGCTGTGGATGGGACCTTCGGTGATGTTCTGCCGCACAGTCATGTTCGGAAACAGGTTGAACTGCTGGAAGACCATGCCGATCTGTTTGCGGACCCGGCGTTGGTGTTTCTCGTTGGCGCGTACCAGGCGGTCGCCCTGGTAGCGGTGGCTGAGCGGTTCCCCACCGACCCAGATGACCCCGGAAGTAACCTGCTCCAAGGTCATCAGCAGACGCAGGATGGTGGTTTTACCGGAACCACTGGGACCGATCAGGGTGACCCGCTCGCCGGGGGCAACCGTAAAGTCCAAACGGTCGAGCACGGTGAGCGAGCCGAACCGTTTGACGACTTGGTCGAAGCGGATGAGCGGTTCGTGCGTGCCGGTGCTGGTGCGGGGGTCAGACTGCGGCATAGCGTCGCTCCAGTTGTCGGATGAGGATGGCTGAAGGCACGCTCACCAGGAGGAAGAACAGACCCACGAGGGTCATGGCCTCCAGGTAGCGGAAGTACACGCCGCCGATCTGCGACGCCTGGTACATCAGTTCGCCGACGGTGATCGCGAACAGCAGCGGCGTGTCTTTGAACATGGCGATCAGGTAGTTGCCGAGCGGAGGGATGACGCGGCGGATCGCCTGCGGGAGGATGACCGCGCCCCACGTGCGGTGCAGGGGCAGGCTCAACGCCCGGCAGGCTTCCCACTGGCCTGCGGGCACGGCTTCGATGCCCGACCGGTACACCTCCGCGGTGTAGGCGGCATAGTGCACGCCCAGCACTGCCACGCCGATGGTGAACGCCGACAGCGTGTTCGGGGCCAGGGAGAACACGAAGACCAGTTGCACGAGCAGCGGGGTGCAGCGGATGAACTCCATGACCGCGAACACCGCGGTCCCGATCACGGGGATGCGGCGTACCAGGGCCACCGCGAGGCCGAGGACGAGCGCCAGGGTGTAGCCCAGCACCGTGGCTTGCACGGTGACAGCGAGGCCGTTGAGCAGGTCGGGGATGATCCGCCCGGTGAACTCCCAGTCCCAGGTCATCGCCGGCCACCTCCTGTCGCGGTCGCGGGCGGGGGCCGCAGCAGGGCGAGGAAGCCGGTGGCGACGGGCCGTCCCAGCCGCCGGTTGGCGCGGCGTTCCAGGAGCCGCATTCCCACGATCAGCAGCTGGGCGATGAGGAAGTAGGCGATGAGGGCGCCGGTGAAGGCCGCGACCGTCTCCCCGGTGGAGGCCCGCTGCTCTTGGGCGACCCGGGTCAGGTCGCTGACGCCGATGAGCGACACGATGGCGGTGGCTTTCATCAGTTCGATGACGAGGTTGCCGAAGGTGGGCAGCATCTGCGCCCACGCTTGGGGCAGCACGACCGCTCGCATGCGCCGCCACCACGACATGCTGAGCGCGATCGTGGCTTCCACTTGGGCTTTGGGCACCGCGTTGATGGCGGCCCGCACGACTTCCGCCCCGTAGGCGCCGACGTTGAGGCCGAGCGCGAGCACGGCGGCGAAGAGCGCGTCGATCTTGTAGGGGACGAGCTGGGGGATCGCGAACGCCATCCAGTACATGAGGACGAGCGCGGCTACGCCGCGGAACGTTTCGGTGTAGCCGGTGGCGATGGCGCGCGCTACGGGGTTGCGCAGGGTGCCCATGACCCCCACGACCATGGCGAGGGCGAAGGCGAGCACGGCCCCGAGCAGGGTGATGAGGAGGGTGGTTCCGGCCCCGCTCAGGTAGAGCGGGAGCCGGTCGATGAGGAACTCCACGGCGGTATCCGTCCTTAGGCCTGGCAGAGCTGCTCCGTAGTCAGGTCTCCGGGGAGTTCTTGTTCGGTGAAGCCGAACGGTTCGAGGATTTCGAGGAGACGGCCGCTCGCTTTGAAGTCGGCGAGGACCCGGTTGACTTCGGCGAGGAGCTCGGTGTCGCTCTGCCGGAAGACGAGACCGCCGGCAGGGGTGACTTCTTCCCCGTCCACGACGGGGATGAAGCCTTCGGTGACTTCGAAGTCGCCGCCGCGCTGGTTGAGGAGCCGGTTGAGGGAGAGGGTGCTCAGCGCGACCGCGTCGACCCGGCCGTTGCTGAGGAGTTCGTAGGCGCTGGTCTGGTTGTCCACGGTTTCGATCTGTGCTTCGGGAACTCCCGCGCCTTTGGCGTAGCCCTGTTCCACGGAGGCGTTGAGCACGGCCACGGTCACGTCAGGGTTGGCGGCGATGTCGTCGAAGGTGGTCAGGCCGTACGGGTTGCCGGCGGGGACGAGGAACGCCTGGAGGACGCGGTAGGTCGGTTCCGCGAAAGCGACTTCGGCGCACCGTTCAGGGGTGATGTACATTCCGGCGGCGACCGCGTCGAACCGCTTGGCTTTCAGCCCGGGGATGAGCCCGTCCCAGGCCACGGATTCGGCACGGACTTCGGGAACGCCGAGTTCCGCGAAGATCGCGCGGAGCAGTTCGGGGGAGGAGCCGGTGACTTCGCCGTTCTCGTCGATGTAGCCGAAGGGGGCTTCGTTGTTGATCGCGACCTGGATGTAGCCCTGTTTCCGCAGGCTGTCGAGGGTCACAGTGTCTTCGGTGCGGGAGCAGGCGGCGAGTGCGGGACCGAACGCGATGGCGGCCAGGCCGATTCCTCCGGCGCGGAAGAGGCCGCGGCGGCTCACAGTTCCGTGGTCTGTCATGGTGTGGTTCCTGTCCGTTATCGCGGAAATGCGGGGATGTCGTGATGTGCGGGGCCGGCGGTGTTCCGGCCAGGGGACACCGCCGGGCTGTCGGGGAGCTGCACTGGACCGCGGGGTGCAGCACAGCTCCCCAGCAGCGGTTGCTCCGGCTGGTGTGGCCGGTGTCCGGTATCAGTCGGTGTCCGTGGCGTCCTCGGTGAGCAGCGGGTACGAGCCGTTCTCGTCGTGGACTTCGCGGCCGGTGACCGGCGGGGTGAACACGCAGAGGACGCGGAAGTCGGTCTTGGGGCGGACGGTGTGCCGCTCATGCCCGTTGAGCAGGTAGAGCGTGCCCGGTGTGATGAGGAAGGTTTCGCCGGTCTCGTCGTTGGTGACTTCTGCTTCGCCTTCGATGCAGTGCACCAGTTCGATGTGGTTGGCGTACCACATCGAGGTTTCGGTGCCCGCGTAGAGGACGGTTTCGTGGAAGGAGAAGCCGACGCCGTCCCGGGCCAGGACGATGCGGCGGCTGCGCCAGTTCTCGGTGACGACGTCGGCGTCGGTGCCGTTGATGTCGTCCAGGCTGCGCACGATCATGGGTGTCTTCCTTTCGGCTGGTAGAGGTGCGGCACCCCCACTGCTTTATGCGCGTGCATATGCATGTGCATGAAGCAGTGGAGCGTCGTCGCCGCAGACGTGCCGCAGGTGGACGGGAAAGGGCGCGAAGCACACCCGTCCGCGAGGGCTAGGGGAGATCAGGCGGGCTGGGGGGTGCGGACCGCAGCACGCACCGACTCGGCGAGGATGTCCAGCCCTTCCTCCATTTCGGCGACGGAAGTAGTGAGCGGAGGCAGCAGTTTGGCCACCTCGTCCTCGGGCCCGGACGTCTCCATGAGCAGACCGCGTTCGAACGCTTCGGCGCACACCCGCCGCGCGTCGCCTTCACCCGGCAGCACCAGGCCGCAGGCCATGCCGCGGCCGCGGACGCTCGCCCCGGCCTCCGCATGCTCGGCAGCGATCGCCTCGAGCCGCTCGGTGATGAGCTGCCCCTTGGCCAGGGTCTCCCGCTCGAGGGAGTCGTCGCGCCAGTAGGTGTTGAGCGCCACGGTGGCGGTGAGGAAAGCCGGGTTGAACCCGCGGAACGTACCGTTGTGCTCTCCGGGCTCCCACACGTCCAGTTCCCGTTTGAACAGGGTCAGCGCCATGGGCAGGCCGTAGCCGCTGATCGACTTCGACAAGGTGACGATGTCCGGCACGATCCCGGCTTCCTCGAAGCTGAAGAAGGGACCGGTCCGGCCGCAGCCCATCTGGATGTCGTCGACGATGAGCAGCAGTTCGTGCTCCCGGCACAGCTCCGCCAGGCCGCGCAGCCAGTCCGCTCTGGCCACGTTGATCCCGCCTTCGCCCTGCACCGTCTCCACGATGACGGCGGCGGGCCGGTCCAGGCCGCTGCCGCTGTCTTCCAGCAGGCTGCGGAGCCACAGGAAGTCGGGGACCTGCCCGTCCATGTAGTTGTCGAAGGGCATGGTGACGGTGTGGTTGAGGGGCACTCCCGCCCCTCCGCGCTTCATGGAGTTGCCAGTCACCGCGAGCGCGCCCAGCGTCATGCCGTGGAAGCTGTTGGTGAAGCTGATCACCGTCTCCCGGCCGGTGACTTTGCGGGCGAGTTTGAGGGCGGCCTCGACCGCGTTGGTGCCCGTCGGTCCGGGGAACTGCACTTTGTAGTCCAGGCCGCGGGGTTTGAGGATCACCTCCTCGAAGGTGTCGAGGAAGTCGCGTTTAGCGGTGGTGGCGGCGTCCAGGCTGTGGACGATCGAGTCGCTGCCGAGGTAGTCCAGCAGCGCGGTTTTGAGTGTCGGATTGTTGTGGCCGTAGTTGAGCGCTCCGGCTCCGGCGAAGAAGTCGAGGTAGCCGCGGCCGGTGTGGTCGTAGACGCGGCTGCCGCGTGCCCGGGTGAAGAGGGTGGGCCATCCCCGGCAGTAGCTGCGGACTTCGGACTCGAGTCGGGAGAAGGTTTCCATCGCGGATCTCCTTTGTCTCCGTTTCAGGGCAGGCGTCGAGGGCTCGGGGCACGGCCCGAGCGGTGTCGAGGGGTCAGCGCAGCGGACCGATCCGGACGAGGTCTTCGGGTTCGTGCTGCTCGGGGAGTTCTGCCGGGAAATGTCCGCGGTCGAACAGCGGAGTCCAGGAGAGGGCAGCGGACCGGGCACGGGCAAAAGAGGCGAACAGTGCTCGGGATGCCGTGTTGCCAGGGGTGACGGTGGCTTCGAGGTAGCGGATGCCGCGCTCGGTGATGCAGGAGCTGATGCGGTCGAGCATCCGGCGGGCCAGGCGGCGCCCGCGGAACGCGGGGTCGACCGCGACCTGCCAGAGGAAGTAGGTGTCGGGCGCGTCGGGACGCACGTATCCGGTGACGAAACCTCGGATCGTGCCGGTGCTGTCGCGGGCGACGAGCGATGTGGCGGCGAAGTCGCGGCACCACAGCACGTAGGCGTAGGGGGAGTTCACGTCCAGGTCGGAGATCCTGGCGAGGGCCCACAGCTGTCGGCCGTCGTCGAGTGTGGGCGGTTCGAGGGCCACGTCAGCGGCCTCGCCCGCCTTGAGCGAATGGTTACTTTCCGTATCTGAGCTATGTCGGTCCTCGGAAGGGGCTTGCTGTCCAAACACGTCGATGGACCCTAGCGAACGTTTCTGAGCAGGTTTTTCGCGAAAATTCGGGGTGATGTTTCGGTCCTCTTACTGCCGGGTAGGACAGCTCCCTTTGCCTTCATGGCTACTCTGCGCCACCACGCTTCTCCGCTTCCGCGACCACTGCCCCCGGGGGCGTTCGGGAGCCTCACCAGGCGATACCCCAGGGTTTGGTCAGATCTTTACGACCCCGGCGAGAGAGGACGCCGCAGAGCAGGAAATACGGCTAGCACCCTTCCCTGAGAAAAATCCAAGGGAACTTTAAGGGTGAATTAGCTCACACCAATTCGGTGCAAAGGACTGATCAATCACGGCGCCGCCGCACCGCCGATTTCCCTGCCCCGCAGGGCTTTCTGGCCTGGACCAAGGAGAGCGCGCCCACGCTCTCTGAGGGGGCGTTTGGGGGACCTTTTCTAGGACTTTGCGTAGTACGACCTACCGTAGTACTACAATCGGTCGAGACGAGAGGCGCTACGGCGCCCCATCACCTGTCATCGCGGCCGGATCGCTCGACCGTGCGTGACGACAACAGCCACATAACGGCCACTGGAGTCAGAGCCAGCCGCGACAGGGCCCCGATCCCCGCGCCTTTGCCGGGGAGTTAGAGCCACGAGCCAGGATCGGAGGCGCCCGGTGAACCGCCTTTACCACGAGAGCGAAGACTGGGTCCGGCAAGGAGCCTGCCGCAACTACGACCCCGAGCTTTTCTTTCCGGTGAGCACCACCGGCCCCGGACGCGAAACCGTGGAACTCGCCAAAGCCATCTGCCGCAGTTGTACTGTTCGCCGAGATTGCCTGCGGTGGGCTCTGCGAGCCGGTGAAGCACACGGGGTGTGGGGGGCGACCACCCCCGAGGAGCGCCGCTATCTCCGCAGGGAACTGTCGCTGACGGTGAACTGACTCTGCCACACAACGACGATTCCGCGAGCCGCCAGGTGGTCAGGCCTGGCGGCTCGCGCATTGTGCTGCAACAACCGCGGTGCGGCGCGGTTGTCCCGCATTCGGGGTAGCGTCAAAGAAAACGGGCACCTCCCGACGCGACTGCGGCCCACTGCGGCCGCGTCCTCTTCCGCCCGCTATGTGGAGACGTCAGAAAGGTCCTCAGTCGATGTCAGCCTTCTCCGCCTCATCCCCCGGCGGTCGCATCATCGCGCTGGTGACAGGTCTACTCACCGCCCTGGCTCTGTCCCTGGGGGTCGCCCCCACGGCACACGCGCACAACACCCTCGTCTCCTCGTCCCCCGAGGACGGGGCCACCCTCGACTCTCTCCCCGAGAAGGTAGTGCTGACCTTCAACGCGGAAGTGCTGGAGGGAGGCAACGGGATCGTCGTCACCGGCCCGGACGGCACCAACTACGCCTCTGGTGATGTCGTCATCGACGGGGTGGAAGCCTCCATCGACCTGGAACCGCTCACCCAGCCCGGCGAATACACCGTCGAATACCGGATCATCTCCGCCGACGGCCACCCGCTTTCGGACACCTTCACGTTCACCGTGGACGAGTCCGCTATCCCCGAGCCCACCGAGAGCCCGGCTGCTGAACAACCTGAAGAAGAGGAGCCCACGCCTGCCCCTGCGGAAACTGAAGGGACGGAGTCCGAGGACAGCACCTCGACAACCGGCGTGGGTCTTTCCGGTCCGCTCGGAGCGATCCTGGGAATCGTCCTGGGAATCGGCGTCATCGCGGTGATCGCAATCACCATCATCCGCCTGCGCCGCCGTCCTGGCTCCGGAGACTGACACCGCTCACGCCCCCTCCTGTCCCCTTCGGGAGGGGGTGTCACCGGTGCCCGTATCCGAGACGTCAGGAGTGGCGACGTACCAGCAGGATGCTGATGTTGTCCCGACCGGACGCGTTCATCGCAGCCTGCCACAAGTTGTAGACGGCGATGTTGTCATCGCCCGCTTCAGCGATGATGCGCTCCATCTCCTCCAGCGGAACCAGGTCGGACAGCCCGTCGCTGCACATCAGCCAGGCACCGGGCCCCGGCTCGGTGTCCTGGCCCACGTGCGGCACGATGGTCGAGTTGCCGCTGCCGCCCAGCGACTGGGTGATGTAGTTCGTCGTGACCGGACGGCCGTCCTCTCCCGGCGGTAGCACCGGGGAGTCGTCCTCGGACAACTGGATCAGTTGGGAGCCCTTCAAGCGATAGGTCCGGGAGTCCCCAACGTTGAACCAGTAGTTCGCGTCGGGCGTGAGCAGGACCCCCGCGACCGTGGTTCCCATCCCCGAGAACTCCACGTGCTGCCCGGCATGCTCCTTGATCTCATCGTCGATGTGTTTGAGCAGCAGACCCACCGCTTCCGGGCCGGTCAACTGGGCGCTACTCTCCGCCATCCGGTGGACCGCGTGCTCCGCGGCGATCTCACCGGCGGCGTGGCCTCCCAGACCGTCGGCGACCGCGACGACGACGGGATCAGCGAGGGGCAGCCAGCAGTGCACCGGAGCGTTCATTTCGGCGCCCGCGACCGTGAGCGCACCCATGACCACGGCATCCTCATTAGCCTGGCGGACAGCGCCTCTGTGCGTGAGGACTGTAACCTCGACTGCCCCACGAGCGACACCCATGCGCCCTACCTCCTGTTTCATCGGCATTACAGCCGAACAGTGCCAAGCAGCGCCCCGGCTGGACGGTAGCCAAGGCGCATGATCATGTAACCGTACCGATGGACGGTCGGCCGTGGTCAAAATCCATGTCCATCATGGCGGAAATCGTGCTGGTACGCAGTTCCCACGTGCCTGTCACCTCCGTAGTCGCTCCCGACAGCGGGTTACCGCTACACGAAGCGACCGTCGCCTCTTCCACCGCTGTCTCCCCGCTGACGGTGCGTCTCCGTCCGCATGGAGGGGAACCGCAGCGGACTCTGTTGTCCGCTCGTTTCCCTACGGCGTGTGTGATGCCCGTCGACGCACGGAGGTTCGCCCCTTTTTGGACAGCTTTTCCTTCCTGCCCCGCTACCGTGGCGCAAGACACCAAGCGGTGGAATCTTACGTGGTGAACCGCCGCAGGACAGGGAAGTCGGGAGCCGCGCCGCTGCATCCCCTGGAGCGGACCGCGGGTTCCGCGTCCGTACCCGTGGAGTCTCTGCCCGGGCCCGATCCCCGGTTCCGCTCCCACCGGTAGCTGAGGTTCTCGGCGGAACTGAGGAGTTCCGCGTTCCATGGCGCCGTCCCTCTCGCCGCTCCTCCCGGCATTGTCCCTCCGAGCACAGGGGCCGACGCGTCATCGCCGGGGCGGGGAAGTTGCGGAACTTCCCCTCGGGGGCCAGCTGCCGCGCTCACCGGTCCGACCGTGCCAGAGGCGCACTGCTGCACGTCACCAGCAGGCCAATGCCGTCCACCCTTCAGAATACGGTCCGGTAACCACCGGAATGCCCCAGGGTTCTGCCTCCGCGCCGCCCACGCGGGCAGCCCGCGTTCTGCCCCTCCCCCTGCCGCGCCCTCCTGTCTCGGTCAGAGGGGTCCGCCCAGCTCAACGACGGCCGCAGCGCAGACAACGCCGGTCAGGTAGAGCAGAGAATTCCGCACGCTGTTTCCGCGAAGTGGATACCACAGACGGCTGCCAGGGCTTGTCGCCCCCTGTCTGATCTGGCAGAATGGCGGACGTTGGGTGTCTAAGACGCAGACACACCTTTGCCTTTGTGCGCTCGCACCTGGCTTTTGCCAGCGGTATTTGCCGAGCGCTTTTTGTGTTTTTACCTCGGTTTAAAGGTGTGATCGCTGTGCGTCTGCCCTTGTCTGCTTTCTCTCGTTCCGCAATCCACGCAGTCGCCCAGCCGGGCTCGTCTTGGCGTGCTCTCATCCGCGCACAGTCCGACGCGGATTCCCACACCATCATCCCATCGCTCTGCGGAGAGCAGGCATACCCGACTGCTGCACTGAGGAGTCGCACGTGAAGATCGCTCTGATTGCCACCCATGCCACCCCGATTCCCGCACACAAGGGTGACCCCACCGACAGCGAAAGCCTGTACCTATGCCATCTGGCCCGGAACCTGGCCGCCCTAGGCCACCGGGTGACCATCCACACCCGATGCACTGACCCGCAGACCAGCGAACGCACCCGCATGGGACGCAGCGTCGTCGTGGCGCCCATTGTCGCCGGACCGCGGCGCCCCCTGCGTGAACAGGAGTACATCGAACACACCGGGACCTTCGCCCGCAGACTGACCGAGCAGTTGCGCGCCGACCCTCCCGATATCATCCACGCGTTCGGGTGGAGCAGCGGATTAGCCGCGCTCGCCGCGGTCCGCGACCTGGAACGCGACATCCCGGTCGTCCAAACCTTCCACTCCTTGAACGTCAGCGAGCAGCGGGTGGGCCTGCCCGCCAACCCGCAGCGGGTCCGATTGGAGGCCGCGCTCGCACACCACGCCAAAGCGGTTCTCGTCAACTCCGCTGACCAGCGCTTCGAACTCGCCCGGATGGGCGTGCCGCGCAGCCGCGTGTGCATCGTCCCCTTCGGCGTGGACACCGACCAGTTCACCGTCGAAGGTGCCGCGCACGGGCCGTGGCAGCGGCGCCGCTCCGCGGCTGGGCGGCCGCTGCGGATCATCGCGGTCACCCGCCTGGACCCACTCGGCGGCGTGGACACGCTGATCAGGACGATGGCGCGCCTCCCGGACGGGGAACTGCTCATCGTCGGCGACCCTGCACCCGAGCACCTCGCGATCGACCCGAACGCCCAACGCCTGGAACGGCACGCCAAGGAGGCGGGCGTCAACGACCAGGTCACGCTCACCGGAGCGGTCACCCGCCGGGACCTGGCCCGGATGCTGCGGTCGGCCGACGTGTTCGTCTCCACCGCCTTCTACGACCCCTACGGCAGTGCCGTCCTCGAAGCCATGGCCTGCGGCCTCCCGGTCGTGGCCCGCGCCGTGGGCGGCATCACCGGGGCCATGCTCGACGGCACCACCGGGGTGCTCCTCCGTTCCGCCCACCCCAGCACCCTCGCCCACGTCCTGCGGCAATTGGCTGCCGACACCACCCAGCGCACCGCCTACGGGATTGCCGGTGCTGACCGCGCTGCGTCCCGCTTCACCTGGGCCCGAGTTGCCGCGGAGACCGAACGGATCTACCAGAAACTGCTGCCTACCACTCCTGAACTGCCGCTGGCCTCCGGAAACGGCGCCTAGCGGATGCGTCGGCCACGCGCTGCCGGCCTGCAGCATTCCGCGCCGGATGCACCCGGCCGCGTGCGGCACCGTGCTCTGCACGGCTGCCGTCCAGGTTCCCTGTCCCGCATCCGTTCCGCTGCCGCCGACCGGCCCGCGGGCTGCGCGGTCTCACGCCTGCCACGGCTGCACTGCAGCGGCAGGCGAACCGGGGCCGGTCACCGCGGTGCTTCCGCGGCACGCATCCCCGCGACCGCGCGCGCCACATCTTCTTCCAAGGCGATCACCTGGTCAATGCCCGCGATCATGAGCAGTCGCCGCACCATTCCCTGGGAAGAGGCCACCACCAGGCCGATTCCGCGGTCTCGGGCATACCGGTAGCTGGCGAGCAGCACGCCGATGCACCGGGAATCGCAGGACGCCACCTCGGAGAAGTCCAGGACGATCCCCCGGCAGGACTCCTCTGCCCCGATCACGGTCTCCAGGGTCTCAGCCAACACCTGGGAAGTGCCGGCATCCAGGTCTCCCTTGGGGGCGACAACGACCACGTCCCCCTCAGTCCTGGTCGCAATATCGAATTCCGCGCTCACGTCTCTCGCCCACCCTGACCGCCGCCGCTGCGACACCTCTGGCCTTTTCGCAGCCGTTTGCGGGAAAGCCGCGGGCTGTGGAATTGGCCGATCTGGGATTCCAGCGGCAACCCTAGCGCTCGCAGCGGGATCAAACAGAGCGGAAGCTACGCTCCGTCGCTTTGTGTCGCCACCGGTACATCCCATCGTTGAGGATTGTCACTTTTGCACGCCCGGGAAACCGGACTGGGTCACCTTCGTGCCCAATCTGTCCGCTTTTTATTCACCGGCGGCCATTACTGAGGGCTTGTTCCGCCATGAGCTGCTGGGCGACGTCCGTGACTTTCATCCCGTTGCGCTGAGCCACTTTGCGCAGTTCCTCGAACGCCTGCTGCGAGGTGAGCCCGCGCGCGTGCATGAGGATCCCCTTGGCCTGGTCGATCACCGTGCGTGCAGACATCGCCCGGCGCATGTGCACGGCCTCCCGCAGCGCGTCGGCATCCCGGCCGAGGCTGCGCAGGGTGGTGACCACATGCTCGGCGAGCATGGCGAGCGGCAGCACCATGGTGTCCGGGGAGAGGCGGTTCCCCCGGCAGGAGTGGACACCGAGCGTCAAAATCTCACCGTCGAGATCGCACGGATAAGTGATCGAAGAGTGGTCCCCGCACTGGACGGCCATACTGGGATACTCCGGCCACCGCTCATCCCTCAGAATGTCCGCCACCACGACAGTGTGACGTTCCCGAACCGCTTGCACGGTCGGCCCCTGACCTGTTTCGTACTGGTACTCGAAAGCAGTGGCGAGGTCGGAGTGGGAGGCGGCATAGTCCACGACCACGTGGCGCCCCTTGAAGTCCACGCTGGGGTCGCGCTCCTCAGGGTGCGTGTCGCGCCACACCACCACGAGCGCCGCGGAGCACTCGGGCACGTGCCGCACCATGAGCTGGCTGACCTGATCCAGTACCCGGTCCCGGGCACCGTCCACGATCTGGGCCAGCTCGCCAATGCCCCGCGCCAAGCGTTCGACCCACATCGCTCCTCTGCCTCCCTCCCCCTCTGAGGAGGCAGCATCGCCGCCTCACTTTGTCACAGTAGCCACTCCGAAGACCTGCATAGCGCTCCTGACGTTGGGACTGCCACCCGTTTTTTCGCCCAATTCCTCGTAAAGATTCACCTAACGGCGGCCGTGTTTCAGGGTACGGTTCCACGCATCAACGCCATCCTGCCGGACAGCCGGGGAACGGAATCGGGAGCCGCAGCGTGCCGGAGCACCTCGCGAAACTAGAAGACGCGATCGCGGAACTGCGCGACCGGATCGCCGCACTGCGGGCCACGCACGCGATGTACCCGGACGACGGGGCCACCACCGCGGAAGCCGCGCTGGCCGAACTCGGATTCGCCGAACGGCTCCTGCGGGAATGTGGAGAACGCCTGGCCACCCTCGTCAGTCCGGCGACCGTGCGCCGCAACGACAACGAGCGGACCCTGCTCCGCGCCATCTTCCACGAACTCAGCATCCCGGTGGTCCTGCTCGACCACGAGGGCTACATCCGCCGGATCAACGCCATGGGCGCGAAACTGCTGGACAGCACGCCCGGCTACCTGGCAGGCAAACCGTTCTCCATCTTCGTGGACCTGCGGTCCCGGGCCGCGCTCCGCAGCTGGCAGGCCGCGGTCTCCCAGGGCGGGGAGACCGCATCGTTCGACTCGCGGCTGGCCCGGCGCGGCTACGTCGAAGACGTCCGGTTGACCATCAGCCGCCTCGACGTCCCCAGCGAACCCAACCCGCTGCTGCTGGTCGCCATGTCCCCCTCCCTGCATCCCAGCAGCGACACCGGCCCCGCCCCCTTGGAGACCGAAGTTGAAGACCAGGTCGTGGTGCTCGCCGCCCGGCGGCTGGACGTGCTCACCCGGATGACCCGACTCCTGCTGCGCAGCGTAGGGTCGAGCCGGACAGGGACCCCGCTCGTCCTCGACGAAGCAGCCGCGCTGCTCGCCGACTCCTACGCCGACTGGGTGGTCATCGACCTGTGCGAGGCCCCCGGAAAACCGGACCGGCTCCGCCGCACCGCTGTCGCAGGCCCCTCCGGATCCGAGCTGAACGGGCTGGTGCGCTCGCTGGAGCCGGACGCTGCACCGCTGCCGCGCGAGGTCCTCACCACCAGTAAAACCGTGCTCCGGCAGCTCATCGACGACGAGACAGAATTCGGCGCCACGCTGGACGGCCTTCCGGTGCTGAGCGCGTTGCGGGCCCGCTCCCTGCTCTGCGTTCCCCTGCGCGACCACGACGACGTGGTGTACGGAGCCCTCACGTTGATCCGGTGCAGCAACCGTTCCTCTTTCCGGTTAGCCGACCAAGGGCTGCTCGAAGAGATCGGCGAGCACATCGGGATGGCCCTCGCCAAGGCCTAACCCCGAGGGCTTGCCGACAAAAACCCTTCCTGACCTCGGGATTTGACATTTGTCAACCCCACTGCCGTGGGTTTTTCACCGGGGAGCCGTGACAGAGGCGCCTACCCCGGACTGGCGGATCGCGCGACGCTTGAACCATGAACACGACGTCTCAGAACCGCAGCGTCGCCATCCACGTGAGCGACCTCCACCAGTCCTACGGCAGTTTCGAAGCTGTCCGGGGCGTCTCGTTCACGGTCGCCCCCGGCGAACTGTTCGCCCTCTTGGGCACCAACGGAGCAGGGAAAACCACCACGATCGAAACCCTCGAAGGCTTCCGCCGCCCCACTCGCGGGTCGGTGCGGATCTTCGGGATCGACCCGTTCGGCCAGCCTCCGGAGCTGCGTCCCCGGGTCAACGCGGTCCTCCAGCACAGTGGACTGTTCGAAGAGCTCACCGTCACGGAGAGCATCGAACTGGCCCGGGACCTGGCGGACGACCCCATGGACACCGCCGAAGTGCTGGAGGCCGTGGTGCTGGCCGACAAAGCCCGGAACACGGTCCGCTCGCTGTCCGGTGGAGAACGGCGCCGCCTCGACCTGGGGCTAGCGATTCTCACCCGCCCCGACGTGCTCTTCCTCGACGAGCCCACCACCGGCATGGACCCGGAAATGCGCCGGGAAACCTGGAAGATCATCAGCAGCCAGGTGGCGCGCGGCGCAGCTGTCGTACTCACCACGCACTACCTGGAGGAAGCAGAACGGCTCGCCGACCGGCTCGCCATCATGCACCGCGGGGAAATCCGGGTCTCGGGCACGGTCAGCGAAGTGGTCTCCCAGTGGGGCGACCGGATCAGCTTCCGTCTGCCCTCCCACATCCGCTCCCGGGAACTGCCGGAGCTCCCCGGGGCTGAACTCACCATCGACGTCCGCGGCGACCACCAGTGGGCGGTGTACACGGTCACCACCGGCACTGACCCCGCGACCCGCACCCACCACGCACTCCTCCCCCTCCTGAAGTGGGCAGAAGAGCGCTCTTTGGACCTTGAACGGCTGGAGTCCCGTCCCGCCTCCCTCGAAGACGTGTTCCTCGCCGTCGCGCAAGGAGACGTCACCGACCTGGTGGACCTCTGACCCGACCGTCCCATGCTTGGAGAGGAGCCCTCATGACCACGGCCACCGCCGCCACTCCCCCGGCGTCCGACTCGCAGACGCCGCGGAAACCCGTCAGTGTCCTGCGGCAGGCCCTGCGCCTCACCCGCACCGAGTTCACCCTCTTCTACCGGTACCAGATGGCGTTGTACTCGGCTGCCCTGCCGCTGATCTTCCTGCTTCCCCTGTCCGTCTTCGAACCCTACGACGTGCTGCCCGGCGTGGACACCACCGTCCTGTCGCTGACCTGGTTCTTCCCGATCGCCGCCCTCACCGTCGGGCTCTCCCACGTCCCCAACGTCTACGCGATCCGCCGGGAACGGCTGATCCTCAAACGGCTCCGCGTCTCCGGGGTCACCCCGGCCGCGATCTTCACCTCCACGGTCCTGTCCGTGTTCAGTGTCGTCGTCGTGCAGACCGTGCTGGTCGCGGCTCTCCTCGCCGCGCTCAAGGAAGTCTTCCCGACAGCCCCGGTCCTCTTCCTGGTGTCCCTCGCGCTGACCACCGTCGTCATGGTGCTGCTGGGGGTGCTGATCGCCAACTTCGCCCGCAACGGCGAAAGCGCGCAGATCATCTCGATGGTGCCGTTCTTCCTCCTGATAATGCTGAGCGGCCTGTTCGTCCCCGTGGATCTTTTGCCGGACGGCATCGCGATGACGATCGGCCTGCTCCCCATGCTGCCTGCGGTCCGACTCGCCCAGTCCGCCTACCTCGGCTACGACCTGTTCGACGGGATTTCGAACGCGGAAGCGGCCACGGGCGTGGACCTGTGGCTGGCTGCCGGCCCCTCCCTGCTCATCCTGGTCGCCTGGATGGTGCTCCTCACCCTGCTGCTGCGGATCTTCCAGTGGGATCCGCGCGTCAACAAGTGAGAGACCACTGCGGCGGTCTGCTCTGCTCTTCGGAGCAGACCGCCGTTACCCTCTCCATGAGAGGAGCTCCCCATGCCACGATCGCCCTCCCACTGGTCCGACATACCTCAAGCCGACGAACGCAGCATGCGACGGCTGCGGATCACCCGCTGGTTCGTGCTCATCTGCGTAGCCTTGTACGCCGTCTTCATCCTGGTGATGGCGCTGGTCCAGGTGGAGCTGGCGTTCACTTCCCCGGAGGAGGTGCAGTGGGGGCCGCTCTCCTGGTCCGGGATGACGCTGCCCTGGTATGCGGCGCTCCTCCTCGTGCTGGCCGGGGCCGTGGCCGTGCTCACCGTTCTTCTTGTCCGCTGCCGGATCAACGGGCGGCGCTCCTGTCCCCCTGCGCTGCTCTACTGGTCGCTCGGAGTGCTCCTCGCCCTGGTCTCGGTCATGGACGTGACCGTGTTCTCCGTTGCGATCGTGGCCACGTGGTGGTCGGCAGCGATCCTCGTCATCCCGCGCCGCACCGCAGTCCTCTTGTCCACGGCCGTCGTCGGCTTCCTCATCAGCTACACCCTGGTCCTGTCCTCGCAGCCGCCCGTGGTCGCGCTGGCGTTCATCATCCTCAACCTTCCGATGGCGCTGCTCAACGCGGCAGGGAGCTTCTCGGTGGTGTGGCTGTGGGAAGTCGCCCGCGAAGCCACCCTGGCGCGGGAGGCGCGGGCCCGGCTCGCGGTCAGTGAGGAACGGCTGCGGTTCGCCCGGGACATGCACGACCTTCTCGGCCACAGCCTGTCCGGTATTGCAGTGAAAAGCGAGCTCGCCGCCCGGCTTGCCCGGAGCGACCCGGAGCGCGCCGCGGCAGAAATGGCCGAAGTGCAGCGGATCGCCCGGGAAGCACTGCGCGAGGTGCGGGCCGCCGTCAGCGGATACCGCGCCGTGAACCTGGCCGACGAACTGGCGAGCGTGCGCTCCGTGCTGCTGGCTGCGGGGGTCTCCGCCACGGTCACGGGCAACCCCGCGGACATCCCAGCGCAGTCCCAGTCCTTGATCGCGTGGCTTGTCCGGGAGGGGGCGACGAACGTGCTGCGGCACAGCAGCGCACAGCGCTGCGACATCACGCTCTCCCGCCAAGACCGCACCTGGGTGGTGGAGGTGTACAACGACGGGGTGCGCGCCGGGAAAGCCACCAGGTTCGGCAACGGGCTGACCGGCCTGTCGGAGCGGGTGGCCTCCGCCGGCGGCACTCTCACCGCGAGCCACACCTGCAACGGCGGCTTCCTGCTGCGCGCGGTCCTGCCCGTCCCCGCCTCCGTCGAGGAGCCGGTCAGGGAAACCCAGGAGAAGAAAGCTGTCGCATGATCCGAGTGGTCCTCGCTGACGACGAGCGCCTCGTGCGGGGCGCGATCGCCACGCTGCTCAACTTGGAAGACGACGTGGAAGTCGTCGCGGAAGTGGGCCGGGGCGACGAAGTGGTGGCCACAGTGGTGAAGCACCGCGCGGACATTGCGGTGCTCGACGTGGAAATGCCCGGCATGACCGGGTTGGAGGCCGCAGCCGCACTGCACCAGGAGGTCCCCTCCTGCGGCATTCTCATCCTCACGAGTTTCGGCCGCCCCGGCTACCTGCGCCGTGCGCTGGCCGCGGGGGCGCGGGGGTTCCTCGCCAAGGACGCGCCCGTCGACCAGTTGGCCGGGGCGATCCGCACCGTGTACCGCGGGGGGCGTTTCATCGACTCTGAGCTTGCAGCCGACGCGATGATGGCCGGGGAGAATCCGCTCACTGCCCGGGAGATCGACGTCCTCCGCGCCGCCTCGACCGGGGCGTCGGTCGCCGCTATCGCCCGCACCCTGCACTTGAGCGAAGGCACGGTGCGCAACTACCTGTCGAGCGCGATCTCCAAACTGGGGGAGGCCAACCGCATCGCGGCGATCCGCAAAGCCAATGCGATGGGCTGGCTGTGACCCTGCCGCTGGCCTTCCAGCCGATACCTCCGCGCTAGGCGGCGGACCTGCGCGGGACTCCTCACCCGCCGAGCAGCATCCGCTCCTGCTGCTCCGCAGGGCGAGGTTCGAGGAACCGCAGCACAAGCATCGCCGTGTCGTCGGTGTGCCCGCCCGGCGCGAACGCCTCCAGTTCCCGGCCGATACGGGAGATGACCGCCTGCGCGGTCAACCCAGAGCACCGGGAGAAGATCTCCACCAGTCCTTCATCGCCGAGCATCTCGTCGCCGTTGCGCCGCTCGGTAACCCCGTCGGTCACCGCGAGCAGGACATCGCCGGGCTCCACCTCCACGGTTTCGGTGAAGAACTCCACGTCCTCGAAAGCCCCCAGCAGCGGTTGAGAGGTCGCCAGCGTGGTGACCTCGCCGTGGCGGTTCAACCGCAGCGGCAGTGGATGCCCGGCGGAGACGAGCCGGATGCGCATCCCGCGTTCCGCGTTCGGCCCGATCGGGGTCATCTCCCCGTACAGCATGGTCAAAAACCGGATGGTGAGGCTTTCTTCCAGGATCGCGAAGTTGAGCCGGTGCATGATGTGCGCGGGGGAGAAGCCTTCCCGGGCCAGGGCACGCAGCGTGTGCCGGGCCAGTCCGGTGACGGCGGCGGCCTCCGGGCCGGTCCCGCACACGTCCCCGATCGCAAAACACCAGCGCCCATCAGTGGCGAACAGGTCGTAGAAGTCCCCGCCCACCACGGTGCGCTCCCCAGCGGGCTGGTAGAACACCGCGTAGTCCACGCCGGGAACCACGGGCTGCTTCTCCCGGGCGGGTAGCAGGCTGCGCTGCAACGCTTCGCTCATGGACGTCTGCGCTGAATACAGCCGCGCGTTCTCCATGGCCGAGGAGACCCGCTGGGCCAGGTCGGCGGCGAGGTCCACGTCCTCTTTCGGGAAGTCTTCGCCGACGTCCCGCCCGATCGTGATCCGGCCCAGGATGCGGCCGTACGCGGTCAGCGGCAGGCTGATCCCCGGCCCTTGGGCAAGCTCCAGGCTGAGCTCGTCCCCCAGGCCGGCCGCGACCACTTTCTCGACCGGCCACAGCGGCCCAGGGTCCCGCCGCTCTTCAGGCATGAGCGCGGTCACCAGGTCGCGGAGGATGTCGGTGACGTTCTCGTCCCGGTGCATGGCGAACGCCAACTGGTGGGTGCCCAGCTCGTCGACCGTGTGCACCACACACCAGTGGCCCAGCCGCGACGTGCTGAGCTGTGCGGCGAGCGCCGCGGTCATCTGCTCGTCGAGCGTCCCGGACAGCAGGTCGTTGGCTTCGGCGAGGAAACTGAGCGCGGCCCGCCGGTGGATTTCCACTTGGGCGAGGCGGGCGCGTTCCACGGTGAGGGCGATCCGGTCAGCGGCTTCTTGGAGGCGGCGGGCCGCGTTCTTCCCGAAGTGGCGGACCCGGCGGGAAGCGACCCCGATCAGCCCGGTGATCCTGCCGTCGACACTGAGCGGTGCGGTGACCAGGGACCGCATTCCTGCGGCGGCGAGCACTCCCCGGTGGGCGCTGGCGATCATCAAGTCGTCGTTGATCATCGGCCGGGCTTCCGGGGTGGCAGCGGGGAAAGTCTCTTCGATGCGGCTGCGGAACGGCCGCCACGGGCCTGCGGAGAGTCCGACCGCGGCAGCCATCTCCCATTCGGTGTGGTCGGCGGTGGCGAGCGCGATATAGGCGGCGTCTCCGCCGAGCACCACGCGGACGTGCTCCACGATCCGTTCCAGGAGTTCCGAGGGGGACAGCCGTGCGGAGAGCAACGCGTCGAGGCGCGCCCACGGTTCCGGCGGGCTGGAGCGGGGGTGGCTGCGGATGCTCCGCGGCGGCGACAAGGAGGAGCGTGCGGTTTCTTTAGTGCGTTCCTGAGTCGAGATCCGGAACCAGACTGCTTTGTCGTCCCTGCTGTAGCTGACTCCCCACGTGTCGGCGATCGCCTCCGCTAAAGCGAGGCCCAGGCCGCCACGGCTGTCCTCGTCTGAGGAGAGGACGACACGGAGGGGACCGGCTTTGGGCAGCGCCTGATGCGGCACCCGGTCGGCGACCACCACCTCGACATCGCTGCCGATCAGGCTTACGGTGAGTTCCAGGGTCGTCTTCGCGTGGACGACCGCGTTGGTGACGAGTTCGCTGGTCAGCAGGACGATCTCGTCTGCGCTCCGCTGCACCTCCCAGTGCTGCAGTGTGTCTTTGACGAACGTGCGTGCCTCCCCCACCGTTTCCGGGGTGGGTGAGAACTCTCGGCGGACGGTTTTCGTGACACTGTGTGGCATGGCGCAGCCGTGGATCTTTCAGCGGGCGGAGCGGACTATCGAATATGCCGACCTATTGCGAGAATAGGCGGCGCTGCCCAGTTCTGGACAGCATCGGAACCGGATGCTTGGGCCGGTTTGTTCCGGGTGGTGAAATTCCCCCACGCTGCCGAAACGTCATAGTAATGATCAGGTGTCTGATTAACGTAGTGCATCGCGGTCGTGGGGGAACTCTGAGGCCGGACTCTCTTGGGTGACGCCGCACGCCTGGACGCACGCAGCCAATGCTTCAGCCGCTGGAGGAGGGGATTTGATGCCCAGGTTGATGCCCAGGATGAAGAACCGGACCCTGACCGAAAGCGAATTGGATGCCTTGCTTGACGCGCTCTACCGGATGCGCGACGGGGATTTCACCGTGCGGCTCTCCCCCCGTGGTGCGACCAGGTTCAGCGAAGTCGCCCGCGTGCTCAACGAGGTCTTCGACCAGTGCGAGCAGTTGAGCAACGAAGTGCAGCGGGTCAGTGAAACGGTCAGCACGGACGGGCGGCTGTCCGAACGTGTCTCGATCAGTCCGGCCCGTGGCTCCTGGGGCCAGAGCGTGCGGGCGCTCAACCAGATGCTCGACGAGGTCAGTGAGCCGGTGACCGCGGTGGCGCGGATTCTGGACTCGGTGGCCAACGGCGACCTTTCACAGCGGGTGGATCTGGCCAGCCGGCACGGGGAGCTCCACGGCGACCTGCTGCGGCCGAGGTCACCCGGGTGGCGCGCGAAGTCGGCACCGAAGGCAAGCTCGGCGGCCGCGCCAACGTCAAAGGCGTCTCCGGCATCTGGAAAGACCTCACCGACAACGTCAACTCCATGGCCGACAACCTCACCAACCAGGTGAGGGACATCTCCCAGGTGACGACGGCGGTGGCCCGCGGCGACCTCACCAAAAAGGTCACGCTCCAGCTCAAAGACACCGTCAACACCATGGTCGACCAGCTGTCGACCTTCGCCGACGAGGTCACCCGGGTGGCGCGCGAAGTCGGCACCGAAGGCAAACTCGGCGGCCGCGCCAACGTCAAAGGCGTCTCCGGCATCTGGAAAGACCTCACCGACAACGTCAACTCCATGGCGGACAGCCTGACCCACCAGGTGCGCAACATCTCCCAGGTGACGTCGGCGGTGGCGGCAGGAGATCTGACGAAGAAGATCACCGTGGACGCCCAGGGCGAGATCCTGGAGTTGAAGGACACCGTCAACACGATGGTCGACCAGTTGTCCGCGTTCGCCGACGAAGTCACCCGGGTGGCGCGCGAAGTCGGCACCGAAGGCAAACTCGGCGGCCAGGCGCATGTGAGCGGCGTGTCGGGGGTGTGGAAGGACCTCACCGACAACGTCAACTCCATGGCCAACAACCTGACCCACCAGGTGCGGCAAATCTCCGTGGTGACGACAGCGGTGGCCCGCGGCGACCTCACCAAAAAGGTCACGGTCAACGCCAAGGGCGAGATCCTGGAGTTGAAGGACACCATCAACACGATGGTCGACCAGCTGTCGACCTTCGCCGACGAAGTCACCCGGGTGACGCGCGAAGTCGGCACCGAAGGCAAGCTCGGCGGCCGCGCCAACGTCAAAGGCGTCTCCGGCATCTGGAAAGACCTCACCGACAACGTCAACTCCATGTCGCACAACCTGACCACTCAGGTGCGCAACATCTCCCAGGTGACGACGGCGGTGGCCCGCGGCGACCTCACCAAGCGGATCACCGTGGACGCCCAAGGCGAGATGCTGGAGTTGAAGGACACCATCAACACGATGGTCGACCAGCTGTCCACGTTCGCGTTGGAGGTCACGCGGGTCGGCCACGAAGTGGGTATTGAAGGCAAGCTCGGCGTCCAAGCGAAAGTGGCCGGCGTGTCGGGGGTGTGGAAGGACCTCACCGACTCCGTCAACGAGCTGGCGAAGAACCTCACCACGCAGGTGCGGGCGATCGCGTCGGTGGCGAGCGCGGTGGCCCGCGGCGACCTGACCCAGTCGATCCAGGTGAGCGCCCGCGGGGAGCTGGCCACGTTGAAGGACAACGTCAACCTGATGGTGTCCAACCTGCGGGAGACGACCGCGGCCCAGCGGGACGAGGACTGGTTGAAGAGCAACCTGGCGCGGCTGTCCGGCCTCCTCCAGGGGCGCCGCGACCTCAACGAGCTGGCACGCCTCATCATGACCGAGGTGACCCCGCTCGTGGACGCCCAGCACGGCGCCTGCTACCTGCCGGAGGACGAGAACGACACCGAGACCTTCCGGCTCTACGCCGGCTACGGCTACCAGCCGAGTGAGGAGCGCCGCCGGATCACCGCGGGCCAGGGACTGGCCGGGGAGGCTATTGCGCAGCGCAAGGAGCTGATCGTCCACAACGTCCCCGGCGACTATGTGCGGATCGAATCAGGACTGGGCGAGGCGCCTCCGTTGAGCCTCGCCATCTTCCCGATCGTGTCGGAAGACCGGGTGCTCGGCGTGATCGAACTGGGCTCCTACGGCACGTTCCGGGAGATCCATCTCAACTTCCTGCGACAGCTGGTCAGCCTGCTCAGCGCCACGATCACCACTATCCTGGCCAACTCCAAGACCGAGTACCTGCTGGCCCAGTCGCAGCAGTTGACGACCGCGCTGCAGGAGCGCTCCAACGAGCTGCAGCGCCAGCAGGAGGAGCTGCGCCGCAAGAACGCGGAACTGCACAGCAAGGCGGGGCAGTTGGCCAGCCAGAACCGCGCGATCGAACTGCAGAACCGGCAGATCGAGCGAGCCCGGCGGTCCTTGGAGGACCGGGCGCACCAGTTGCAGGTGTCCTCCAAGTACAAGTCGGAGTTCTTGGCGAACATGTCGCATGAGCTCCGTACCCCGCTCAACAGCCTGCTGATCCTCGCGCGGCTCCTGGCCGACAATAGCGAGAAGAACTTGACCCCCAAGCAGGTGGAGTTCGCGCAGACCATCTACAAGGCCGGCAGTGACCTGCTGCAGCTCATCAATGAGATCCTCGACCTGTCCAAGGTTGAGGCCGGGCGGATGGAGCTGAACCCGAGCCACGTGTCCATCAGCCAGCTGGTGGACTACGTGGAGGCGTCGTTCCGTCCACTGGCCAGCGAAAAGGGACTGGCGTTCGCGGTGGAGGTGTCCCCGGACGTCCCCGACCAGTTGTGGACGGACGAGCAGCGGCTCCAGCAGGTGCTGCGCAACCTGCTGTCCAACGCCGTGAAGTTCACCAGCAGCGGCGAGGTACGGCTGGTGATCGAACCGGCGTGGGCCGTGGAGGACATCGACGTGGACACGTTCACCGACCCCGACGAAGTGATCGCGTTCTCCGTGATCGACACCGGGATCGGTATCCCCGAGGACAAGCTCCAGTTGATTTTCGAAGCGTTCCACCAGGGCGACGGCGGCACGAGCCGCCGGTTCGGCGGCACCGGCCTGGGGCTGTCGATCAGCCGCAACATGGCGGAACTGCTCGGCGGGGAGATCCGCGTGTCGAGCACCGTGGGGGAAGGCAGCACGTTCACCCTCCTGCTGCCGGTGCGGCTGCCTGAGGGCACGTCTGAGCGGATGTACCGGTCGCTCAGCGACGCGGACGTGGTGACCTCGTTCGACAGGCCCACGGACACGGTCGTCCTGCCCACGGAAACGCCCGGGCCCAAGGCCGCGGACACCGATCCGCTCGCCTCGTCCGAGGACGAGCCCTACGTGCCGGTGCTGACCGCAGAGTCCGTGCCGCAGGCCGCGGGCGGCCCCCAGCAGGACGACGTGCTGGCGGGCAAGCGGGTGCTCATCGTCGACGACGACATCCGGAACGTGTTCGCGCTCGCGAGCGCGCTGGAAGCGCACGGCCTCGAAGTGCTCTACGCGGACAACGGCCGGGAGGGGATCGCGAAGCTGGAAGCCAACGAGGACATCGACCTGGTGTTGATGGACATCATGATGCCCGAGTTGGACGGTGACGCCACTACCCGCATGATCCGGGAGATGCCGCAGTTCGCGGACTTGCCGATCATTTCGCTGACGGCCAAGGCGATGCGGGGCGACCGGGAGAACAGTCTGGCCGCGGGAGCCTCGGACTATGTGAGCAAGCCCGTGGATCTCGACCACCTGCTGAATGTCATGCGGCGGTGGTTGGATCGCGGTAAGAGTGACAACAGCACAAGCCGGGAGCAGTGACCGTGTCCTACAAGGCCAACATCCTCCTCGTCGACGACCGCGAGGAGAACCTCACCGCCCTCGAAGCCATCCTGAGCTCGCTGGACCAGAACCTGGTCCGTGCGAACTCAGGTGAGGCCGCGTTGAAGGCACTGCTCGAACGGGACTTTGCGGTGATCCTGCTCGACGTGGTCATGCCGGGGATGGACGGGTTCGAAACCGCGACGCACATCAAGCAGCGGGAGAAGACCAAGGACATCCCCATCATCTTCCTCACCGCGGAGGGGATCGACCGCCACCGGGTGTTCCGGGGATATGCCAGCAGGTTTGTCGACTACATGACCAAACCGCTGGACCCGTGGCTGCTGCGTGCCAAGGTCGAAGTGTTCTTGGAGTTAGACCGGCTGAAGCGGCAGTTGCACAGCCAGACCGAGCTGCTGCGCCGGGACCTGTCCTCCAGCGCCGCCGGCGTGGAGATGGTGGTTGCTGAGCTGTCAGCGCTGGTCAACGAACTCAACGACACGTTGGAAGAGGTGCGGGAGCGGTCCGCCGGCGACCAGCGGGTGCTGGACATGGTCCAGGAACTGGACGCCCCGACCCAGCGGCTCACCCGGCTGGTGCAGGCACTGCGGCCACAGCGGTGATGCCGGACCGCCTCCCCGCGGCGGCGGGCCGTGGCCGGGGCGGCCTGATCAACTGTCGAATCCCATTCCGACCGCGTCCAGGGCGCGCAACCAGAGGTTGCGGCGGCCGCCGTTGCGGTCGGCTGCCGCGATCGAGCGGCGGGTCAGCTCGATCCCGAGGTAGCGGAGCGGTTCGGGCGGGAACGGGATCGGTTTGCTGCGGACCATCGCGGTCCGGGTGCGTTCGGTCTCGACCCCGGCGAGCCGGTCCAGCATGACTTCGGCACCGAACCGGGTCGCCCCCACACCGAGCCCGGTGAAACCGGCGGCGTAGGCGAGCCGTCCCCCGTACGCGGTGCCGAAGAAGGCGCAGAACCGGCTGCACGTGTCGATCACCCCGCCCCACTTGTGGGTGAACCGCACGTCTTCCAACTGCGGGAACGTGGTGAAGAAGTGCTCCGCCAGCCTCTGGAAGGTCTCCGGCCGCTGGTGGAACTCGGGGCGCACTTTGCCGCCGTAGTGGTAGATGACGTCGTAGCCGCCCCACAGGATGCGGTTGTCCGCGGTGAGCCGGTAGTAGTGGAACTGGTTGCTCGCGTCCGACATGCCCGCGCGGCTGGCCCAGCCGATCGCTTCCCGCTGCTCGGTGGTGAGCGGCTCGGTCATCAGCGCATAGTCGTACACGGGGGCGACGAAGTGGCGGATGCGGCGGAGCGGACCGGGGAACGCGCCCGTCCCCCACGCTACCTGCCGGGCCCGCACGGACCCGTGGCGGCTTTCCAGCCGCAGCCGACCGGGTTCGGAGCGGATCGCCCGCACCGGGGTGTGCTCGAAGATCCGCACGCCTAAGCGCAGGCATGCTTCGCGGAGCCCCCAGGCGAGTTTGGCGGGGTGCAGCATGGCCACCCCGTCACGGTCGTAGATGCCGCCGAGGTAGGTAGGCGAGTTCACTTCGGCCCGCATCTGGGCGGCATCCAGGTCGACGACGTCGTAGCCCAGGTCCCGCATCCGCTGCGCGTCTTCGCGGAGCCCGGGGAGCTGCCACTCTTCAGTGGCGGCGATGATGGCACCGGTGCGTTCGAATTCGCAGTCGATGCCGTACCGTGCCACGGCCTCCGCGATCCGGTCGAGGTTTTCGTGGCCCAGCCGTTCCAGTTCGGCGATTTCGTCGGGCCACCGCTCCACCCCGTTGGCGTGGCCGTGGGTGAGGCTGGACTCGCAGAAGCCGCCGTTGCGGCCGGACGCCGCCCATCCCACGGTGCGTGCTTCCAGCAGCACGACGTCCCGGTCAGGGTCGCGTTCTTTGGCGAGCAGCGCAGTCCACAGGCCGCTGTAGCCGCCGCCGACCACAGCCAGATCGGTGGTGATGTGTCCCCGCAGCTCCGGTTCCGGTTCGGGAACCGTGTGGCCCGCGACCTGGGGGTCCTGCCAGAACACCGTGGGTTTGGCGTCGGCGAGTGCGGCAGCGGCCAGACGTGCGAGAGCGGACACGGGATATCCCTCTTCTCGTCGGGAGGGTCGGCGCCCAGGTCAGGAGCGCCGCCGGGCGAGGATGATGTTGGTGATGGCGAGCAGCACACCCACCACGAAGATCAGCGTGCCCATCACGTTGACCTGCGGGGGGATGCCGACACGGGTGGAACCCCAGATCCACAGCGGGAAGGTGGTGAGGTCGCCGCTGACGAAGCTGGTGATGATGAAGTCGTCCACTGACAGCGCGAACGCCAGCAGGCCGCCCGCCATGATTGCGGGGAACAGCATGGGGAAGGTCACCAGCCGGAACGTGGTCCAACTGTCCGCGCCGAGGTCGCGCGCGGCTTCCTCAATGCTGGGGTCCATGGTCATGACCCGGGCCCGCACGGTGATCGCCACGAACGAGATGCTGAACATGACGTGCGCGATGATCACGGTGGTCATGCCCAGGGTCAGGTTGAGGGCGATGAACAGCGACAGCAGTGACGCGCCGATGACGACTTCGGGTGCGGAGATCGCGGCGAACATCACCAGGTTGCTGGCCTGCTGCCCGCGGAACCGGTAGCGGCCCATCGCCAAGCCGAGCAGGGTGCCGGTGATTCCGGCGATGAGCATGGTGGCGAACCCGATGAGCAGGGTGTTGAACAGCGCCTGGTTGAGGTCCGGGTAGACGAACGCCTTGCCGTACCACTTGAGCGTGAAGCCCTGCCAGGTGACGTTGTGGCGTCCGCTGATGTCGTTGAAGCTGAAGGCGATCATGCCCGCGATGGGCAGGAACAGCCAGACCAGGACGGCCCAGGTGAACACTTTGCCCAGTGTGATCCTGGGCCGCCGCTGGCGACGGGACACGGTTGCTTCGGCCTTGGTGGCTGTGGCGCTCATCCCGCCTGCACCTCCATCACCCGTTCAGTCCCCAGCGCCTTGGCGTAGCTGAAGATCCCGATGAGCAGGACCGACATCAGCACGAAGGTAATGGCCGCGGCGGTCGGGTACGCGTTGTTGACCAAGTACTGCGACTGGATGACGTTGCCGATCATGGTGTTGTGCGTGCCGCCGAGCACCCATGCGGTGACGTAGTCGGCGCTGCTAGGCACGAAGACCAGCAGGACGCCGGCGAAGACACCGGGCAGGGACATCGGCAGGATCACGTGGACGAACGCGTGGAATCGGGACGCGTACAGGTCGTAGGCGGCTTCCACGACCCTGTGGTCCACCTGTTCCAGCACCGCGTAGATCGGCAGGACCATGAACGGCAGGAAGGTGTATGCCAGTCCGAAGATGACCGCGATCGAGGTGCTGAGGACGCGCGCATCCTGCGGCAGCAGGTGGATGGCTTTGAGCGTCCCCAGGATCAGGCCGTCGTCGGCAAGCAGGAACTTCCAGGAGATGGTGCGCAGCACCTGGGTCACGAAGAACGGAAGTAGGAGGAGGAGAAGGTAGGTGGACTTGTGGGCGCCACCGTGGAAGGCGATCCAGTAGGCCACCGGGTAGCCGATGGCGATGCACAGTAGGGTGGCGGCCAGTCCATACCCGAGGGAGCGCAGGATGTGCTCCCAGTAGGTGGTGATCACTTCCGGGTAGATGCCGACGTTGAAGGTCTGCTGGAACCCCACGATGATGTTTCCGGTCATCAGGGACATCCACAGCAGGCCGACGATCGGCACTACGAAGAAGAGACCTAGCCAGATCCAGGCGGGCAGCGCCAGCAGGTAGGGGGCGGCCCTGTTCAGCAACCGTGTCATGGTTCCCTAAGCGTGGGTCACCGCTTGGAAGATGGAGTTGAATTCTTCGTCTTCCCCGGCTTCCACGTCCAACACCACGTAGTTGTGGAGTCTGGCGTAGTCGCTCTCGGAGGGGAAGACGAGGGGGCTGTTCGCCAGCTCTTCGAGGGCTTCTCTGTCTTCGCCGTCGAGTTCCGCGGCCCGGTCGAGCAGTACTTCCTTCGCGTGCGGCACCGGGCAGATGTAGTTGATGTACTCGGTGAGGCTCGCGGCGATGTCCGGGTCGTAGAAGAAGTCGATGAGCATGAGGGCGTCGACCGGGTTCTGCGCCGTGATCGGGATCGTCAGGTTGTCCGTCCACAGCGTGGCGCCCTCTTCGGGGATAACGAACTTGAGGTTGGTGCCTTCTTCGGCGTTGACCTGGTAGATGTCACCGGACCAGGCCATGGTGATCCAGATGTCGCCGTTGGTGAGCGGCTGGATGTAGTCCTGCTCGTAGTAGGCACGCACGATCCCGTCGTCGCGCTGCTTCTTCAGGACTTCGGCAGCGGCTTCCCAGTCCTCGGGGGTGGAGTCTTCCGGAGCGACACCGTTGTAGAGCAGCGCGAAGTTGGAGATCTCCTGCGGGTCGCGCATCATGCCGACCCGTCCCTTGAACTCGGGGTCCCACAGGTCCTTGATGGAGGTGATTTCGCGTCCGACCCGTTCGGGGTCGTAGGCGATGCCGGTGATCCCCGAGGCGTAGGGAACGGTGTACTGGTTGCCGTAGTCGTAGGCCGACATCGTGTAGAACTCGTCGGCGAACTCGGCAAAGTTCGTCAACTGGTCGCGCTTCAGCGGGGCGAGGTAGCCCAGTGCGATGAGCTTGGTGAGCTCCTGCCCGTTGCTGATGACCATGAGGTCGGCGCCGATGTCGTCGCCGTTGGCCAGGAGCGGCTGGATCTCTCCGAACCACGACGGCATGTCCTGGATGGCCTCGCTGTATTCGACCTCGATGCCGGTCTGCTCGGTGAACCGCTTGAGCTCCGGCTTTTCGGGGTCCATGTAGAGCGGCCAGTTGACGAAGCGGACTTTGCCGTTGCTTTCCTTCCCGTTCCAGAAGTTCTCCGAGGTGGTGGACTGCTGGCCCTGTCCCTCGATACCGCAGCCGGCGAGCGCCAGGGCGGCAGCGGAAAGACCAGCGAGTTTGAAGGTGTCGCGGCGGCTCACACGACGCTGGGTGAAGCCACGCAGCACAGCAGGATTGATGGTGTGTTTTCTACGCACGGTGCCGTCGTTCCTGAGTTAGGGGGGATGGTGCAGAGGAACGGCTGAACTGTTCAGCCTGGAAGCACGTAAGAGTGCTCGGGACGCCAGGACAGCCACACGGTGTCTCCGTGATCTGCGAGGTTGCTGGCGTCGGAGGAGTTCTGTTGAAACACCACGATGTCGGTGTCGTCAACCGTTCGCACAGTGTAGTGCGTCGTTGCTCCCAAATAGACAACCTCACGCACCGTACCGCGAATGCGACTTACATTGGCATCCGGCACATCTTTCCCAAGTCGGATCTTTTCAGGACGAACGGTAATTACGAGTCCCGAATCCGACATTTGTTGCGGGGTGTTCGCGAGGACGTGCTGGTCGCCGCCGTAGTCAATGCGGACGAGAGTGTCAGAGACCCGCTGCGCGGTCCCGGTGAGGATGTTGGAGGTGCCGATGAACCCGGCCACGAACCGGGTCGCGGGGGTCTCGTAGATCTGCGCTGGCGTGCCGAGCTGTTCGATCCGGCCCTTGTTCATGACGGCGATGCGGTCGGACATGGTCAACGCTTCGCTCTGGTCGTGGGTGACGTAGACGAAGGTGATGCCGACCTCGCGTTGGATGCGTTTGAGCTCCAACTGCATGGCCTGGCGCAGTTTCAGGTCAAGAGCACCGAGAGGTTCGTCGAGCAGGAGTGCGCTCGGCCGGTTGACGAGGGCGCGGGCCAGTGCGACACGCTGCTGCTGGCCCCCAGAAAGCTGCCTGGGCTTGTACTTGGCCCGGTCCCCCAACTCGACGAGTTCGAGCATTTCAGCGACCCGAGTGCGGATCTCGGCCGCGGGGACTTTCTTGCGTTTCAGTCCGAAGGCCACGTTCTCCGCGACGGTCATGTGCGGGAACAGGGCGTAGCTTTGGAAGACCATGTTGACGTCGCGGCGGTTCGGGGGAACCCCGGTGACGTCTTTACCGGACAGGCGCACGACTCCTGAAGTGGGCTCCTCGAAGCCGGCGATCATCCGCATGGTGGTGGTCTTGCCGCAACCGGAAGGCCCGAGCAGGGAGAAGAACTCCCCTTGACGGATCTCCAAGTCGATGGATTCGACCGCGGTGGTGGTGACCTGCCCGGATCGGTAGGTCTTGCTGACTTTTTCCAGACTGATGGCGGGGACTGCCTGGTTGCTCTCTGTCGCTACTACGCCAGGCGCGGCCGGTGTTTTTTCCGTCGTGGTCGCCATAGTCGGGGGTCCTTTGGTGGGGGTCGTACTCTGCGGCGGGCCCGAAGGCCCGCCGACCTCAATCCTGGTCCACGGCGTGGACCTGCCTCATGATCAGTCCCTGCCGATGTAGCTCATCACGTGCTTGATGCGCGTGTACTCTTCCAGGCTGTAAAGGGACAGGTCCTTACCGTATCCGGAGTGCTTGAAGCCTCCGTGCGGCATCTCCGCGATGATCGGGATGTGCGTGTTGATCCACACGCATCCGAAGTCGAGGCGACGGGAGACCCGCAGAGCGCGCGCGTGGTCCTTGGTCCACACACTGGATGCCAGTCCGTACTTTACTGAGTTGGCCCACGCGACCGCCGTGTCCTCGTCGTCGAAGCGCTGGACCGTGATGACCGGCCCGAAGATCTCTTCGGAGACCATCTCGTCGCCTTGGCGCAGGTTGGACACGACCGTGGGCGAGAAGAAGTAGCCGGGACGGTCCACGGCGGAACCGCCGGTGAGCACTTCGGCGTGGTCGGGGAGGCGCTCGAAGAAGCCGCTGACCCGGTCCAACTGGTTGGGGTTGTTCAGCGGACCGTAGTAAGCGTCGGTCTCGTCCGGGCCGGCGGTCTTGGTCTTCTTCGCCTGTTCAGCAAGTGCCGCGGCCAGGTCGTCGTGGATGCCGGGGGCGGCCAGCACGCGGGTGGCAGCAGTGCAGTCCTGTCCCGCGTTGAAGTACCCGGCTCCGGCGATGCCTTCGGCGGCCTTCTCGACGTCCGCGTCGTCGAAGACGATCACCGGGGCTTTGCCGCCCAGCTCCAGGTGGAGCCGCTTGAGGTCGCGGGATGCGGACTGGGCGACCTCGTATCCGGCGCGGGTGGACCCGGTGAGCGAGACGAGCCGCGGGATCGGGTGGTCGACGAGGGCGCGCCCGGTGTCGCGGTCACCAGTGACGACGTTGAACACGCCGGGCGGCAGGAATTCTGCGGCGATCTCGGCGAGCAGCAGAGTGGAGACGGGCGTGGTGTCGGACGGCTTGAGGACGATGGTGTTGCCCGCAGCGAGCGCCGGTCCGATCTTCCACGCGGCCATCGCCATCGGATAGTTCCAGGGAGTGATCTGGCCGACGACGCCGATGGGTTCGCGGCGGATCCAGGAGGTGTGGTCGGCCATGTACTCGCCGGCCGCCTTGCCCTCCAGCACCCGTGCCGCACCAGCGAAGAACCGCAGCGCGTCGGTGACCTGCCAGATCTCTTCCTCGCGCGTGGCCTTGACAGGCTTTCCGCAGTTCTCGACTTCGGCGGCGACAAGCTCGTCGGCGCGTTCCTCCACTGCGTCGGCGATCTTGTTCAGGATGATCTGCCGTTCGGCGGGGGTGGAGTCGCGCCACCCGTTCTCGAAGGCGTCGGCGGCGGCACGGAAGGCCCGGTCCACGTCTTCTGCCGTGGACACCGGTGCTTCGGCGTAGGCCTCACCCGTGGCTGGGTTGACGACCGGTGCGGTTCGGCCGTCGACGGAGTCTACGTACTCACCATTGATGAAGTTACGCAGGCGGCGCAGGCCGTCGGAGTGGCTGGTCACTTTCTACTCCTTGGTCAACTGCGTCACGGCAAACGCAGGGTTGTTATGCATACCCTGACAGAACCAACGACACAAAACAAGGGATTCCGTTGTAAATATCGCGTTTCACGACTAATACTTGACATGTCTGCTTTTGATGCAACTATTTTCATCGGGAGCACCGCGTGTTCCCACACTCTCTGTACGGAGGACGCCACAGCCCGGCCACCCCTCCGCTAGAACGCAGCTCTGGGGGAACCAAGTGACAGTGCGGTCAGGTAGTGGACTCGCGGCGAACGACTTTCAACAGGCGGCAAAAGACCACCTGTGGATGCACTTCACCGAGCTCGCGGCATACCAGGACACCGACGTCCCGGTCATCACGCGAGGTGAAGGGCCCTACGTCTACGACACTAACGGCAAACGGTACCTGGACGGTCTCGCCGGCCTGTTCGTCTCTCAAGTCGGCCACGGCCGCACCGAGATCGCCGAGGCGATCGCGGAACAGTCCCGGAAACTGGCCTACTTCCCGATCTGGACTTACGCCCACCCGACCGCCATCGAGCTGGCTGACCGCCTCGCCGACCTGGCGCCGGGAGACCTCAACCGGGTCTTTTTCACCACCAGCGGTTCCGAAGCCGTGGAGTCGGCCTGGAAGCTGGCCCGCCAGTACTTCAAACTCATCGGCCAGCCCACCCGGCACAAGGTGATCAGCCGCCGTATCGCCTACCACGGCACGACCATGGGCGCCCTGTCGATCACCGGCCTCCAAGCGATCAAAACCCCGTTCGAGCCGCTGGTGCCGAGCACGATCCAGGTGCCCAACACCAACATCTACCGGGCCCCGGTCCACGGCGACGACCCCGAAGCGTTCGGCCGCTGGGCTGCTGACCAGGTGGAAGAAGCCATCCTGCAGAACGACCCGGAGAGCATCGCAGCGGTCTACGTCGAGCCGGTGCAGAACTCGGGCGGCTGCTTCCCGCCACCTCCCGGCTACTTCCAGCGGCTCCGTGAGATCTGCGACCGCTACGGTGTCCTTCTCGTCTCTGACGAGGTCATCTGCGCGTTCGGCCGGGTCGGCGCGTACTTCGGCGCCCAGCGGTTCGACTACCTGCCGGACATCATCACCTTCGCCAAGGGTGTGACCTCGGGTTATGTGCCGATGGGCGGTCTTATCGCCCGGGAGCACCTGGTGGAACCGTTCCGGGAGGCGGGCAACACCTTCCTGCACGGCAGCACCTTCGCTGGCCACCCGGTGGCGGCCGCGGCCGCCCTGGCCAACCTGGACATCTTCGAACGCGAAGGCCTCATCGACCACGTGCAGGCCAACGCGCCGGCGTTCCGTGCGACCCTGGAGAAGCTGCTCGACCTGCCGATCGTGGGCGACGTGCGCGGCGAGGGCTACTTCTACGGGATCGAACTGGTCAAGGACAAGGAGACCAAGGAGACCTTCACCGACGAGGAAGCGCACCGCCTCCTCAAGGGCTTCCTCTCCCCCGCACTGTTCGACGCCGGCCTGGTGTGCCGCGCCGATGACCGCGGAGAGCCCGTCGTCCAGCTCTCCCCGCCCCTGATCTGCGGCCCCGAGCACTTCGCTGAGATGGAGAGCATCCTGCGCGAGGTCCTCACTGAGGCCTGGCAGCGGATCTGACCCTGGTCTTTCCCACCCTCGTCTTTCCGGGACCGGAAGGTGCGACAGCCTTTCCGGTCCCTTGCTGTTGCAGCCTGTCTACTGCTTCACGGTCCCGGTGCACACCGCCGGAGAAAGCACCCCACCAGCCCTGACGTACAGGAAACAGGAGACCACTCTCAGTTCATCAGCCATCGTTGTCACGACCCCCGACGGATTGTTGTTTGGGTTGCGCACCCGAAGCCCTGGGTGCGGAATCGGCAGCGCTCACTCCTGGGGGGAAGGTTGAGTCTTCTGGTGAGGGGAATTGCGGCGTCCGGACTCTCGGCTGCCTTGACTTTCTCCGCGATATCGTTCCTGGCCTGGCACACTGCTGACCGTTCCGTAACCGAGCCCGAGGCTGATTCGGCGACGGTGCTGGTCCACGATGCTTCGGACATCTCCGTCTGGGAATGCTTCTCTCCCGGCTCCGGGGCGGCAGGCTGCTCCGAGCGGGAACACCACAACCTTCCTGCTGGTGTGACCCTCCCCCCGAATGCCGCAGATCCGCGGGATCTCGCTGCTTCGTGGCCGACGGAATGGCCGCCTCCCGCGGCGACCCGGCTGGGAGGGGAAGCCTTGAACTCAACCTCTGGGCAGCACCACCACTCCCACAAGCCCACGCACCACCACCCGACTCATCTGCCCACGCATTCGCCTACCCATCGGCCGCCCCGGCCTACGCATCACCACCCGACGCACCACCCAACCCACTCACACCATCCGACGCACCACCCAACTCACCACCCGACCCACTCGCACAAGCCGACACACCATCCGACCCATTCGCACAAGCCGACGCATAAGCCCACCCACCACCCCACGCACTCGCCCACGCACTCGCACTCGCCGTCACCGTCGGTGGCACCGACGGCGCCTTCGACTCCCGGCGGCGGAACCCTGCCGGTGACGGGCAGCGAGACCTCGGCGTTCACTGTGATCGCTGCGGCTGCAGCGTTCCTCGGTGCCGTGCTCATCGCGATGACCCGACGCCGCCGTCCAGCCAGGCACCGGCTGAAGTAACCGCATGACTGTGGCCGTGCCACGGCACGGAGCGCCGTCAGCCGTGGCACGGCCACACCAGCAACCGAAGAGGTCCTACTCTCCGGTCCAGACGGGCTTGCGCTTCTCCGCGAACGCCGCCGCCCCTTCTGCCGCGTCCCGGCTGGTGAAGACCGGGCCGGTGAGCTCATCCTGGCGCTGCCACCGCTCCGCAGCAGACCAGTCTGCGGACTCGACGATGACCTGCTTGGAGACCGCGACGGCCAGCGGCGCGTTCTCCGCGATCCGCGCGGCGAGCTCCCGAGCCCCGTCCAGCGCCTTCCCACTGGGGGTGATCCGGTTGACCAGCCCCAGTTCAGCGGCCCGCGGCGCATCCACGAAGTCGCCGGTCAGCGCGAACTCCATGGCGATATTGCGGGGGATGCGCTGCGGCAGGCGCAGCAGCCCGCCCGCGGCGGCCACCAGGCCCCGTTTGACCTCGGGGATGCCGAACTTCGCGTCTTCGGCGGCGACCACGAGGTCGCAGGCGAGCACCGCTTCAAACCCTCCGGCCAGCGCATAGCCTTCCACCGCCGCGATCAGCGGTTTACGCGGCGGACGCTGGGCGAAACCGCCGAACCCGCGCCCCTCGATGATCGGGACCTCCCCGGCGAGGAAGGCTTTGAGGTCCATTCCCGCGCAGAAGGTGCCGCCTGCCCCGGTGAGGATCCCGACCGTGAGGTCCTTGCGGGAGTCGAGGTCGTCCAAAGCCGCAGCGATCTGCTCGGCCACCGCGCGGTTCACCGCGTTCTTCGCCTGGGGCCGGTTGATGGTGATGACGGCGACCCCGTCTGCCGCTTCGTAGAGAACTTCGTCGGCCATGCTTCCTTCCCCTACTTCGGCTGCATGCGCAGACCGCCATCGATCCGCACCACTTCAGCGTTGATGTAGCTGATCTCCAGCAGTGCCCGGACCAGCTGGGCGAACTCCGCCGGGGTACCCAGGCGCTTGGGGAAAGGCACCGGAGCAGCAAGCCGCTGCTTGAACTCCTCGGCTTCCGGCCCCTGGCCGTAGATCGGCGTATCAAGGATGCCGGGGGCGATCGTGTTGACGCGCACCCCGACCGCGGCCAGGTCGCGGGCGGCGGGAACCGTCATCCCGATGATTCCGCCCTTGGACGAGGAGTAGGCGATCTGGCCGATCTGCCCCTCGATCCCGGCCACGGAGGCGGTGTTGACGATCGCGCCGCGCTCACCGTCGTCGTTGATCGGCTCGGTTTTCGCCATCGCTGCTGCGGCTAGCCGCACCACGTTGAAGGTGCCGATCAGGTTGACGTCGATGATCTTGCGGAAGGAGGCGAGGTCATGCGGTGTACCGTCCCGGGCCACCGTGCGGGCCGCCCACGCGATGCCCGCACAAGACACCGCTGCTCGAAGCGGTTTCCCGGTGTCCACGGCGGCCTGGACCGCCGCCTGCACCTGGTCCTCGTCGGCGACGTCGGTGCGGACGAAGACACCGCCGACTTCCTTTGCCAGGGCCTCACCGCGTTCCGTGTTGACGTCCGCGATGACGACGGTCGCTCCAGCCGCCGTCAACTCCCGGACCGTTGCTTCTCCCAGACCGCTTGCGCCGCCGGATACGAGGGCGGCAACTCCGTTCAGTTCCATGGGGCGCACTCTATTAAGCAGCCCACCAAAAAACTAGAACGACGTTCGGTGTGGTGGGGAATTTCCCATCCCCCTACAGTGCTACTTCCGACATCCTGCACTCGCCCAGCCCGGGAAGTCCGCGACGGAACCGACCCCCATCGTGGAGGTTTTCACCACCAATATGGATGTCCGCACAGAAGTGTCGCCCCTACACTTTCCTATTCACCCACCAGGGCGTTGGACCGGGCATGCCTCCCCGTCCGATCGACCCCCGGGTACTCCGTGCCGTCCCGGCACCCCTCTCCCCTGGTTGCGAGCGCGTCCGTCCGGGCGAAGGAGGCATCTGTGAGCGAGTGGTTCGCCGTCCACATCGTGGCCACTGGCCGCTTGCCGCTCTTCAGCTTCTTTGTCGCATTCGTCGCCGGTTTCCTGATGATCCGCTGCAGTGTGCGGATGATCCGTGCCCGAGTGCGGTGGTGGCCCGGAAACCTCACCCCGTTCGGACTCCACATCCACCACGTGGTCTTCGGAGTAGCGTTCATGCTGATCGGCGGGGTCGCCGGGCTGCTCATCACCGACCGCGACGGCGCAGCCATGGCGACCGCCGCTGCCCTGTTCGGTTTCGGCGCCGCCCTCGTCCTCGACGAGTTCGCGCTGATCCTGCATCTGCGGGACGTGTACTGGACCGAACAGGGGCGCACCTCGGTCGACGCGGTGTTCGTCGCCATCGCCCTCAGCGGCCTGCTCCTGACCGGGCTGCGCCCCGTGGGCTGGGGGCTGTGGGGGATCACCGTGGACACCACCATCACCCAGATCGGGATGGTCGCGCTCATCCTCATCAACTTCGCGGGCGCCGCGGTGAGCCTGCTCAAAGGCAAGATCTGGAGCGGCATCATCGGGATCTTCATCCCCGTGATCAGCATCATCACCGCGATCCGCCTCGCCGTGCCCGGCTCCCCGTGGGCGCGGTGGCGCTACCCGGAAGGATCCGCCAAACTCGCCGCCGCGATCCGCCGCGACCAGCGACTGCGCCGCCCGTTCATCCGCGCCAAAATCTGGTTCCAGGAACTCATCGCCGGGCGCCACGACCTCATCCTGGAACCTTCCCCCGCGTTCCACCAGCAGCTCCCGACTGTTTCGGAGCGGTCAACCCCACCGGTCCGCCACGTCGACTAGTGTCACCGCGTGGTCTTCACGCGAACAACTGGACGCCGCACACGCGGACTCGTCATCGGCATCGACATCGGAGGTACGAAAGTCGCGGGAGGTGTCGTCACCCCCGCCGGACACGTACTGGACCGGATACGCACAGAAACCCCAGACCGCAGCAAAAGCCCCAAAATCGTCGAAGACACCATCGTCGACGTCGTCGAACAGTTACGCCGCGACCATCGCATCCAGGCAGTCGGCATCGGCGCCGCCGGATTCGTCGACGCACGGCGCTCCACTGTCCTCTTCGCCCCTCACCTGTCCTGGCGCGATGAACCGTTGCGGGAAGCGCTCCAGGACCGGCTCGGGCTTCCCGTCATCGTGGAGAACGACGCCAACGCCGCAGCATGGGCCGAAACCCGCTTCGGCGCTGGACGCGGCGTCCGCGATGCCGTCGTGGTGAACCTCGGCACCGGCATCGGCGGAGCCATCATCATCGACGGCGCACTGCGGCGCGGCCGCTACGGGCTGGCTGGAGAGTTCGGCCACATGGTTGTCGTGCCCGACGGGCACCGCTGCGAATGCGGCAACCGGGGCTGCTGGGAACAGTACGCCAGCGGCAACGCGCTGACCCGGGAGGCCCGGGAACTCGCCGCGGCGCATTCGCCCATGGCTTCCCGCCTGCTCGACGCGGCAGGCGGCGACCCCGCCCAGATCACTGGGCCGCTGGTCACCGCCCTCGCCCGTGAAGGCGACCGCGCCTGCATCGAACTCTTGGAAGACCTCGGCGCCTGGCTCGGCGCCGGACTAGCAAACCTCGCCGCGGCGTTCGACCCGGAACTGTTCATCATCGGCGGCGGGGTGTGCGAAGCCGACGAACTGCTGCTCGCTCCGGCGCGCGCCCACTTCCACCGCGCGCTCACCGGCCGCGGCCATCGGCCCGAAGCCCGGATCGTGCGGGCCGCTCTCGGCAACGACGCCGGGCTGATCGGCGCCGCTGACCTGGCCCGCAGCCTTCCCCTCCGCGGGCTCCGGCTGCCGGGAGGTGCGGCGCGGTCCCGGCTCTTCTTCCGCCCGCCGGGACCGCGACCGCGGCGGTCAGGGGTGCGGGGTGTCGACTAGCGCACCAGGCTCGCTGGGCGCTTCCTCCTCGTAAGGGAAGCGGGTGGCGCCCAGCGCGGGCTTCAAATCGAACAGCCACACCGCCTTCTCGTCGTACTTGGCGAAGAACGGGCGGTTGACCAGCTCGGGGTTCCGGGCCTGGATGAAGTGGAGCATGAACACCTTCTCACCGTTGATCTCGGTGATGCCGTCCACGCACACCTTGCCCGGGGTCGCCGACATCGACGGGCCCCGCACCGTCCGCGCCAGACCCGACACGCTGTTGTAGGCCTTGCGGAAAATCTCGTAGGCCTGGGCGAGCGGCACCGCGAAGTAGTCCTGCGGCCCGGTGTCGCGCTCCACGAACATGTAGTAGGGGATCATGCCGAGCCGCACCTGGGTGCGCCACATGGTCGCCCAGGTCTCCGAGGAGTCGTTGATCGTGCGGATCAGCGGCGCCTGGGTGCGGATGACCGCGCCGGTGTCACGGATCCGCCGCACCGCCTCCCGCACGATGTCCGGCTCCAGCTCCCGCGGGTGCGAGAAGTGCGCCATGAACGCCAGGTTCTTGCCGGAGTTCACGACCTGTTCGAACAGGCGGAGCGTGTCATCGGCGTCCGGGTCGGTGACAAACCGCTGCGGCCAGTAGGCCAGCGCCTTGGTGCCGATACGGATCGACTCCAGCGTCTCCACCTCGAGCAGCGGCTCGATGTAGCGGCGCAGCACCGCCTCGCCCATGATCATCGGGTCACCGCCGGTCAGCAGGACACCGGTGACCTCGGGGTGCTGCCGCAGGTAGGCCACCAGGCGGTCGATCTCGTCGGAGGCCATCTTCAGGTCGGGCTCTCCCACGAACTGCGCCCAGCGGAAGCAGTAAGTGCAGTAGGAGTGGCAGGTCTGTCCCTGCTTGGGGAAGAACAGCACAGTCTCCGGGTACTTGTGCTGCACGCCCGGCATGGGCTCGTCGTCCATCTTGGGTAGGTTGAGCTGCAGCTGCCCAGCCGGGTGGGGGTTGAGTCTGGCTCGCACCTCACTGGCGACCCGGTTGATCTCCTGGCGGGGCGCGTCCTTGCGCAGCAGGTCGGCAATGCGCGCCACATCCGCTTCGGGAAGCATGTCCGCCTGCGGGAAAGTCAGCCGGTAGATGGGGTCGTCGGGAGCAGCGTCCCAGTCGATGAGCTCGTCGATGACATACGAGTTGACCCGGAACGGCAGAACCGTGGCCACCGCGCGGATCGCGAGCCGCTCTTCTTCCCCGAATCCCGCACGGGCGGTCAATTCATCGAGGTGTTTCGACGTGTAGGCACGAAACCGGCGGCCAGCGGACGCCTGGGGTGCCATGTCGTGCGTCAAGCTCACGTCTCTCCTCTCGTATCACATGTCACTCGGTCAACGGTTGGCCAACCATAAGTGACATTGCGGTCGCACTGTGTGCGCACATCGGACTCGTTGTTGACCTTGTTGGCGCGGTCCGGGGGTGACAGGGGCTGCGTCGCCCCCGTTCACATGCGAAGTCCGATTCCGGCAGGCTTTCTACCCTATTCATCCCCTTGTGGGGCGAGAATTCCGGATACGGCATTATCCAGAAAACACAGCAATTTCCCAGCTTCCCGACTGGATGACGGTGCTCTGACACCCGGGTCCCCCCATAGTGCCCACTTGCCGACAAGGAGGAATACCCTGACGCCAGGGACGCATCGGTCTGGTCCGCTACCGCGTCCCCACCCGCACGAGGAGCCCCATGAGCAGTCCAGTCACCGCCCAGCGGCCTCCGGCCGCCCCGCCCCTGATCGCGGTCGACGCGATGGGCGGGGACCACGCGCCTCGCGAGATCGTCGCCGGAGCGGTACGCGCTGTGCGCGAGCACGGACTGCGCCTCGCCCTGGTGGGACGCTCCTCCGAGCTCGCCCCCCTCGTCGCAGCGGAACAAGCAGCCCGGGAACTACCCATCGTGCACGCCGAGGAAGCCTTGGCCATGCACGAGGGGGCGCTCGCCGCCTGGCGGCGGGCTCGCTCCAGTGTCGCGGTGGGCTGCAAACTGGTCCGGCAGGGCACCGCCGCTGCCCTCGTCTCCGCCGGTTCTACCGGCGGAGTGGTCTCCACCGCCACGGTCCGCCTGCGTACGCTCCCTGGCGTGCTCCGTCCCGCGCTTGCCCTTGTCCTCCCCACCACCCCCACACCGACGATCCTGCTCGACGCTGGCGCCAACGCCGACGCCAAGCCGGAAATGCTGGTGCAATTCGCCCATCTAGGAGCAGCCTACGCACGGGTCGGACACGGCATCGCCGAACCACGAGTAGGCATCCTCACTATCGGCTCTGAACCGGGCAAAGGCAACAAACTAGCCCGACGAGCGGCGGAACTGCTCTCCGCGAACGCCACGGAAGACCGCCTGGACTTCCGCGGCAACATCGAAGGCCACGACCTGCTCGCCGGCCTCGTGGACGTGGTCGTCACCGACGGCTTCACAGGCAATGTTGCCCTGAAATCGGTGGAAGGCGCGGTCCGTTTCGCGTTCGACGAAATCCGCGCGGCACTCACCTCCAGCCCGCTGGCCCGGTTCGGCACCCTGTTCCAGCGCCGTGCGCTCCGAGAACTGCGGACCCGGTTCGACTCCGAAACCTACGGCGGCGCAGTCCTGCTCGGCCTCAACGGCACCGTGGTCATCGCCCACGGCGCCAGCCGCGCCGAAGGCATCGCCCACGCCTGCCTGCTCGCCCACAACCTGGTGGTGGGCCGCATCACCGACCAGATCCGCCGCGGCATCGCAGGCGTGAGCCGCACCCCTTCCTGGCTGCACCGGCTCAGCGCCCCCGAAGAGTAACCCCCACCACGCGCGGTTCCCCTCCCCGTTGCGCAACCGGCATTCTTGTCAAGTGACCGACGTGACCGACGAACCTCCCCACCGTTCCCCTGCCGGCACGACAGCGGCAGTGCTCCTCACCGTGGCAGCCGTCATGGTCACCGGGGTAGTGACTTTGGCGACTGTCCGCTCCCACACCCCCTCCCCGCTGGAGCGCACCGACGCCGACGTGGTCGCCGACGCGCTGCCCCGCCTCGAGTTCGTCCGGGAAGCACTGCACGAGGGAGCGGGCACGGCGATGCAGGAGCTGTTCCCCGAGGGGTACTTCTTCACGCACGCGCTGTACGGGCTGACGTGGCTGTCCGTGGCCCAGCGCGACCCCGACCTGCAGGACCGAGCGTTACGGGAGGCCCGCTGGTCCCTCAAACGGCTCTACTCCCCCGAAGGCACGGGACCGTTCTCCTCGGTTGCAGTCCCCGCCTACGGTGTATTCCACGCGGGCTGGAGCGCCTGGCTGCGCGGACAGATCGTGGCTGTCGCGGGCGGACCAGAGCAGGCTCCCGAGGAGATGGCCGCGCTCGACGCCGCCGCTGAAGAGATCGCCGAAGCGTTCGAAGCCTCCCTCGCCCACGGCACCCCCTACCTCACCTCCTATCCCGGCCAAGCGTGGCCGGTGGACAACGTCGTCGCCATGGCGGCCCTGCGACTCCGCGACCACCTGGCAGGCGAGGACCGCTACGCCGCACTGTTCCGCCTGTGGATGACCGAGGTGCGCGCCCGGCTCGACCCTGCCACCGGGCTCATCCCGCATCGGGTCGACCCCGTGACCGGACACCCGGTCGAAGGGGCGCGCGGCACTTCCCAGACACTGCTGCTGCGGTTCCTGTTCGAAATCGACCCAGAGTGGGCGGCCGCCGACTACACCGTGTTCCGGGAGCTCTTCGCCTCCGAGCACGCGATGCTGCCGGGGGTGCGCGAATATCCGCGGGGCAACCGCTCCCCCGGGGACGTCGACTCCGGTCCGCTGATCTTCGGCCTGTCCGCTTCCGCGAGCACTGTTGCTCTCGCTGGAAGCATCCTCGCGCAGGACACCGCCACGGCCGACGCCCTCACCGGGTTCGCCGAGGCCACCGGCATGGCCGTGGAATGGCGGGGCAAACGCCGCTACCTCGGCGGGGTGCTCCCGGTCGGTGACGCGTTCCTCATGTGGGCACTGACCACGGTCCCGACCGTGCCGGACCGGATCCCGGCCGCTCCCACCACCACCGTCTCCCCGTGGTGGCGGGTGCCGTGGTATGCGCTGACCCTGCTCCCCATCGCAGCCCTGTGGTGGATCGTCCTCGTCCGCTGGCGCTCCCTTCGCCCGCCCCGTCCCGTACCGGAGCGAAGTGACCCGTGATGACCTGCTCTTTCCGCGAAGTGGTCTCGCCACTCACTAAGCTGAGGACATGGCCGATCCGCAAACAGTTCTCGCTCGGCGGGTGCAGTCCGCGCTCGGTGCCGCTTTCGGCCCCGAGTACCGCGACACTGACCCCGTCATCCGTCCCTCGCAGTTCGCCGACTTCCAGGCCAACGTCGCGCTGGCCCTGGCCAAGCGGCTGCGACGTTCCCCACGCGACGTCGCCACTGCGATCACGGAGCACCTGGACATCTCTGATGTCTGCAGCAAAGTCGAGATCAGCGGACCGGGGTTCATCAACCTGACGCTGCGCGACGACTGGATCGCCCACCAGGTCCACGATCTGCTCACAGACGAGCGGCTGGGCACGCCGGTGCAGGAGTCCCAGAACATCCCGATCGACTACTCCGCGCCGAACGTGGCCAAGGAGATGCACGTCGGACACTTGCGCACCACCGTGGTCGGCGACGCGCTCGCCCGCATCCTGGAGTTCCTCGGCCACCACGTCATCCGGCAGAACCACATCGGCGACTGGGGCACCCCCTTCGGCATGCTCATCGAGCACCTGCTGGAGGTCGGCGAGGACTCCGCTGAAGCCGCCCAGCTCAAGAGCGACCCCAACGCCTTCTACCAGGCCGCGCGCGCCAAGTTCGACAGCGATGAAGACTTCGCTGACCGGGCCCGGCGGCGCGTGGTCGCGTTGCAGAGCGGCGACGCCGAAACGCTGCGGCTCTGGCGCGACCTCATCGAGCTGTCCAAGATCTACTTCAACCGGATCTACCGCAAGCTCGACGTCACGCTCACCGACGCCCACCTTGCCGGGGAGAGCACCTACAACGACATGCTCGGACCGGTCTGCGACGAACTGGCCGAGAAGGGCCTGGCGGTCGTCAGCGACGGCGCGCTGTGCGTGTTCCTTGAAGGCTTCACCGGCCGTGAAGGCAAACCGGTGCCGCTGATCATCCGGAAGAGCGACGGCGGATACGGTTACGCCACCACCGACTTGGCCACCATCAAGTACCGGGTGGAGCAGCTCAAAGCCGACCGGATCATCTACGTCGTCGGCGCCCCGCAGTCCCTGCACCTGCGCATGGTGTACGAGACTGCGCGCCAGGCCGGATGGCTGGGCAACGCCGAGCCGATCCACGTGCAGATCGGAAACGTGCTCGGTTCCGACGGCAAGATCCTGCGTACGCGCAGCGGCGCCCCGGTTCGGCTGATGGCGCTGCTGGACGAGGCTGTGGAGCGCGCCTCCGCGGTAGTCGCCCAGACCCGTCCCGACCTGGACGAGGAGACCCGCGCCGCGATCGCCCGCGATGTCGGTATCGGTGCGGTCAAGTACGCCGACCTGTCGATCGCGCACGACACCGAGTACGTGTTCGACTTCGACCGCATGCTGGCGCTCAACGGCAACACGGGCCCCTACCTGCAGTACGCGGTCGCGCGCATCCGCTCAATCTTCCGCAAGGGCGGCATCGACCCGGCGCAGGTCACCGGTCCAATCCAGGTCACCGAGCCTGCGGAGCGTGCTCTCGCGCTCAAACTGCTGGACTTCGGGGCCACCGTGGTCCAGGTGGGCGACACTCTGGAACCGCACCGGCTGTGCACCTACCTGTTCGACCTGGCCCAGACGTTCACCGCGTTCTACGAGGCCTGCCCGGTGCTCAAAGCCGACCGGGACGAGGTGCGCAACTCGCGGCTGGCGTTGACCGCGGTCACCCTGCACACGCTGGTCAAGGGCTTGGACCTGCTCGGAGTGCGGGCTCCCGAGCAGATGTAGCCGTCTTCCGCTTCCCCGTGGGCCGTCCCGGTTTTTGGGGCGGCCCACGTGTGTTATGTGAATTTTCTAACCCGATTCTCAGCTTCCTGTGGCCCCCGGCATACTCACATCAGTCTCCCTATTCACCCCGTGACCAGAGAGCAGGCCATGACCGTACAGGAGGAGAAGGCGCAGCGGGTGGGCCCTCAGCCGGGGACGTGGTATCTGGACCCGCTGCACTCCAATCTGATCTTCGTCGCCCACTATCTGAAGTTCGGCCGCGTCCAGGGCACGCTCAACCGAGCCCGCGGAAGAGTGTGGGTTGCGGAAGACCCCCGCGAATCCAAGGTGGAAGTGACCGTCAACACCGCAAGCCTCAACACGGGGGTCAAAGCCCGCGACACGCACCTGCGCTCCGCCGACTTCCTGGACGTGGAGCGGTACCCCGAGATGCGGTTCGTCAGCACCGGGATCGAAACGCCCACCGACCGCAAAGCCAACGCGTTCATCTTGCACGGGGAGCTGTCGCTGCACGGTGTGACGGCACCGGTCTCCTTGGACTGCCAGTGGGTTGGTGAAGCGCCGCACTATCTGGGCGCCGAGCACGGCTACGGCCACTTCTTCAGCGGAAGCACGGTGCTGCGCTTGTCGGATTTCGGCATCAGCGACGGCGGCGAGCTGCCCTGGGGCGGTCGCCTGATCGGCGACGAAGTGGACATCGTGCTGGAGATCCGGTTGCAGGACAGCGACCCCGGCGACGTGGAATAGTTTCCGGTCAATTTCCGGTCGGTTTCCGACCGTCTTTCCCGATCCCGCGGTCACCATCCCAGGTGGCCGCGGAGAAACACGAGCTGATCAGCGACCACGCGCTCATACGACTCCCCGCCCCGGTAGACCTCCCAGTGGCGCCCCGGATAGCCGCGCAGCTCGATCCGCGGATTACGGGCCGCAACTTTCCGCACGTACTCGAAGGGAATCTCCTGGTCCTGCTCTGCCGCGCACACGAGGACAGGAACCGTGATCCGGTCCACCACCGACCCAGGGGCATAACGGGCAAGGGAGAACACTGCGCGCGGAGCGAACTCGTTGCGCCACAGCGTGTCTTCGCTGTCGTTGACGTTGAGAGCCCGCCGCACAGACGGGTCAGTGAACATCGCAGCCTGCCCCGGCTGTCCCACGACTTTCACCAGCAGCGGTGCCCGACCGCGCCAGGCCCGCCAGGCGTCCCGCACCGCAGCCACCGCCAGCTTGCGGGTGCTCGGATCAGCAAGGGAGCGGAGTTTGTCCCTGGTGGTGCGCCAGTCGCCGAGCCAGGGGATCTGCGCCACGGCTGCGGCAATCCGCTGGTCATCCGCTGCGACGGTAAGCACGTGGCCGCCGCCTAGGGACGACCCCCACAGGGCGATGCGGTCGGGGTCGATGTCGTCGCGGGAGCGGGCGAACCGGATCGCGGCGTGCCAGTCGGCTTGCTGTCCGGCGATGTCGACGAGTTGGCGGGGTTGTCCTCCGCTGGCCCCGAAGTTGCGGTAGTCGAAGGTGAGCACGGTGAGGCCTGCGTCTGCGAACCGCTGCGCGTAGTGGCTGAGGCGGTCCATGGTTCCGGTGAAACCGTGGGCCATCACCACGCACGGCTGCCTGCCGGGGGCGGGTTCCGCCGGGTGGTAGAGGATTCCGGCGCATGCGACGCCGGCAGAGTCGAAGCTCACCTGCTCTCGCCGGGTCTGTCCGGTCACGGCAGCCTCCAGGTTGGGCGGGCCTCGAGTGCCGTGGTTCATGACACGCCAGGGCACTGAGGCGGCACTCGGGTTGTTCTGTGCCTTCCGTACCCGCTTTTCGACGCTGTGAGGCTTACGCTGCGCTCGCGAAGGAGTCAAAGCCTTCTGGCGGAGCGAGCATGGCAGGACCGTTTCGCGCAATGCCCATCCGTCCGGTTGGGGTCTCTACCGTCCTGCCTGCCGGGGTGATCCGGCGGGGAAGGGCTCTTGGTGAGGCACTTCAGCCGCGCCGCCACCTGGAAAGTTCATAGCGGGCAGAAGGCTGTGAGCTGGGTGCAGGCGTGGAGCACCGTGCTGGCCAGCAGAGCCGTGCTCGTGAGGAGCACAAGCGTCCGCAGTCCTAGGCAGGACTGGATACGTGGGCTGGTGCACCGCTGCTTGTTCAGGTGTTCTGCCTGATCGGCGGTGCTCGCCGTCCGAGAGTCGTCCGGATGGATGATGCGGTAGGGGAAGCGCGGTTCCCGGCGAGCGTACATCCACGCTGGCAGCACGGTTTCGGGCGGATCGTTGGGGATCCAGGGACGAGGGGGGCGTATTCGAGGCTGGGGGTGACGAATGGTTGTGGTCATGCGGGTTTCCTCGCGAGGCAGGGGGCGACAGCACTGTCGAGTGATGCGGTGGAGGCCGGTGTTTTCCGGCCTGCCGCTCGGCGGTGGAAAGAGGGTGGTGGTTAAGGTCAGCCCGTCGTTCCCTCAGAGACCGGGATCAATCGGATGGCTCCCAAGCCAGGAGAAAGTAGACGCCGTTTTCCCGTGGGGAGAGTGTTCCCCACTGCGTTGCCCACTGGTCGACGAGAAACATGCCTCGGCCATGCTCGGAGAACGGATCCTCTGGCGGGACGACACGGGGCACGGAGCGCGGGCGGCGCGGGGGCAGGGTGCGCACTTCGACGTGGACACCGCGTTCATCCGTGCACACGTGAACGTGGAACTTCTGTCCGGGATCCCCGGAACGGGTGTGGCGGATCGCGTTGGTGCAGAGTTCGGACACGATCAGCTCTACCCGGTGCACGACTTCGTCGGGAGCACTGGTCTGGGGGCAGAGGCGGAGCATCCCGGTGACGAATCTGCGGGCGGCCGCCACACTGTCCGGAATTCCGGGGAAAGACGTGAGGGAAATCGTCACCGGGCCGCCTCCTGACCGAACGGTTCGAGAAAAGCGATCAGGATTAATGGGACAGAAAAGCAGATATTGCACATTCGCTGCATCCTGCGCAGCGAGGAGGAATTAGCCTGGTCCATGAGTCACCACCTGGTTTGGGAAGGTTGGAGGCTAAGGCCCTGGTTCGGCGGTCGCGACGCCGGCCAGGGCCGTTTGTTTGACAGATCCATGCAGCTTCTCGAGGGGGCCTTAGACCGTCGCATCTAACACTCCCTCAACAAATCCAGAACATCCACTGATTCAACAGAACTGGTGTTTTTTGTCTTTCAGTGTTGTTAGATGTTGTGGACATGTGTTGAGGAGTGGAGGAATGGCAGACAGGGTCAACCCCCACTGGCTGAAGTTAGGTTCTCAAATCCGACTTCTCAGGGAGGCGCAAGGACTTTCTCAAGCCCAGCTCAGTCAAGCGCTCAACATCTCACAAGCGATGCTCAGCGCTGTGGAGCGAGGAATCCGGAACTGCAAACCGGATCTCGCAGCACAAATCGACCACGTCCTTAACACAGGCGGGAAGGTCAGAAGGCTGTGGGAGATCAACCACACCAACAGCGCCTTCCCGCACTGGTTCCGGGACATCGTGCAGTTGCAGCGTGCCGCTTCCGAGATCTGGGAGTTCCAGATTGCTTTGATCCCCGGCCTGCTTCAGACCAAGGAGTATGCGCGCACGCGGATCCAGCTCGCCCAGCCCACTGCCAGCGTCGAGGAGATCGACCAGAAAGTCAGAGCTCGTCTGGACCGTCAGTCCACCTGACCTCAGCTCGTCCCCCGCTGCTGGTGGTCGTCCTCGACGAATCAGCACTGATCCGCCCAATCGGTGGGCGAGCAGTCATGGGACAACAGCTCGACCACCTCCTAGAGATCTCACAACTCCCGAATGTCAGGATCTATGTAGTCCCGATGTCGACCGAGTTCCACCCGGAGCTTATGGCGGGATTCCAGGTGATCACGGTGCCTGATCGAGGCCAAGTCCTCTATCTGGAAACACGGATCTCCGGCATGCTGGTCGACACCACAGACGAACTGCATCACTATGCGCGTCTCTTCGGGGAGCTACGAGGAGCCGCTCTTCCACCCGATGCATCACGGAAACTGATCGAGAAGATCAGAGGAGAGTTCCTATGAACCACCACACTGAATGGCGTAAGTCCAGCTACAGCAGCGACACCGGGGGAAACTGCCTGGAGATTGCTGAGGTTCCCGGATCGGTGCTAGTCCGTGACACCCAGCACCGGGAGCTGGGCCACCTGGACTTCACCCCGGAGGCATGGGCTGCTTTCCTCGCAGACGTCAAAGCAGGACGCCTGTAACAAGGATGACTTCTGGCCCCCGGACTTTGGATTCGGGGGCCACACCAGAGTAATTTCTCCCCCTGCCGTCTTCAGGACTATTGACCTAGCGATATTGTCCAGGAATTCTGCGAGGGGAAAGCAGCTCTTACCGTCCTGCCGCTCGTATGGACACCTGGATCCGTTACACGGACTGGAGCGTTCGAAACAGCAACCTCTCCTAGCTTCCTCGAAAGCACAAGGGCTTTCCCCAGTCTTCACATGCAGCAGCCATGGGACGGCCAGCCGCAGCGACCAGGCCGAGTACCGCAGACGCGTCCTTTCCGGACCCGGTGGGGCGGCCACGAGCATGGTGCGCTCCCTTCTGAATCCAATGAACCGCCCCGGCTGCGGGCAGCCACAGCGGTTCGTTGGATTCAGGCGCACCCACGCCCGGACTCCTTCGCGTCACGCACGTCCGATAGCACTCACGGCCTTTCAGTTCAGTCCTGTTCGGGGCGCAGAGTGCCCACTGCGAGCCCTTCGGTGAGCAGCCACCACAAGCGGTCGCCGACCTCGGTGGTGCGACGCAGGGTGCGGCGGAACTCGTGGAGGCGACGAAACGCGTCCCCGTAGGCGCGCTGCTCAGCGATCGGCAGGCGGGGCACCTCCACTTTGCGGAGCTCGGCGATGCGGGTGACCCCGGGACGGCTGGTAGATGCGGCCGCCGCGCAGGCTCCTGAACCGGTGAGGAATCCCGCAAGGAACCACGGGTCGACCACTTCGGGATTGGGGCGCAGCAGGTAGATGCTGCTGTGCAGCGCAGCCTGCTCGTCGGTGATCACCCGTGCCACGGGCCGCCGGGCGATCCGCGGCAAGACCACGTCCCCGGCTTGGAGCTGGACCGTGTTGTTGTCCGAGCGGACCCTGCCGGACGGTGCGGTGTCGCGTTCGATGTCTTCCGCGGTGAGTGCGGGCAGGGACGGTTCGTCGTCCCCCGGATCCTCTCCGGAACGCCGGTACACGATGTCCAACCCGCCGATGCGGCTCAGTTCGCCCAGGGTGACCATCGCCTGGTAGAGGGTGCCGGTGGCGGGACGCAGCCCAGGCAGGGAAGTGACGAGGTCCTCGGAAAGCCGCATGAGGTCGCTGCGGGTCTCGTCCAGGTTGTCGGTGCCGGCGCTCAGCCGCTGCACGTAGCGCCCGGGGGCGACGTCCACTGCCTCGTCCAGCAGGTCGGCCAAGGGCACGGCCCGGTGGCGGCCCGGGGTCTTCGCCACCGCATCCGGATCGGTGAGGAATTCCCGGTAGGTGGCGGTGATGGCGTGGGCCACGGCCGACCAGGGCTGGGTGGAGCTTTCCGGGGAGTCGTCGACGCGCCCATCGGAGGCGTCGAACAGCAGCACCTTGCCGGGCAGGTCGGTGCTGTCTTCCGGGTTGCGGAGGATCCACAGGGTCAGTGGCGTGCCCATCGGGGTGGCGAGTCCGGTGGGCAGGGCGATGACCGCGCGCAGCGCGCCACGCCGGAGCAGTTCGCGCCGGACCCGCCGGCCGCTGCCGCGGGACGCCACGGCGGGGGGCAGCACAACGATCGCGGTACCGCCGGGCCGCACGTGGGCGAGGGCGTGCTGCACCCAGGCGAGTTCGGGCTCTTTGCGGGCAGGAGTGCCGTACCGCCACCGGGAGTCGAAGCTGAGCTCTTCGAACCCCCAGTCGGTCTGGTTGAACGGGGGGTGGAGGACCACCGTGTCGGCGGCGAGACCGGGGAACGCGTCCGCGCGCAGCGAGTCGCCGACGCGGATGTCGGCGTCTGCTCCGGCGAGTTGCAGGCGGACTCTGGCGAGGCGGGCAGCCGCAGGGTCGATGTCCTGTCCGTAGAGGGTGACACCGGGGGCATGCCGTGCCATCGCGTGCAGCAGGGTTCCGCTGCCGCACGACGGGTCGAACACGGTGCCGGTCTGCAGGGCGGCGAGTTCCGCGATCAGGGCGCCGAGTTTCGGGGTGTCGGCGAAAAGCTGGCGGGAGGCTGAGGACAGGTAGCGCTGGTGGAGGTGTTCGAGGGCGTCCGGTGCGGGGCCGAGGACGCCGACGCGGGTGACTGCTTCGAGGAGGGGGCGGCGCCACACCGCGGGGTCGGGCAGCACCGGCGGATCAGGGTCTGGTCCGAGCTGGGCCAGGAGGTGGGCGCCCAGTGCGTCGTCGGAGAGTTCCGCCAGCTCGAAACCCTGGTCCCGGAGTGCCAGGGCGGCTCCGAGGAAGGCGACGGCGTCAGCCCCGTCCAGGTGCCTCCGGAGGGGGTCGAGCAGGCTCCACACCGCCTCCACCGCGGCTTCAGGGGTTTCTTTCTCGGCAAGCTTGTTCGTCTTGCGCAGCCACTCTTTCACTTCGGCGAGGTCGAAGAGCGGGCTGTTCTCGGTTCCGCCGACAGGAGCGGGAAAGTCCGGGTACCGCCGCCGCCAGTTGCTGACGGCTGCCCTTCCCACTCCGGCCAGGCGAGCGATTCCGACCGAGTTCACGGTGGCAGTCCCGGCTGGGGTGGATGGCATCGCGACTCCTGCGTGGTGAGGGCTTGCTGGGGGAACCCTACCGCGCAGTCAGTACACAAGCCACCACCACCCAAGAAGAATATGTATGTTGACTACGTACACAATCCATGTTTACATGTTTCTCAGTTTCCAGCAGGAATCACTGCGTAAACAACTCGGCGCCGTCTGGCGTCGCGTGCCTGTCCACGTCGACCTGCCACCACTCCCACCAGCGAAGGGACACTGCCATGACCCACCCCGTACCCCCAGTTCCCCAGCCTCAGCCGAAGAAGAGCCGCGGCTGCCTGTGGGCGACGCTGATCGGGCTAGGCCTCGTCGTACTCTTCGGCTTCGTCGGCTGTGTCGCGGTCATCGCCAGCGTGGGAAGCGACTCCTCCAGCTCGGGGCAGAGCGCCTCCTCCGGCGACAAGAAGGACGACAAGGGCGACAGCGCGGAAAGCAGCGACGAAGAGAAGACCGCCGGCATCGGCGACACCGTCGAGGACGGGGCGTTCGCCTTCACGGTGACCGACATCGAGACCGGCGTATCCCGGATCGGCAACGACTTCCTGCACCACGACGCCCAGGGCCAGTTCGTCATCGTGCACGTCACCGTCGAGAACATCGGCGACCAGGCCGAGATGTTCCACGGATCCAGCGTGAAGCTCTACGACGCCGACGGCAAGGAGTACTCCAACGATGGCGAGGCGGAGATCTACCTGGAGGACTCCGAAGCGTTCCTCACCGATATCAACCCCGGCAACAAGGTCGACGCGAAGGTGGTCTTCGACCTTCCTGAAGGCGTGGAGCCCGTCTCGGTGAAACTCCACGGATCCCTCTTCAGCAGCGGGGTCACCGTCTCACTGTCCTGACCCGCTTGTCGGGAGACCGCACACCGGCCCTGCCCCGGTCTGCCGGGGCAGGGCTGTCTGCTGTCGGGCACAGCAGCATGTGCCCGGCGCCGCTCAGAACGCGTCGATCTCGGCCCGGGTAGGCATCGACGTGCTCGCCCCAGGAATCCGCACCGACAAAGCGGCCGCTTTCGCGGCGAACCGCAGCGCCGACTCCGGGTCCTGGCCCTCGGTCCGAGCCACCGCATACGCCCCGCAGAACGTGTCCCCTGCCCCGGTCGTGTCGACGGCCTCCACCTGGACCACCGGGACCCACAGGGGTTCGCGGTCCCGGGCCCCGTAGAGCGCACCCCTGCTGCCCAACGTGATGATCACCTCGGGCACGGTCTCCAAGAGCGCGGCCAGTGCCCGCTCCGGGGTGTCCTCGCCGGTGATCGTCGCCGCCTCGTACTGGTTGGGCAGGAGGACGTCGACGCACTCCAACAGCTCCTGGGGGAGCGGCTGCGCCGGGGCAGGCGTCAGTACCGTGGTCACCCCGAGTGAACGACCCGCCCGAGCCGCCGCAATCACCCCGGACAGCGGCGTCTCCAACTGCAGCAGCAGCGCCTGGGCGCCGTCCAACAGCAGGGTGTCGTTCTCCCGCAGCCCGGTGACCGTGCCGTTAGCACCCGGGATGACGATGATCGAGTTGTTCCCCTCCCGGTCCACGACGATGTGGGCGATTCCGGAAGCGCCCCCGACTGTGCGCAGCCCGGAGACGTCGATGCCGTTGTCGACCAGGGTGGCGCGCAGTTGAGGGCCGAAAACGTCGTCGCCCACCGCGCCCAGGAAGACCACGTCCGCCCCGGCCCGTGCTGCGGCGATCGCCTGGTTGGCGCCCTTGCCGCCAGGAACCTGGCTGAACTGCCGTCCCTGGACGGTCTCCCCCCGGGCGGGCGGGGTGTCCACGTAGGCCACCAGGTCCATGTTGACGCTGCCGAAGACTGCGATCCGCGGTGCCACTCCTTGCTTCACACTCCCACGCTATCCAGGAAAGGCTCAGTCAAGCTGAAAATCAGCGATGACAGGGGCGTGATCGGACGCGCCTTTGCCTTTGCGTTCCTCGCGGTCGATCTTCGCGTCCGTGGCCCGCTCGGCGAGCGCGGGGGAGGCCAGGATGAAGTCGATGCGCATCCCTTTGCGCTTCGGGAACGCCAGTCCTTTGTAGTCCCAGTAGGTGTAGACCCCGGGGCCGGGCGCATGCGGCCGTACCACGTCGGTGAAACCGGCGTCCACTACGGCGTGGAAAGCGTCCCGCTCCGGCTTAGTGACATGGGTGCGGCCTTCGAACTCCGCCATGTCCCACACGTCCTCATCGTAGGGGGCGATGTTCCAGTCCCCGCACAGCGCGATCTGCGCTTTCGGGTCCTCGGAAAGCCACGCCTCCCCGGCTTCGCGGAGCCGGGCCAGCCACTGCAGTTTGTAGGTGTAGTGCGGGTGGTCGATTTCCCGGCCGTTGGGCACGTACAGGCTCCACACCCGCACTCCCCCGCAGACGGCGCTGATCGCGCGGGCCTCCGCCTCCTCCGGTTCCCCCCACCCGGGCTGGCCGGGGAAGCCGATCTGCACGTCGCTGAGCCCCACCCGGGAGGCGATCGCCACACCGTTCCACTGGGACAGCCCGTGGTGGGCTACCTCATAGCCGAGCTCGGTGAAGACCGCGGTGGGGAACTGATCGTCCCGGCATTTCGTTTCCTGGAGAGCGACCACGTCCACGTCGCTCCTGCGCAGCCAGGCAGCGATCCGCTCACTACGCGCCCGAACGCTGTTCACATTCCACGTCGCCAATCGCACACCGCAAGGCTAGCGCTCATGCTCTGCGCCCCCGAACCCGCTCAGTCAGGGAGGAAAGCCCGCATCTCCAGTTCTCAGCGTTTTCCCAGCCTGTACCCGCCTATATCCCAGGAAGAGGAGGTTGGATGGTCGATGTCCCATGGACTCTCCACCATGACCGGCGCGCGGCGGGTCCCGCCTCCGGGGACGGGGGCGGGACCGCGTCGGACGCGGGGCCGCGCCGGCCGCTGGGCGAGCGCAGCCCGGAAAGTTCCCCGGTTCAGCCTTGAGACCGGCATGAATACCATGGCAGGAGCCCCCGAAGTCTCCCGCTAGGTGGATCGATGACGGAATCAGAGACCACGGCGCGACCCCATGTCCTCGTAATCGACGACGAACCGAACATCCGGGACTTGGTCCAGGCGGCCCTCCGTTTCCACGGTTTCGAGGTCAGCACCGCCGGTTCCGGGGAGGAAGGACTCGCCCTTGCGCGTTCAGAACGGCCGGACCTGATTCTGCTGGACGTCCTACTGCCGGACATCAGCGGCTTCGACGTGTGCCGCCGACTGCGGGACGAGGACGACGACGTCCCGGTGATCTACCTGACTGCTCGGGACACCCCTTCGGACACGGTGACCGGGCTTTCCCTGGGCGGCGACGACTACGTCACCAAGCCGTTCTCCGTCGAGGCCCTCATCGCCCGCGTGCGCGCCCTGCTGCGCCGGGTCAAACGCGACCCCAACTCCGCGCAGTCGTCCGACGGCGTCCTGCGGGTCGCCGACTTGGAGCTGGACGAGAAGACGTGGACGGTGCGCCGCGGCGGGGTGCCGATCGACCTGTCGCCCACCGAGTTCCGGCTGCTGGCCTACATGATGCACAACGCCGGACGGGTGCTGACCCGGGCCCAGCTGCTGGAAAACGTGTGGGGATGGGACTACGCGGGCCAATCCCAGATCGTGGAGACCTACGTCAGCTACCTGCGGCGCAAACTGGATCCCTTCGGCCCCAACCTGATCCACACCCAGCGCGGTGTGGGCTACGCGCTCCGCGTTAAAGAAGACGACAAATGATCATCGGCGGGCTGTTCGCGCCTCCGGGAACACTGCGGTCCAGGCTGCTCGCTGGCCTTCTCATCGTCACCGGGGTGGGGCTGCTGGTCAGTTCGCTGGTCAGCGTGCTGACCCTGCGGTCGTTCATCACCGAGCGGCTCGAAGCCCAACTGCTCTTCACCACGGAGCGGGCCATGATCCGGTTGGACAACGACACTCCACCGGTGGGGGTCGACGCCCCCAGTCCGTCCCCCTACTTCGTGGTGCTGCTCAACCCGGAGACCGGGGAGGTCAACCAGATCTACGGTGACACGCTCCGCGAAGACGTGGTGTTGAACCGGCTCGCCCACCTCTCCTTGACGGAGCTGCGCTCTTACGCCTCGTCGCAGGAGATCGTCGAACTGGACACCCCCGATGAAAGAGTTCCCCCGCACTTGATCACGGTGCGGATGCGCCCCAACGCGATCATGGTCAGCGGGGTGCCTACCGACGAGCGGGAAGACTATCCGCGCCAGTTGGTCACCGTGCAGCTGATCACCGCGGTGCTGCTGCTGGGCGGGCTGCTGCTGATCGGCGGCCGGCTGATTGTGCGGGCGCTGGCTCCGCTGGACCGGATGGCGACCACCGCTGGACAGATCAGCACCGGGTCCGACCTGGGCGATCGAATGCCCGACGCCGACCCGTACAGCGAGGTGGGGCGGCTCGGGATGGCGATCAACACCATGCTGGCCCGTTTGGAGAACGCGTTCCGCGCCAAGGCGGAGTCTGAGCGGCGGGTCCGTGATTTCGCTGCCGATGCGTCCCACGAGCTCCGCACCCCGCTCACCACCATCCTCGGCTACGCCGAGCTGTACCGGCAGGGGGCGATCCCCGACGCGGAGCTCCCCGAGGCGATGCGGCGGGTCGAAGCGGAAGCGACCCGCATGTCCAAGCTCGTGGGGGAGCTTTTGGAGCTGGCCCGGCTGGACCGCACCGGATCGCTGGAACTCGCCACCCGCGACGTGGCTGAGATCGTCCGGGACATGACCGGGGACGCGGCGTCGCTGGAACCGGAGCGGGAGTTCACCCTGGACGTTCCCGACCGGCTCTTCTGGCGGATCGACGAGACCCGCTTCCGGCAAATCCTCGCGAACCTCCTGTCTAACGTGCGCGAACACACTCCGCCGGACACCCCGGTGACGGTGCGGCTGCACTCGGACGGCGATGAGGTCGTGCTCTCGGTGACCGACGCGGGCCCGGGGATGTCCCCCGAGGACGCGTCCCGGGTGTTTGACCGCTTCTACCGGGCTGCTCGGGATCCCGGCGGGGGCAGTGGCCTGGGGCTGCCCATCGTGAAGGCGATCGCGGACGCCCACGGCGGCAGCGTCACCCTCGACACTCGGCCCGGCGAAGGGACAACGGTTACGGTGTGTATTCCTTCGGGGGATCACTCCACAGACTGACGCGTATCACCACCTACCACGCCCGGGTCGTTGAAAGTGCCGGTCAACCTTGAGATTTCGCTGATGTAAGCCGCGATCCTATGCCAGGATTGCCCATGGCGGCGAGCGCCGGAGAGGCGGTTTCACTCCCCATCTCCGTTACTGAGGGTAATAATCCCGACCTCTTCTCCGGAAAGCCGCGCATTGACCCCCGCTCCAGGTCCCCGGCGGGATCTGGACTCGTCCGCAACGGACACCCCCTCTGTGTGGGTATGGGTGGGCAATCCCCCATTCCACTACATAGAGAAACTGTTTAGTTGCATAAAGTTATAATCTGTGTTGTTGGGTGGTTTTCACCGTCACACTTGGGAGGAGACTCTTCTTCATGCGCCTAGCCTTCTGCCGCCGGCCGGGCTGCCGACCCCGACACGCGCGTCCGCCGTGGATCGTGCGCGCCACCCGGGCGCGTTGGCTGGTGGCCTCCTTCGCCGTGCTCTCCCTCGGCGGTGCAGCCGGCCTCCTGTCGCCCCACGCTGAGGATTCGATCGCGCAGTCCACACCCGACGCTGAGATCCAGCCCGCCGCTGTCGCCTCGTACTTTGCACCCCAGCACACCACACCCCCCGTGCCGGTGGTGCGCACCACTCCCCCGCAGACCCTGACGCGTGCCGCAGACCTGCAGCCCGTGACGCTGCCCCGCCCGTCGGAACCCACTCCCACACCCCCCGCGGAGACCGACGACCGCAGCAACGACCGACGGGAGATCGCTGAACTGTCCGGCCCCGACCACTGGTCCCCCCGCTCTGAAGCGCCGCACCGCTACTCCCCCTCGTCCAGTCCGGAAGCCACGTGCAGCGACTCCGTCTTCATGCTGTGGGAGGGCTGCGGTGAGGAAGATTTCTAACAGCGTCACCCCCCGCCGCTAAGTTGTACACATGTACGAATCAGCGGCGCTTCCCTCGCCTCGGCGCGACGCGACTCTGTCCCTTACCCAAGCACGCCACGTAGCACTGGCTGCGCAAGGATTCGCCGACCCGCGCCCTTCCGGCACGGTCACCGCGCACCACCTGCGTCAGGTGGTCGACCGGATCGGCGTCATCCAGATCGACAGCGTGAACGTGCTGTGCCGCAGCCACTACCTGCCGGTGTACGCGCGTCTCGGCCCCTACGATCGGGCGCTCCTCGACCGGGCGGCGACCACGCCCGGCCACTTCCTTGTGGAGTACTGGGCGCACGAGGCCAGTCTCATCCCCCTGCACACGCACCGGCTGCTGCGGTGGCGAATGGCGGACATCACCGGGGCATGGCGTATCGTGCAGCGCGCCGGGGAAGAACACCCGGAACTGGTCCGGGCGGTCCTCGACGAGGTCGCCCGGACCGGTCCGGTCACCGCCCGCCAAGTCGCGGACGCGCTCCGGCACGACCTCCCGCACAGCGCAAAGCGGTGGGGGTGGAACTGGTCGGTCGTGAAATCCGCGCTGGAATACCTGTTCTGGCGGGGCGAGATCACCGCGAACGGGCGCAACCAGCACTTCGAACGCCGCTACGACCTGACCAGCCGGGTGCTCCCCGCAGAAGTGCACACCGCGCCCGACCCCGACCCGGACGATGCCCGGCGCCAACTCGTGGCGATCGCCGCCCGCGCCCACGGGGTAGCCACCGAGCGGTGCCTGCGCGACTACTTCCGGCTCAGCGCCGCCCACGGCCGGGCAGCCGTCCGTGACCTGGTGGACTCCGGGGAGCTCATCCCGGTCCGGGTCGAAGGGTGGCGGCAACCCGCCTACCTGCACCGCGACGCGCGTTTCCCGAATTCGGTGGCGGCGCGGGCGCTTCTCAGCCCGTTCGACTCCCTCGTCTGGGAGCGGGCACGCATCAAAGCGCTCTTCGACTTCCACTACCGCTTGGAGATCTACGTGCCCGCCGCCAAACGGGTGCACGGCTACTATGTCCTGCCGTTCCTGCTGGGAGACCGCCTCGTCGCCCGGGTGGACCTGAAAGCCGACCGGGCCTCCGGCAGGCTGCTGGTGCGGCGTACCACGCTGGAAGACCACGCGCCCGCGGACACCATGGCGGAGCTCTCCGCGGAACTGGATCAGATGGCGGAATGGCTCGGTTTGCCGGAGGGCGTCGTCCACAGCGCGGACTGACCAGCCGGGCAGCCCACACGAGGGCCGCCCGGCTGGCAGGTCACACCCGTTCGATGATGGTGACGTTGGCCTGTCCCCCGCCCTCGCACATGGTCTGCAGCCCGTAGCGGCCGCCCGTGCGGCGCAGTTCGTGGACGAGCTTGGTCATGAGCACGGCGCCGGTGGCCCCCAGCGGGTGGCCCAGGGCGATCGCACCGCCGTTGGGGTTGACCTTCGCCGGGTCGGCGCCGATTTCGTCGATCCACGCCATGGGGACCGGGGCGAACGCCTCGTTGATCTCGACCACGTCGATGTCGTCGATGTCCAGCCCGGCCTTGCGCAGCGCGATCCGAGTGGCGGGGATCGGCGCGGTGAGCATGTACACCGGGTCGTCCCCGGCCAAAGCCAGTTGCACGATCCGCGCCAAGGGGGTGAGCCCGTGCTCGGCCACGGCCCGCTCCGACGCGATGAGCAGGGCGCTCGCCCCCACCGAAATCTGGCTGGAGACGGCCGCGGTCAACGCCCAGCCTTCGCGGAGCGGTGCGAGCTCGGCCATCTTCTCCAGCGACGTGTCGGGGCGCACCCCCTCGTCGTGGGTGACCCCGGCCAGCGGGGCAGTCTCCGCGTCGAAGTAGCCCGCTTCGATCGCCGCGGCAGCCCGACGGTGGCTTTCCAGCGCGTACTTCTCCAAGTCCTCGCGGGTGTACCCCCACTTTTCACACATCAGTTGGGCCCCGCGGAACTGGGAGATCTCCTGGGTGCCGTACCGTTCGACCCAGCCCTGCCCGTAGACGGACAACCCGTTGTCCACGGCGAACTGCACGTTGGCGCCCATGGGGACCATGCCCATGTTCTCCACACCCGCCGCGATCACCAGGTCTTGGGTGCCGGACATGACCCCTTGCGCCGCAAAGTGCACGGCCTGCTGGGAGGAACCGCACTGGCGGTCGATGGTGACCCCCGGCGTACTCTCCGGGAGTCCGGCAGAAAGCCATGCGGTGCGGGCCAGGTCGAGTGCCTGCGGCCCCACCTGGGTGACGCAGCCCATGATCACGTCCTCGACCGCGGCCGGGTCGATCCCGGTCCGGTTCACCAGTTCTTTGAGCACGTGGGCGCCCAGGTCGGCCGGGTGCACCGCAGCGAGCGCCCCCTTCCTGGTCCCGATCGGGGTGCGCACCGCTCCGACGATGTATGCCTCGGCCACGGTTCCTCCTTCGGTCGCGTGAGCAAACCTCCATACCGAACGATATTCGGTTGAGGGGCGGGGGCAACCCGTTGCACCCGCTCCTTTTCACGCCGTTGCCCGCCTTCGCCGCGTGGGTAGGAATCCGTGATGGACTTATCCCTGTCGCCGACACCCGGCAGTGCTCCGGTCGTGTCCTCCCCGCCTCCCGGGAGTCCCACGGCCGCGGGCCTGCCCGGCGTCCCTCCTCCCACCGACGGAAACTCAGCGGAAAGGTCTGCTCATGAGCGGCGCATACGACGGCGCGATCCTCCTCGGCCTGCTGGTCCTCTTCGTCGTCCTCGGAGTCCGCTGGCTCCGCAAACGGGTCCACGTGCCGTGGAGCACCAAAGGGATCGCGGTGGTCTTCATCTTCGCTGTGCTGCTGCTGTGGGCGTACCAGACCACGACGTGACCGCGCTCCTCCCCGCGCCACGATTCATCGCCGTCTCGTGGGGCAGTCGTGTCTCAAAGCCGACGACGACAAGGGGAGTGGGATGAGCAAGCGCTCGGCCTCATCGAGTCGATCCCCGGCTGCTGGTACCGGTGCCGCGGTGCCCGAGTCTCCCGCCGAACTTCCCGCAACCTCATGGTGGGCGTCGCTGAAACGCACCGTCGTGGAATTCAAGGAAGACAACCTGACCGACCTGGCCGCCGGGCTTACCTACTACGCGGTGCTGTCGATCTTTCCGGCGCTCCTCGTCCTGGTGTCCCTGCTCGGCCTGGCCGGCCAGTCGGCCACCGACACGATCAGCGACCAACTGAGCGCGGTGGCCCCCGACGAGACCGTGGAGATCGTCACCGGAGTCCTGACCAACCTCCAAGCCAACCAGGCCACCGCCAGCCTGGTGGGGCTGCTCAGCCTCGCCTTGGCGGTGTGGTCGGCCTCCGCCTACGTCGCCGCGTTCATGCGGGCCGCCAACATCGTGTACGACATCCGGGAAGGCCGCCCGTTCTGGAAGACCCTGCCGGTCCGGGTCGGCATCACCCTGCTCCTGCTCACACTGGTAGCGATCAGCGCGCTCGCAGTCATCCTCAGCGGCGGGGTCGCCCAGTGGGTGGGGAACTTCATAGGGGCCGGTCCTACCGCCGTCACCCTGTGGAACATCGTCAAATGGCCGGTCCTCGTCCTGCTGATGATGTTCATGGTGTCGGTGCTGTACTGGGCGGCCCCCAACGTCAAACGACCTTTCCGCTGGGTGAGCCCCGGCGGCATCGTGGCGGTCCTCATCTGGCTCGGCGCCTCCGCGGCCTTCGCCTTCTACGTGGCGAACTTCGCCAACTACAACCGCACCTACGGTAGTCTCGCCGCGGTCGTCATCTTCCTGGTCTGGCTGTGGATCTCCAACATCGCGATCCTGCTGGGCATCGAATACAACGCGGAGATCGAACGGAGCCGGGCCCTCCAGGCGGGGCAGCGCCTCACCGTGGAACCCTATGTGGAACCCCGGGACGTGCCGAAACCCCGGCCGTTCCACCACCGGCCGAAACCGGAGTGAGGAAGGGTCGCCAACAACCGCCCTGGGAGAAGGGCTGTCTTACCGACCGTGGTGCGCCGTCACTCGCTGTCCGGCTGGTGCATGGGGATCTGGAACCACACGGCCTTGCCGTCGGGGGTGGGCCTGGACCCCCACCGCTCGGCCAGCTGGTCCACGAGGTAGAGGCCACGGCCGCCTTCGTCTTCCGCACCGGCAGTACGGATCCGCGGCAGCCGCAGGTCGTGGTCGAAGACCTCCACCCACACCGAGGAGGCGCCGCGGCGGAGCCGCAGCAGGAACTCGCGGCTGGTGGGCACCGGCTCCTCATCCTGCTCGGCCGCTTCCTCCAGCAGATCCGACCAGTCCTCGTCGAACTCGTCGAAACCGTCCAGCGGCAGCTGCTCGTCGGAGTCCTTGACCCCGTCGTCGGTGAACTCGCGGGTCACCGGGTGGGGAGTGGCGTGGATGACCACGTTGGTGACGATCTCCGAGACCAGCAGGCAGGCCAGCTCTGCCTGATCCCGGTCCATCCCCCACTCCTTGAACGTGTCCACGGCCAAGTGCCGGGCCTCCGCCACCGTAGGCGCCTCGGCGGGGAACCACTCCTGCTTGAGCGCCAGCTCCTCCGGGTGGGAGCGAACCACGAGCAGCGCGGTGTCGTCGTCAGCCACTCCGGGGACCGCGCGCTTAGCCACCTCCAGGATCTGGTGGACGTCCTTGTCGGCGACCTCCCGGACCCGTGACCGAAGCTGCTCCAGTCCGGCCTCCATGTCGACGGTGCCGTCGTACGACCGGCGTGCGACCAGGCCGTCCGTGTACAGCAGCAGCGTCGCCCCCGGCGGCAGCGTGAGCTCCCCCTGCCGGTACACCGAGTCGCCGGGCACCCCCTTGGGTTTGACGCCCAGCAGTTTGTCGCGGATCGCCATGTCCAGGTCGTCGACCTTGCCGCCGCAGATCAGCAGTGGAGGCTGGTGGCCCGCGTTGGCGTACGTCAGCTCCCGAGACCAGGCGTCGTACGCCATGTACAAGCAACTGACGCTCGGTACCCAGGTGTTGCCTTCCCCGTCCGGGCGGCCCAACTGGCGGACCCACTCGTCGAGTTCGCGCAGGATCTCGGCGGGTTCCCGGTCAGCTTGGGCGAACGCCCGCAGCGCGGCCCGCAGTTGGCCCATGACCGCTGCTGCGTGGGGGCCTTTGCCTTCGACGTCGCCGATGACGATGCCGACCCGCCCCGCCGACAGCGGAATCACGTCATAGAAGTCCCCGCCGACCTGGGTCTGGATTCCTTGGCCGTGCGCCTCCAGCGGTTTGGCGGGAATGTAGTCGTGGGCGATGGACAGTCCGTCGAATTCGGGGAATTCCCGGGGCAGCAGGCTGTTCTGGAAGGCGAGTGCGGTGTCGCGTTCCTCTTCGAAAAGGCGGGCGTTGTCGATTGCTACGGCGACCCGGGACGCGATCGTGCCGACCAGGTCGCGGTCGAAACTGTCGTAGTCGGTCTTGTCGCGGGACGTGAGCCCGGACCGGGCCAGGGTGAGCACGCCTAAGGTGACACCGCGGGCGCGCAGCGGCGCCGCGATCACCGACGTCACTCCGACCTGTTCGGAGACGCGCACGGAACGCCGGTTGGGGAACACTCCGGCCGTGGAGCCCGGGTTGGAGTAGTCGCTGACCACGACCGTCTCCATCCGGCGCAGTGCCTTGGAGACGAAGTGCTTCTCGGGGTAGTGCACCTCCTCGCCGACGTCAGGCCAGCTGCCCGGCGGCGGAGTCCACCCCTCGGCGTGCACGGAGACACGGCGGATCAGCCTGCCGTGGTCGTTGAGGTCGATGAAGCAGTGGTCGGCGAACTGGGGGACCAGGATCTCCGCGACAGCCTTCACGGTGGCTTCGAACTCGAGCGAACTGGCCAGTCGCCGTCCGATCCGGTCCAGCAGCCCGTACTGTTCCTCAATCCGGCCGCTTCGCAGCGCCTCGGTGATGAAGAGGACCACGCCCTCCACGGCACCGGAGGACGGCCGGAGGGGAACCGCGCTGGCCCGCAGGTGCATCCAGGTGGAGTCCTTGCGCAGCACCGCAAAAGTGCCTTCCCAGGTGTCCCCACGCAGGACCCTGCGGGCGAGCTGGGCGAGCTGCTCGTGGTCGGCTTCGTGGATACCGATGTCTACGAGGGGGGTGCCGAGGTAGTCGCGCCCGTCATCGAGCCCGAAAAGCTGGGTGGCGTAAGAGTTCCAGTAGCGGAGGTTGCTGAAGCGGTCCGTCACCACCACGGCGATCTGCACCTGTTCCAGGACTTCGGCTCCTGACAGTGCATCGTCGTAGAAGGCTTCCCCCCACCGCTTCATCACACAGCCACCTCGCCGTCACGGACCGTACTGATGACCGACGAGCACCGCATCGGCCGCCCCAAGGCAGGCGCGCGCGGTTCCATTCGTTCCGGTCCACGCCATGTGGCGAGACTAGCAACTGTGAGGATGTGTGCGCAGAGCAACGGCTGATCTCGTGGGCTGGATGCGAGACCGACGCTCCGGTCAGACCCGGGTAACGAAGATAAGACTGGCGACCTGCCGGGGCAGTTCGATCGACTCGCCATCCTCGCCGTTACCACCAATCACTCGCACACCGTCATCGCTCGCCTCGAGCGTCACTTCTTTGCCGGGTTGTACCCCGGTGCGTTTAAGAGCGAGCATGGTCTTGGTGTCGCTTTGGATTTGTTCGCTGATACGGCGAATCGTCACCCTGGTCGGCGTGTCAGAAAGCGCCTCGGGGATCGGCACGATGGAGCTACTCGCGAACGGCTCCGGCTCGTAGCCTTCGACACCCAGCTCGTCCAGGCCGGGGATCGGGTTCCCGTGAGCACACGTCCACGGCTCTTTGAGCAGTCCGATCAGCCGTTCTTCCACTGCCTCGGAGATCACATGCTCCCACCGGCAGGCTTCGACGTGGACGTCCTCCCACGGCAGCCCGATGATGTCCACCAGCAGCCGTTCCGCCAGACGGTGCTTCCGCATGACCTGGGTGGCCAGACGACGTCCCTCTTCCGTCATCACCAGGTGGCGGTCGTTCTCCACCCGCACCAGGCCATCGCGTTCCATGCGCGCAACCGTCTGACTCACGGTGGGGCCGCTCTGGCGCAGACGCTCGGCGATACGGGCGCGGAGCGGGACGATCCCCTCTTCCTCAAGCTCGAAGATCGTACGGAGATACATCTCCGTAGTGTCAATAAGTCCCTGTGCGGTCAAGGCTCCCTCTCCCCTTCTGAGCCCGGTTGAGAGCGGCCAACGACAGTTGTCTCAACACAGATCAGTGCGCGCCTGTTCCGGGGTTGCACGCGTGGGTGAGGGTATTCGCCAGCCGTGAGTCTAAAACGCGCATCTGACCGTGGAAACATCACCGTCCCCTCCGATCATAGCGTGACGGCGCGCAACTCTTTTTCCGAAAACGTGACCTATACCACTTAACAAATTGGTGAATCTCTTAATACTGTCCGTTCTTTCATGGTGAAAGCCGGTCGATTTGCCACGCCCCTTCACTCGGCGTGCCGGAGACCAGCCGATAGCGGAACCGGTCGTGCATCCGGTCACTACGGCCCTGCCAAAACTCCACTTCCTGCGGGACCAGGAGAAACCCGCCCCAATACTCCGGGCGAGGCACCGGCGTGCCCGGCGGCCACTGCTCCGCGCAACGCGCATACGCCCGGTCCAGCTCTGCACGGTCCGCTACCGGCGCGGACTGGTACTCACTCGCCCACGCCCCCAATTGGGACCCGTGCGGCCGCTGCGCAAAATACGCGTCGTTCTCTTCGTCACTAAGCCGCTCAGCAAAGCCGTACACGATGACCTGGCGGCGGATCGCATGCCAGGGGAACACGACGCAAGCGCGCGGCTCGCGGGCGAGCGCCACCCCTTTGCGCGACCGGTAGTTCGTGAAAAACCGCAGGCCACGCCGGTCATACCCTTTCAGGAGCACGGTCCGGGCGCTCGGCGCACCATCGGGGTCCACCGTAGACAGCACCATCGCGTTGGGCTCCGACAGCTCCGCCTCGCAGGCCTCGGTAAACCAGGCGTGGAACTGGTCCATCGGCTGCGGTGCCAGGCCACGGGGGTCTAACGGCGCTCCGTCATATGATTCACGCAGCTCAGCAGGGTCAGAATAGTCCACAGTGGTGCATCCTCACACGATCCGTGGGGTAGCCGCCAGCAGTGGGCGGGCCGTTAACGGCACCTCGCATGTCAGCAAAAGATCCTCGAACGGTTCAATGGATTACTAATCCGAGGACCGAGGAGACGGAGGAAGCCGGTATGTCGGACTTCAAACCCGGGCTCGAAGGAGTCGTGGCGTTCGAGACCGAGATCGCCGAACCGGACAAAGAGGGCGGCGCCCTCCGGTACCGGGGTGTCGACATCGAGCAGCTCGTCGGCCACGTCACCTTCGGGCGCGTGTGGGGGCTGTTGGTAGACAACAGCTTCAACCCCGGACTTCCCTTCGCGGACCCGATCGACCTGCCGGTCTCGACCGGTGACGTGCGTGTCGACGTCCAAAGCGCGCTGGCGACCCTGGCACCACGGTGGGGCTTCAAGCCGCTGCTGGACATCGACGAGGCGGAAGCGCGCGACAACGTCGCCCGCGCTGCCTCCGCTGCCCTGTCGATCATCGCCCAGTCCGCCCGCGGGGACCAGCCCAAGGTTCCGCAGAGCCGGGTCGACGAAGGTAAGACCATCGTCGAACGGTTCATGATCCAACTGCGTGGCGAACCGGACCCCCTCCACGTCAAGGCCGTTGACGCCTACTGGACGTCCGCTGCCGAACACGGCATGAACGCCTCCACGTTCACTGCCCGGGTCATCGCCTCCACTGGTGCCGACGTGGCCGCCGCCCTCTCCGGAGCCGTGGGTGCCATGTCCGGTCCGCTGCACGGCGGCGCACCCGCCCGCGTGCTGCACATGCTCGACGAGACGGAACGCCTCGGTGACGCGCGCAAGTACGTCACCCAGGCCCTGGACCGGGGCGAGCGCCTGATGGGCTTCGGTCACCGTGTCTACCGCGCAGAAGACCCCCGGGCCCGGGTCCTGCGCCGTACCGCCAAGGAACTGAACGCCCCCCGCTTCGAAGTCGCCAGCGCCCTGGAGAAGGCCGCCCTGGAAGAACTGCAGGCCCGCAAGCCCGACCGGGTGCTCGCCACCAACGTGGAGTACTGGGCCGCGGTGGTGCTGGACTTCGCGCAGATCCCGGCGTCGATGTTCACGTCCATGTTCACCTGCGCCCGCACCGCGGGATGGTCCGCGCACATCCTGGAGCAGAAGCGCACCGGCCGCCTGGTCCGGCCCAGCGCCCGCTACGTCGGCCCCGCTGTGCGCGACATCAAGAGCGTCGAAGGCGCCGACGAAGCCCTCGCCCAGGGCATCTAAAGCTGCCTGGTTTCGCACACTCGTGAACCCCGGTCACCGGCCGGGGTTCACTTCGTGTGTCGCGCGCCTAGCCGTCCCCCCGCTCCGGTGCGGGGAATCACGCCGCAGGACGGCCCCTCTCCCGCGATCCAGCGGTCCACCGGAGTAGGCTGGCCGAGTGACCGAGATCCACATTCCAGAGAACCTTCTGCCCGGCGACGGCCGTTTCGGCTGTGGCCCGTCCAAAGTCCGTCCTGAACAGGTGACCGCCCTGGCCTCCTCTGGTGCCACCTATCTCGGCACCTCGCACCGCCAGAAGCCGGTGAAGTCGCTCGTCGGCAGGGTGCGTTCCGGACTGGCCGAACTGTTCTCTCTCCCGGACGGCTACGAAGTGGTGCTGGGTAACGGCGGCACCACCGCCTTCTGGGACATCGCCGCGCACACCCTGGTGCGCCGCAAATCCCAGCACGTGTCGTTCGGCGAGTTCTCGTCCAAATTCGCCAAGGTCACTCAAGGTGCGCCGTGGCTCGACGAGCCCACCGTCATCACCGCGGAGCCGGGCTCCTACGCCCCGCCGCGTGCGGAAGCCGGCGTGGACGTCTACGCGCTCACCCACAACGAGACCTCCACCGGTGTGGCCACGCCGATCGAGCGGATCGCAGGCGCTGACGAGGACGCGCTCGTGCTGGTGGACGCCACCAGCGGCGCGGGCGGGCTGCCCGTGGACATCACCCAGACGGACGTCTACTACTTCGCTCCGCAGAAATGCTTTGCGGCGGACGGCGGACTGTGGATCGCGATCATGTCGCCGCGCGCCTTGGAGCGGATGGCCGAGATCGCGGCCACCGACCGCTACATTCCGGCGTTCTTCTCCCTGACGACCGCGGTCGACAACTCCCGTAAGGACCAGACCTACAACACTCCGGCCGTGTCCACGCTGCTGCTGTTCGCGGAGCAGATCGAATGGCTCAACAAGCAGGGCGGCCTGGAGTGGGCGGCCCGCCGCACCGCGGAATCGTCGTCGATCCTGTACAGCTGGGCGGAGAAGTCCGAGTACGCCACGCCGTTCGTCGCTGATCCCGCGCTCCGTTCCCAGGTGGTGGGTACGATCGACTTCAGTGACGAGGTGGACGCCGCCAAGGTCGCCGCGGTGCTCCGCGCCAACGGCGTCGTCGACACCGAACCGTACCGCAAGCTCGGCCGCAACCAGCTGCGTATCGGCATGTTCCCGGCTGTCGAACCGGAGGACGTGCGCGCGCTGACCGAGTGCATCGACTACGTGGTCGGCAAGCTCGGCTGAGCTGACACCACACACCCCTATCGCAAGTCCTTGTCGGCCGGTCCGGGGCTCTCCGGGCCGGCCGACGCGTCCGCAGCACGGATCACGAACGGTCTCGGCCATGCCCAAGAAGAAGCCGCAACCTCCGCACCTCAAGATCATTTCTCACCGGGGCGCGTCTGGACACCGCCCCGAGCACACTCTGGCCTCCTACGAACTGGGAGCGCGCTACGGCGGCGACTTCATCGAGGTGGACTTGGTGGCCACCGCCGACGGGCATCTCATCGCCCGCCACGAACCGGAGATCGGGCAGACCACGGACGTGGCGTCCCGTCCCGAGTTCGCCGACCGCCGCCGCACAGTGACCATCGACGGGCGCGAGGTCACCGGGTTCTTCGCGCACGACTTCACCCTGGCGGAGATCAAGACGCTGCGCGCGGTCGAACGGCTCCCGGACGTGCGCCCGTACAACGCGGAGCTCAACGGCAGGTACGAGATTCCCACCCTGGAAGAGATCGTCGACCTGGCGGATGAGCTGACCAGGGAGCTGGGACGGCCGATCGGGGTCTACCCGGAGACCAAGCACCCCTCCTACCACGCTTCCCTGGGCCTGGATCTGGAGCCGCCGCTGATCGCCCTGCTACGGGAGCGCGGGCTGCACGGCCCCGAGCCGCGGCTCCCCGTGTTCCTCCAGTCGTTTGAGGCGGACAGTCTGCGCAAACTGCAGGAACTGGAGGTGCCGCTGGTGTTCCTCATGGGCACCGGCGAGCAGTGGCAGCGCTACACCACCCCGGAAGGGCTGGCAGAAGTGGCGTCCTTCGCGCAAGCGATCGGTCCGGAGAAGTCCCTCGTCATCCCGGTCACTGAGGAGGGCGGACTCGGCGAACCCACCTCGCTTGTCGCCGATGCCCACGAGGCCGGCCTGCTCGTGCACCCCTACACGTTCCGCAGCGAGAACCACTTCCTGCCGCCGAAGCTGCGCTCCGGGGACGACCCGACCGCCTACGGGTCGTTTGCCGCCGAATACGAGGCGTTCTTCGCAGCGGGAGTCGACGGGGTATTCACCGACCACTCCCGGCACGCGTTCCTGGCCCGGGAGATGTTCCTGGCCCAGGCTTGACCTGCCCTGACTCTGTCTCGTCCCGGCTCAGGCCGCGCTGCGGCAACCGGCGCGTCCTGAGCCGTCGTTACCGGGGCCCCGGCGCCGCCGCCTGCGGGGCGCTCGCTAGCTGTTACGCGCAAGCCAGACGATGGCGAGAATCGCCACGGCCGCGATCCCGGCCCCGACGAGGATGAGGCCGCCCGCGCCGCCCCCGCCGGAAAGGTCGGCTTCCTCGGTCGCTTCCGGCGACGGCTCTTCGTCCGCTGCCTCGGGAGGAGCGTCCAGAAACTCGTCCACAGGCACCCGCCACACCGGGCTGTGCGTGCCTTCGCTACCGACGAGCAGGGCGCTCCCGTCGCGGGTGAAGGCGAGTGACTCGCCCTGATCGCTTTCCGGCAGGGTGACGGTAGCGATCCGCCGTCCCGGCACCCCCTCGGAAGCGTCGTAGAGGGTCGCATTCCAGTAGGTGCGGATGGCGTAGTAGCTCCCCTCGGGGGAGAATGCCGCATCCGTGGCGAACAGCGGGGCGCTGCCCACCCGGGTCAGCGTGTTGACCCCGTCCGGGTCGAGCTGCTCAGGCGCGGCGTACACCCCGCCCGTGAACTCTTTGGACACGAGGTAGAGGCGGTTGTCCCGCGGGTCGATGAGCAGTCCTTCCGCGTCCCGTCCCCCGTCCTCGTAGACGAAGGTGAACGTGGTCGCGGTCACGGTCTGGTCGACCAGCTCCCGCGGCTCAGGAATCCGGTAGACCCGGACGTTCGGCCACCCGCCCTGGTAGTTGTCTCCGATGTCGGCGACGTAGATCGCGGGTTCTCCATGCTCGTCGACACCGATCCCGATGGCTTCCCAGTCGCGGGCCTCCACCCCCTCCCCGGCGAGCCAGACGGTGGCCACCGTATCGCCTTCCCCGTTGACGGCATACAGGGTGGGGCCGTAGTCGGGGCCGCTGTCGTTGTGGGTCCAGTAGATGTCTTCGTGGCGGTGGGAGACCGCCAGCCCGCTGGATTCGGCGATCCGCGGATCGGTGAGGGTGAAGAGCTGCTCGGTCCCTTCCGGCACTGCTCTGCTCGGAGAGGTTGGGGAAGGCTCTGGTGTGGCCGGTGCGGGAGCGGCAGCCCCCGCGATACAGCACACTCCGAGCAGGACGACTACCCCCACGCCGCGGACGCCTCTGGTCATGGCGCCCATCCTGCCATCCTGGCCGGTCCGGGAGCGCGGCGGTTTCCTGCCTCCGCCGGGGTGGGTGCGGGCTCGCCTACACCAGCGACCCGATGATCACGATCAGCATGATCACCGCGAGCACCGTGGGCAGCAGCCAGCGTTGCTTCCGATTGTTGGTGAGCATGCTCATGGGTCGCTCCGTCTTCTCCTGATCACTGCCTGGCGGTCATCGGATCGGGCACCGGTGTTCTCAGGCTAGTTTCCAGGTGGCGATGGTCTGGTACCGGGGGACAGCGCCCAGCCGACTGTGCACGAGGTGCACTTCGGCGGCCTGCCACGGTTCGGTGGCGAGGGTTTCCAGGCGGGCGCAGGGCGCGGTCAGGTTGGTGGTGATGCGGGCCCGGGCCACGGTCACGTGGGGCACGTAGCGGCGGTTCTCCACGGGGATGCCCAGGGCGACAGCGGCCTCGCGCAGGTCGGTTGCGAGTGCGGTGAGGGCCGCCGTGTCCCCGTCCACACCCGCCCACAGTACCCGGGAGCGGACCGGTTGGGGAGGGAACGTCCCGCTTCCGCGCAGGCTGAGGGACATCGCGGGGTGGCGGGCCGCCACCCGTCCCAGTTCCCCGGCGACCGTGTCCACCTGGTCGTCAGGCACGTCGCCGAGGAACACCAGGGTCATGTGCCACTGCTCCCGGGCCACCCAGCGCAGTCCACGGGCCGTGGGTCGGGCGGACGCCACCGCCGCGTCCAAGGCGTCGAGCGCCGCGGCGGGGGGAGTGACAGCCGTGAAGAGACGCATTATTCCTCCAGCTCAGGGCGGCGCTCCGGGCCCTTGTCTCGGATGACGTCGACGAAGGGGCGGCGGGCGCGGAGGCGCACCTTCACTCCGAGACTACGGCCCAGGAGCATGGCGGCGCTCACGGCGATGGTGACGCTCACCGTTCCGCCGACGACCATGCTGACTGCGGGGCCGAACAGGTCGGCGAGCACACCGACGATAGGCGCGCCGATGGGGGCGACCCCCAGGAACACCAGCATGTACATCGCCATGACGCGGCCGCGCATCTGCGGTTCCACGTTCAACTGGAAGTAGGCGTTCATAGAGGTGGTGAAGGTCATAAAGCAGATGCCCATGGGCACCAGGGCGACGAGCAGCGCCGTGTAGCCGGGCATGAGCCCGGCGACGACCTGGAGGACGCCGAACAGGAGCGCCCCGATGAGCACGGTGCGCAGCCGGGGTGCTTCGCGCCGCGCCGCGATGAGCGCGCCCGTGAAGGAGCCGAGGGCGAGGAATGTCGCGGCCAGCCCGAACGCCTCAGAGCCCGCCTGGAAGACGTTGTTGACCATGAGGGCGAGCTGGTTCTGCACGTTGGAGCCGAACAGTTGCACGAAGGCGACTGTGGCGAGCAGCAGGAGCAGGTCCCGGCGTCCGGCTACGTAGCGGATCCCTTGCCGGACTTGCCCCTTGGAGCGCGGCGCGAGCTCGCTGACGTGGAGTTCGCTGGGGCGCATCATGAGCAATCCAGTAATGACCCCGGCGAACGAGACCGCGTTGATGAGGAAGACCGGCCCGGTGCCGATAAGGCCGATGAGGATGCCTGCGGCGGCGGGGCCGACCACGCGGCCCAGTTGGAAGCTGGCACTGTTCAACGCCACCGCATTGGGAAGATCCTCGCGTCCCACCATTTCGACCACGAAGCTCTGCCGGGCCGGGCTGTCCACGACGGTGACCAGGCCGAGTCCGAGGGCGAACAGGTAGACGTGCCACACCTGGGCCGTGCCGAACGTCACCAGCAGGCCCAAGCCCAGGGAGAGCAGGCCCATCATGCTCTGGCTCGTGATAAGCAGCCGCCGCTTGGACATCCGGTCGGCGAGTGCACCGCCCCACAGGCCGAACAGGAGCGTGGGAAGGAATTGCAGGGCGGTGGCGACTCCGAGCGCGATCCCGCTACCGCCGCTCAGTTGCAGGACCAGCCACTCTTGGGCGATGCGCTGCATCCAGGTGCCCGGGTTGGAGATCACCTGGCCCAGCGCGAAGAGGCGGTAGTTGCGGTTGGCCAGCGACCGGAACATGCTGGGACGGTTTTTGGACTGTGCGGGTTCTGCCGAGTCTGCGGACTGCTCGTCCGCTGTTACGCGACGATCCGAACGCGGTGTTGTGCTGCTGATAGCGACTCGCTCCTCCGGGTTGTCACCCTCCCGCCGCCCAGGTCACGACTGGCTCAACCGGTCCATGATCTCCGCTGCCCGCCTGAGGACCTCCTTGTCCTCGTGGCTCAGTTCTGCAAGCTGCCGGGTGAGCCACGCTTCCCGGCGCTGGTGGTCGGCTTGGACGAGCTGGATGCCTTCCTCGGTGATCTCCACCAACTGCTGGCGGCCGTCGTCGGGGTGACGCCTACGGCGGACCAGGCCGCGCTCTTCAAGCGCGGCGATGATGCGGGTCATCGACGGCGGCTGCACTTTTTCGTGGTCGGCGAGCGCGCCAGGAGTCATCGTCCCGTGTCGCGCCAGCGTGAAGAGCGCTGATCCCTGTCCCAGGGACAGGGAGGAGTCGGGCCGTTGGGCACGGAGCCGTCGGGCGAGCCGCCCCACGGCCATACGGAGCGCTGCGGCCAGGCTCGCGTCAGTGCTGGCTGGCGTGGATGGGTGAGGCTGATTCATTAGCATGACTCATTACTCTTGCTAACAATATCCCGGGAGGGAAGATTCCCTGGGATTTTCCCGGGTAACGCCACTCACACAAAGTGTGCGTACAAGTACGGCGTCCCATCCCGACGGAATGGGACGCCGAAGCGGACTTGCGGGCTTAGCCGAGCAGCGCCTGGATGGGCGCCTCAGCGAAGTGGATCAGGAAGACGAGGGAGATCAGCAGCATGAGCGGGTGCACGTCACGCCACCGGCCCTGAGCCGTCCGCACGATGGTGTAGGCGATGAACGCGACCCCGATACCGTTGGCGATCGAATATGTGTAGGGCATGATCACGATGGCCAGGAAGGCCGGGATCCCGATCCCCAGGTCCGTGAAGTCGACCTTGGTGATCTGGGTCATCATCAGGAAGCCCACCGCGACCAGCACCGGGGTGGCCGCCTCAGCCGGCACGAGGACCGCCAGCGGCGTAATGAACATCGCCCCGATGAACAGCAGGCCGGTGACGATCGGCGCGATACCGGTCCGCGCGCCTTCCCCGACACCCGCGGCAGACTCGGCGTAGGTGGTGGCCACCGACGCCGAAGCAGCACCACCCACGACAGTGCCGAGCGCGTCGGCGACGAGCACCCCCTGCGAGTTCGGCACGTTGCCGTCCTTGTCGGTGAGCCCCGCCTGGCCGGCGACACCGACCATCGTGCCCATGGTGTCGAAGAAGTCCGCCAGCAGCAGGGTGAGCACCAGCATGAGCATGGTGGCGATCCCCACGCCCCGCCAGTCGGCGAGCAGGTTGAACTGGCCGACCAGGCTGAGGTCCGGGAGCGACACCAGGTCGTCTGCCGACGTGGGCACCGTGGGGACGTTCAGCGCCCAGCCCAGATCGTTCACCTGGCCCGCCTCATCCACCCGCGGCCCCACCTTGGCGAACAGCTCCACCACGATGCCCAGCACCGTGGCGAAGACGATGCCGATCAGCACCGCGCCCTTGACCTGGCGGACCATGAGGACGATGGTGACCACGAAACCGAGGACGAAGACCAGGATCGGCCACCCGTTCAGCGATCCGCCCACCCCCAACTGGACGGGGGTGCCGTCTCCGGGCCGCACGAAACCGGCGTTGACGAAACCGATCAGGGCGAGGAACAAGCCCACCCCGACACCGATCGCGCTCTTCAGCGAGGCGGGGACCGCGTTGAAGACCGCCTTCCGGAACCCGGAAAAGACGAGCAGCAGCATGATGACACCCTCGATCACCACCAGGCCCATAACGTCGGCCCAGGTCATCATGGGTGCCAGCACGTAGGCGACGATCGCGTTGAGGCCCATGCCCGAGGCGATCGCGAAGGGGTAGCGGCTGATGACACCCATCAGGATGGAGGAGACCGCGGCGACCAGTGCGGTGACCGCCGCCACCCGTTCCAAGCCGAGGGTGTCGCCATTGATATCCGGAGCAGTACCGATGATCAGCGGGTTGACCACGACGATGTAGGCCATCGCGAAGAACGTGGCCAGCCCGCCGCGGATCTCACGAGCAAAGTTCGAGCCGCGCGCGGTGACATGGAAATAGCGGTCGAGCGCGGCAGCAAAACCGGTGCGCTTCGTGGGCGGCACCGGCGCAACTGGGGTAGAGGACTCACTCACTCGGTCTAATTTGACAGAGCCTGATCACGGGCAAACATCAGATCCGTTCCGAGTTCTCACACGTCAGCAGGGTCACACTGGACAGTCGGCGCTCGGCGGCCCCACCGCGCGGATCGTCTAGCCTGAAAGTGTGCGTAAACCCCGGCAGCCCGACCCTGAGGTCCACGAATCCGACTACCGCATCCCCGCGGCGGTAGGCACCGCAGCATGGACCATCGCCTTGATCGTCCTTCTCCTCCAAGGGGACCGGATTCCTGAGGACAGCCGGTGGTGGATCTGGGTCTGCGTGACCGGGATCGCCCTGGGAGTGTTCGGTTTCTGGTACGTCCCCCGCCTGTTACGCAGCCGCGCCGAAGCCGAAGAGCGGCGCCGGGCCCAGCGCGCCGCGTCCGGTTCCGACCGTTCCTCCTCGCCCCCGTCTGACTCCGCGTCCGACCCGGCGACCGGGAAAGTTTCCCGACAGTCCCGCCCTTGAGCCGCGCCGTTTCGGGGAATGTCCCCGATAATGAACGGGTGTCCGAAACGTTCCGCCCGTTTCCACCGCACCTCGCTGACCGGCTCCGCCACGCCCTGCTCGACGCCGACTACACCGTCTCCGGTGTCCGCGACCGCCTCGGCGACATCGCGGCGCGAGCCCTCGCCCGGGAACAAGTGGTTCCCGCCCTGCGCGCTACCGGTGGAGAAGAACGGCTCGGCCTGCTGTTGCGCCTGTGGTGGCTCGGCGAAGCGGTACCGCAGACCGCGTTGCGCTCCCTGCCGCTCACCGACCTCGCTGAGGCGGGCCTGTTGACGATCCGCGACGGCCAAGCCCGCGCCCTCGTGCAGATCAAACCGTGGGAACTCGCCGACGGCCGCCCCTACTACACCGTCTCCGACCTGACCGTGCGCCCCGGGCAGGGGCAGCCGCGCCCCGACCACGTCGTCGGCGCAGGCGGCGCCTCGGCAACCCTCGCCCAGCTCATCGTGGACGGTCCAGTCGAACGCGCCCTCGACCTGGGCTCCGGCTGCGGCGTGCAATCGCTGCACTTGGCGGAACGCGCCACCCGGGTCTGCGCCACCGACGTCAACCCGCGCGCCCTGTGGATGACCCGGCTGAGCTGCGCCCTCTCCGGGGTGGACAATGTCGAAACCCGGCAAGGGTCGCTGTACGAGCCGGTGCAGGGAGAACGGTTCGACCTCATCGTCTCCAACCCGCCGTTCGTGATCACCCCGGATACGGCCCGCTACACCTACCGGGAATCGGACCTGCCCGGCGACGCGGTGTGCGCCGCCCTCGTCTCCGCTGCCCCCGCGCACCTCACGGAAGGCGGCTGGTGCCAGTTGCTCGCCAACTGGCTGCACGTGGACGGAGAAGACTGGCGGGACCGGGTCGGCGGCTGGGTCGAAGGGACCGGCTGCTCCGGCTGGGTGGTGCAGCGCGACGTCCAAGACCCTGCCGAATACGTGGAACTGTGGCTGCGCGACTCCTGCGAAGCGGGCAGCCCTGAATACGCCCAGCGCTACGACGCCTGGCTCGACTACTTCGAGCGGGAAGGCGTCAAAGGCATCGGCTTCGGGTGGATCTGCCTGCGCAACGACGCCGCCCAGGACGCCACCGTGCGCGTGGAGGAGCTGCGGCACGAAATCGACCAGCCGGTGGGCCCCTACCTGCCGGACGTGGTGGACGGGGCGATGAGTGCGCACCGCCTCACCGACGCAGCCCTGCTGGCGGCCCGCGTCGCCCTTGCCCCCGGGGTGCGGGAGGAGCGGATCAGCGTCCCGGGTGCGCCCGACCCGGAACGGATCCTGCTCCGCCAGACTCAAGGCCTGCGCAGAGTAGCCCAAGTGGGGACGGTTGAGGCCGCGCTCGCTGGGGTATGCGACGGCACAATCCCGGTGGGACCGCTCCTGGACGCGATCGCGGAACTGATCGGTCAGGATCCAGCGGTGCTGCGGGAGCGGACCCCGGCGTCGTTGCGTGGGCTCATCGCGGAAGGCTTTTTCCGAGTAGCCCGATGATCTTAGCTATTCCGGGCTCTCTCCCGCCTCCGGAGGCCCGAAGATGTCACGATCGTCGCGGAGTGTTTCTGGGATGACGCACACTATGGCCGACCCGTTCGGCGTCGCCGACCTGCGCGCGCGGATCCTCGACAGCTGGGCTGCTTCCCCCGCGCGCTTCCGGGAAGACGCCAACGCTGAAGACGACTACGCCCTCGGCGGCTACCGCAACCGTGTCGTCGTGGAACTGGCGCAGAACGCCGCGGACGCCGCCCAGCGCGCCGGCAGGCGGGGACGCCTCGTTCTGCGGCTCCGCGGCCGAGAGTTCACCGCCGCGAACACCGGTGCCCCGCTCACCGCCGAAGGCGTGGAGTCCCTGTCCACGCTGCGTGCCTCCGCGAAACGCGACGCCGCTGCGGTGGGCCGCTTCGGGGTCGGCTTCACCGCGGTCGCCTCGCTCAGCGACGACGTGGTATTTGCGTCCCGGGACGGGGCAGTGCGGTGGAACCGCGACCGGGCCGCCGCCCTCGTCCACGACGAGCTCATCGCCACGGGCCGGGCCCACCCGAAACTCGCGGAAGAACTGGCCCGCCGCGACAACCGGGTGCCGCTGCTGCGGCTGCCGTTCGCCGACCGCACCCGCCCGCCCGACGGTTTCGACAGCGCAGTCATCCTGCAGCTCCGCGACGCGGACGCTGGCGCCCGTCTGGCCCTGCAGCTCGCGGAGACCGGCCAAGCGCTGCTGTTGGCCCTCCCATGGCTCGCCGAAATCACCATCGACACGGACAGCCACGTCCGTTCTCTCCGCTCCACCTGGGAGCCCGACGGCACGGTCACCATCCGCAGCAGCGATGCCTCGGGGGACCACGTCACCCGCTGGTCCACGGTGACCAGGTCCGGACAGTTCACCGAGGCAGACCTCGCCGACCGGCCCGTCGAAGAACGCGAACGCCGCGACTGGTCGCTGACCTGGGCAGTGGCGCTCGACCCGGCCAGCGGGGCAGCCGTGCTGCCCCCAGACGTGCCCCGGGTCGTGCACGCGCCCACTCCCAGCGACGACGAACTCCACGTCCCCGCCCTGCTGATCGGCACTTTCCCGCTGTCCCCCGACCGTCGCCGGATCGCTTTCGGCCCGGCCACCGACGTGCTGCTCGACGCGGCTGCCGACGCCTACACCGAGCTGCTGCGCCGCATAGCCGCCCCCGCCACCTGGGACCTGATTCCGCTGGAGCGGCTCAGCGGCGACGAATTCGACGCCCGGTTCCGGGCCCGGGTCGCGGCACTCCTGCCGGACCTTCCGTTCCTGCAGACCGTCACCGGAGTCTCCCTCAGCCCTCGCGACGCGGTGCTCGTCGAAGGAGGCGACACCCTGCTGGACGTGCTGGACGGCCTGGTGCCGAACGCGCTGCCCGGCGACACCGACCTGCACCACCCCGGGGTGCGCGCCCTGCAACTGCGCCGAGTCTCGCTTGCCGACCTGGCCGACCTGCTCACCGGGGTCGACCGGGAACCCGCCTGGTGGGCGCGCCTGTACGCGGCGCTGCGCGCGGTCGGACAGCGCGGCGCCGCCCTGGACAACCTGGGGGCGCTGCCGGTGCCGCTGTGGGACGGACGGCTGGTACGCGGGCCCCGGGGCCTGCTGCTGCCCACGGGGGAGGCGTTCACCTCAGGCATCCTGGACGCTACGGCCCTCGAACCGCTGGGCTTGCGGATCGTGCACCCGGAAGCGGTCGACCCGCTGCTCGTCCGCCTGGGAGCGGTAGAAGCCAACGAACGCGCCATCCTCACCGACCCGATGACCCGGGCCGCCGTAGAGAACTCGCTGGACGCCAACGACCCGGACCTGATCGCCCGGGCCGTCCTCGAACTGGTCGCGGCCTCCGGGGTGACGGTCGCTGACGAGCCGTGGCTGGCAGAGCTGGCGCTGCGGGACGCGGACGGCGACTATGCGCCCGCCGCCGAACTCCTGCACCCGGACAGCCCGCTCGTGGACATCTTCACCGACGACGCCCCCTTCGGGGTGCTCGCCGCCGACCTGGCGGAGGCGTACGACACGGAGACGCTGGAGTCGGTGGGGGTGATGCGGCTCTTCACTGTCCACCGCGCCCACGACGTGACCTTGGGCGCCGGGCTGGAAGACAGCCTCGACGACCTCCCACTCGACGGCGTGGACGAATGGGCGGCCGCCGTGTCGGCCCTGCTCGGCGACCCTGAACTCCCCCCGGTCGTCCCCGAGTTCGTGGGAGTCCGCGACTTGGAGTTCGTGCGGGAAGACCGCTGGCCCCAAGCCCTGGAACTCCTGTCCGCTCCCGGACCGCGCGCCGCCATCGTCGAACCCACCCGAGTGTTCACCGGGGACGGCCGGGTTGTGGACGTGCCCTCCTACACGGCATGGTGGCTGCGCACCGGTGCGCTGCTCGGCGACCGCACCCCCAGCGAGCTGCGCACCGCCGACGCGGACCCCGCCCTCACCGGCCTCTACGACGAGCTCCCCGTGGACGTGGACCCGGAGTTCGCCCGCGCCCTGGGAGTGCGTTCCCGCCTAGACGACCTGCTCGCCGACCCGGACGGCCCTGACGACCTCCTGGAGCGCCTGGGCGATCCGGACCGCCACATCTCCCGCGCTGAGCTGCGCCGGCTGTGGGCGGCGCTGGCCGACGTCCCCCCGGACCGGGTCACGCCCCCGGATCGGGTGCGCGCGGTGCACGGCGGCTCCGTGGTGGTAGCCGACGCCGAAGAAACCGTGGTCGTGGACGCCCCGGACCTGCTGCCGCTGCTCGCAGACCGTCCCGTAATCCTGGCCCCGGTCGACCGTGCCGTGGACCTCGCCGACGTTCTCGACCTCGACCTGGCCTCCGAAGTGGTGGCAGGCCGGGTCACCTCGACTGGGGAGGCCCGCCCTGTTCCTGAAGAGGTGCGGGCGTTCCTCGGCACAGTGCCGTTGACCTACCTGCACCACGGCGAGTTGCTGGTGGACGGGGCGGCCGTGGAGTGGCGCTGCACGTCCGGCCAACTGCACGCCGCCACGTCAGACGGGCTGGCCCGCGCCCTGTGCTGGGCGACCGGCCAGTGGCCGCGCCGCCACCTGGTCGCGGCGCTGCTGCGCGACCCGCAGTCTCTGCCGCTGCTGCACGCCGAAGCCGACCTGGAGTGACCGGCTCACCCCTGCTGCATGGCCCGCACGCCTCCTTCCGAGGCTTGCACGAGGACGAACCCGCGGCCTTCCAAAGCGAGCTGGAACGCCTCCCCGCTGCCGCGGCCGATCAGCGCCCCCGCTTTGACGGTGCTGCGCAGGCTGGTGGTGAGCGACGTGGACCAGGCGACCGCGGCTTTGGTGTCCACGAAAGTCATCTGGTCGGCGTTGAGTAGCACCGGGGTGCCGTGGCAGGCGACCGCGACCCGGCCCCGGCCCCGGAACACCGTGTTGAACAGGCCGCCAGCGATGATGCCCATGCCCCGCACCCGGTGGATGTCCCACTCCAGGCCCGCTTCGAAAGCGAGCACGTTGTTCCCGTTGACGGTGATCGACTCGTCTTCCAAGTCGAGGATGTGGATCTCCCACGCGTCCCGGGCGAGGAAGACCGTGCCTTTCCCGAACACGCGCATGAGAGGCAGGCCTTCGCCGGTGAGCATCTTCTTGGTGAACCGGCCGAGCCCCGAGCCCTGGTGGGCGAAGTCGATGTCGCCCTGGTAGGCCACCATCGTGCCTTTGCGTGCGTAGAACTCCCCGTCGCAGACGACGCGGAGCATCCGGGGGTTCTGCAGCGACATCCCGGGTAGGTCGTTCTCCTGGGCCTGGTTGAACAGTTCACTCCGCACGCGCTTACTCTCCTCCACGATGGCGGCACCGCCCGCGGTGTTCGCCCTGCGGGCGGCGGCTGCCGGACAGCCGTCCTTTCCGGCCCGAAGGTAAGGGACACCACGGCCAGCACCGCGTGCCTGCTAGGCGTCCTGCTCCCCCGGACGGGGCCCGTAGCCCTAGTCCTCGGACGTCCGCGGGCCCGCGGCGGGTTCCCTTGCCTTCAAGGTGAGCGCTAGCGACACCGCGCTGCCGCCGCGGCAGGCGTGGGGCCCGGCGGTGCTGCCAGGCCCCACGTCACTGCCGGGCCTGCTTGTCAGAGGAGACCAGCTCCAGCTCGCTGGTGTCGTCGAACACGATGGTGTCGTAGCCCATCTCGTCAACCACCGGCGTGAGCCGTTCAGAGGTGCGCTCCGGCACCGCGGCCTCTGAATGCGCCCCGCAGCCGTGGTCCAGGGAGACCACCCGGCCATCGTCGGGCGCGTACTCGTTGGCGCACACCCCGAACATCTGCCGGAGCTTGCCCGCCAACGGGACAAGGAAACCGCAGGTAGCGCACTGGGCCGGGGCTGCAGTGGCGATCGGGCTCTTCGGACCGCCCGGGCCGGCGTACCAGCGTTTCGCCGCTGCCTGCCGTCCCACTTCGGAAAGCACGCGGGCCCGCCCCAGTCCCAGCTCCCACAGCATCTGCTGGTCTTCGCCGTCTGCGTCGGTCTCTTCGGTGGGGACTTGGGCGTAGCCCGGCATCAGCCGTTCGTCGTCTTCAGGGGTCGGCAGCAGGTCTCCCACCCCGAGGTCGCCCGGGCGCAGGCGCTCCTTCCACGGCAGCCACTCGGGTGCGATGAGCGCATCCGGGCCGGGCAGCATCACCGACTCGTTGACGGTGACGTACTTGGCCCGGGCGGCACGCACCACCGTGACCGCGTAGTGCCACCCCGGGTAGGCGGGGTTCAGGCACTCGAAGAAGTGGGTGACCAGGCGGGTGTCCTCGACCTTGGTGCCGAGGTGTTCACCCACCCACTCCGGGCGCCCGATCTCCACGGCCGCTGCACGGGCGAGATCCTGCGCCTCAATGCACGCCTTGTCTGGTACGGGGGATCGACGGGTGCGTCTCACGTCTCCATTGTCACTGATGACCGCCACCGGCTTGACCACGAAAGGGATCGATAACTGACCGTTACGCGCTTATCGCGCCTGAGAAGTGTGGACGCGCCCTGTGGCGTCCGCCACAGGGCGCGTTGCGTGCGGGGTGTCAAAGTTCGATATCGTCGGCGAGTGCCCGAAGGACTTTGGCGATCTTGGTCGCTTCGCGACGGTCGGGATACTTGTTCCTGCGATAGGTGTTGGACACATTGTCAAGCAGCTTGATCAGGTCCTCGATGATGACCACCATCTCGTCTGGCTTCTTGCGTAGCGCTTTGGCCACCGAGGGCGGCGTGTCGAGCAACCGGACCTGGAGCGCTTGAGTGCCCTTGCGCCCCTCCACAATGCCGAACTCGACCCGTTGGCCGGGCCGTAGTGTGGTCGTGCCAGGCGGAAGCGCCGAGGCGTGCAGGAAGACCTCGCCGCCGTCATCTTTGGTGAGGAAGCCGAACCCCTTGCCCGCGTCGTACCACTTGACCTTGCCAGTGGGCACGTGTGACCTCTTCGCTTTCGCAGTCGAAACACCGGGACCCGTCACCCACTCCGGTCATACCGGATCAGTGGGGAACGGCCCCCGTCCTTCCAACAGTGGACGGGTCTTTCAGGCTAACCGCGGCTGTCCAGGACAGCCACTAGATAACTTCTTTAAAACGACCAAAAAGCAAGCTAATTCCCACTGTGGCCGGTCTGGGGCGAGTTTTCCACTCCTATCCGTAAGCTGCTAACGAAAACGGACGAGAGGCCCGGAAAAACTGTGTTCCGGGCCTCTCCGCTTGCGGCCGCCCGCGCGTACCACCGGTTGCGGAGTTGTGGGACGGGATCCGGCGATTCTCCGGGCTGCCGCCACGGTTGCCGGCCGCTGCGGTGACGGGCTCCACCGGCGGCCGGCAACCGTCGTCCTCGGGCCTCGGCACTCGCAGGACAGACAGACCCACCGAGACAGCCATGTTCTGGGCCGGGACGCAGGGCCATCGTCTCTCATCACTCCCGTAGCGCACGCCTGCCAACCGGGCATATGCGGTGATATTCCGGATCGTTTGCTTCTGGTTGATGCCGGACAGCCCGCTGCACGCCCGCGCCCTCGCACGCACCTCGCACACACCCCTGTGGCATTCCGCGACTCTGTCGTCACATGCCGCTACGCTACCCGGTGACCGATCCGCAGCGGTCCCTGCAGCCCTTCCGAGCTGCCATGCCACTGCGGCCCGCACCCGCTCGCGGTGAACCGCTCCGGTCACCGGGGGACAATCCCCATCGTGGTCATGACCGATCCCGCACGGTACTGCCGCGGGCAGGCGGGGCACGGCATCCCCCGGCCCCGTCGGCGGCGCGGGCCGCTCCCCGCAGCCCTCGGCAAGCCACGGGCTTGTTCGGCACTCCGCCGCAGATTCTGATGTGATGGGATCAACCCACTTCTGGTGTACGGAATCGAGGTTTCTCCCCCATGAGCAACCCGCCGCTGCCCCCGGGAGCCGCCGACCCCCGCGACGAACCGTTGCCTCGGGCCCGCCGGACCGCAGGCACGCAGGACGGGGACCGCGCGGAGGGCGATGCGGCCTTCCGTCCCTCCGGTGCGAGCAGCTCCACGATGGCGCTCATCCTGCACGCACTCACCTTCCTGTGCTGCGGGAACTGGTTGTTCGGCATCCTCGGCATCGTTTTCGCGGTGCGTGCCGCGCACAAGCGCGACCAAGGGCTCTACACTCAGGCCGAAACTCTGACCAGGTACTCCTGGTACTGCCTTGGAGCCGGCGCAGTGATGCTCCTGGTCATGCTCATCTCCTTCGGTGTTCTCCTCACCCAGGCAGGATCGTGGGTAGAGGAAGCAATCTCACCGGGGGTGAACTACTGACCGCTATCGCAACCTGCGCTCCGCCATGTGGAGAACCTGGACTGAAGAGAGGGCGGAATCCATGAACAGCCAGTGGCCCGGCCCGGGCAATCCCTGGGGCGACCGCACCGCCTCTCCTCCGCCGCACCACCCTGGAAGCGGCCCGCCCGGGGTTCCCGGCTTCTCCTGGCACGCTTCTCCCCCGCCCGGGTTTCCCCCGCCTCCCCCGGCGGGAGAGCCGTCGTTTCCCGGTCCCCCGCTGGCCAAAGGCAACGCGGTCCTCGCCCTGATCATCGCGATCATCCTCACGTTGACCTGCGTAGGCATCACCGACGTGATCGGGATCGTGCTGGCCGCCGTCGCCCTCAGCAAGGACGAGGACCCGGAAGAGTTCGACCGCTACGTCCGCTGGGCATGGTTGAGCAACTTCATCCACCTCGGCTTCCTCATCCTGCTGCTCGTGCTGTTCATCATGCTCAGCACGGTCTGAGCCCGCCCCGCCGCGACGCGCAGGCCGGAGCAGCGCGTGCCTAGATCGCGGGCAGCCAGCCCATCAGCACGGTGCCTCCCGCGATCATCCAGGCCACCAGGGAGTAGCCGAGGGTCTGGGCGCGCAAGGCCGGCTTGGCCCGCAGGACCGGTGTAGTGAAGGCGGCCACCATGAGCGCCAAGGCGAGCACCGCGGGAATCAGTGAAGCCAAGGCGAACAGCTCCATCTGGTCGACGCACTTCTGGTAGCCCTGCTCCAGCGGGTCACCGCAGAACACCTTGTCTCCTGAATCCGTGAAAGCCGACGCGGAGATACGGCCGCGGCCCACGTCCGCGGCCCATGCCGCCAGCACCGTGACGCTCCCAGACGCGGACGGTCCGAGTTGTCAAGGGCGACACACCTTGACGGTACCCCGGAAAGTCCGACTCGTGCGCCCAGCTCCCAGCAAACCGGATGAACCGCCCCGGCGCTTAGGGTGGAGGCCATGGGTGCTGTTGACTCCGCAACGCCTGCGGTCGTGGACGCGCTGGCCTGGGTGCACGTCCGCGACGGCCGGGTGCTCCAAGTACGTCCCAAGGGCAAGGACGTCTTCTACTTCCCGGGTGGGAAACGCGAACCGGGGGAAAACGACGCTGAAGCGCTGATCCGGGAAGTCGCCGAAGAGGTGTCCGTGCAACTGGACCCCGCCACGCTGCAACTGTTCACCGTGGTGGACGCGGCGGCGCACGGCTATCCGGAAGGCACCCGGGTCCGGTTGACGTGCTATACCGCGGAGTGCACCGGGGATCTCGCCCCGCGTTCCGAGATCGCCGAGCTCGCCTGGTTCACTCAGGCGGACGCCGACCGGTGCGCCCCGGCCGGGGTGCGGGTCCTCGCCGAGCTTGCCCAGCGGGGCCTCGTCACCCGTTGAACCGGCCCGCCCCGCGGCCGCCCACAGCACAAAAAAGGGGACGGTCCGGAAGGGACCGTCCCCAGTGGACGTGTAGTACCGGTCGGACTAGAAGTCCATTCCGCCCATGTCGCCGCCAGCGTTGTTCGCGGCCGGCTTCTCCGGCTTCTCGGCGATGACGGCCTCGGTGGTCAGGAACAGACCAGCGATGGAGGCAGCGTTCTGCAGCGCGGAGCGGGTGACCTTGGTCGGGTCGATGACACCGTCCTTGAACAGGTCGGTGTACTCGCCGGTGGCCGCGTTCAGGCCGATACCGGGCTCCAGGCTCTTCACCTTCTCCACGACAACGCCGCCCTCGTAGCCGGCGTTGATCGCGATCTGCTTCAGCGGCTCCTCAACAGCGCGGCGGACGATGCTGGCACCGATGGCCTCGTCGCCCTCCAGCTCAAGCTTCTCGAAAGCAGCGATGCTGGCCTGCAGCAGCGCGACACCACCGCCGGGCAGGATGCCCTCCTCCACCGCGGCCTTGGCGTTGCGGACCGCGTCCTCGATGCGGTGCTTGCGCTCCTTGAGCTCCACCTCGGTGGCGGCGCCGGCCTTGATGACAGCCACACCGCCCGCCAGGCGGGCCAGGCGCTCCTGCAGCTTCTCGCGGTCGTAGTCGGAGTCGGTGCGCTCGATCTCGGCGCGGATCTCGTTGACCCGGCCAGCGATCGCGCTGGCGTCGCCAGCACCGTCGACGATCGTGGTCTCGTCCTTGGTGACGACGACCTTGCGGGCCCGGCCGAGCATGTCCAGCTCGGTGTTCTCCAGCTTGAGGCCGACTTCCTCGGTGATGACCTGGCCGCCGGTCAGGATCGCGATGTCCTGCAGCATGGCCTTGCGGCGGTCACCGAAGCCGGGGGCCTTGATCGCGACGGACTTGAAGGTACCGCGGATCTTGTTGACCACCAGGGTCTGCAGCGCGGTGCCCTCGACGTCCTCGGCGATGACGACCAGCGGGCGGCCGGCCTGCAGAACCTTCTCAATGACCGGAAGGAACTCGTTGTTGTTGGAGATCTTCTGGTTGGCGATGAGGATGTAGGGGTCCTCGAGGACCGTCTCCATGCGCTCCAGGTCGGTGGCGAAGTAGGGCGAGATGTAGCCCTTGTCGAAGCGCATACCCTCGGCGAGCTCCAGCTCCAGGCCGAAGGTCTGGCCCTCTTCGACAGTGATGACGCCTTCCTTGCCGACCTTGTCCATCGCCTCGGCGATGTACTCGCCGATCTGCGGGTCGCCCGCGGAGATGGAGGCGGTGGAAGCGATCTGCTCCTTGGTCTCGACTTCCTTGGAGAGGTTCGCCAGCTCCTCGCTGATGCGGGCCACGGCGGCGTCGATACCGCGCTTCAGGCCGATGGGGTTGGCACCAGCGGCTACGTTGCGCAGACCCTCGCGGACCAGGGCCTGGGCCAGCACGGTGGCGGTGGTGGTACCGTCACCGGCCACGTCGTCGGTCTTCTTGGCGACCTCCTTGACCAGCTCGGCGCCGATCTTCTCGTAGGGGTCCTCGAGCTCGATCTCCTTAGCGATGGAGACACCGTCGTTGGTAATGGTCGGCGCGCCCCACTTCTTCTCAAGGACGACGTTGCGGCCCTTGGGGCCGAGCGTCACCTTGACAGCGTCCGCGAGCTGGTTCATACCGCGCTCGAGGCCGCGCCGGGCTTCCTCGTCAAACGCGATCAGTTTGGCTGCCATAGAGTTCTAGTCCTCCCGAGACCGGGCTGATACGCGAGGGAACGAGCCGACGCCCGCGACGGATGGTCGCGCCGATCCGGCACCCGTCTGCCGGATGTCACGACCTCATCGTCTCGATCCGCGATTTAGCACTCGACTGCGGAGAGTGCTAACGGTTACTTTTTAGCACTCCCCTGGGGGGAGTGCAAACGTCCGGAGCACCGCCGCCGCCCTCCCTACCCCCAGCTCAGAGCGGATTAACCACCCCTCAGGGACTTTTCCGCTCCCAGAAAAACAGGTGTGGCCGGGGCGTGTCACACCCCGACCACACCTGCACGACACGGGTCCCGGTCAGCAGCCTCCCGCCACCGCCGGGATAATCGACACCTGGACCCCGTCCGGGGTGGGCGTGTCCAGACCGCTGGCGAACCGGACGTCCTCGTCACCCACGTAGATGTTGACGAAACGGCGGATCGCGCCGTCGTCGCCGAGGATACGGGCCTGGATCCCCGAGTAGTTGGCCTCCAGGTCAGCCAGCACCTCCTTGAGGGTGGCCCCCTCGGCGGACACCTCGGCCTGCCCCTTGGTGTAGGTGCGCAGAATCGTCGGAATGCGGACGCTGACACTCATCGCTGTGGACTCCTTGATGGGTTCGGCTCTGCAAAGGGGGAAACAGACCAGCGAATAGACCAGCGGCGGTCAGAGCAGCCCGGCGTCTTTGAACGCGCTCAGCGACGGCTTGATCGTCGCGGTGACACCGGTACCGGACACAGCGTTGAGCGTCTTCAAGCCGTCCCCGGTGTTGAGCACCACGGTCTCGGCCTCGGGGTCCAGCACTCCCTTGGCCAGCAGTTTGCGCAGCACACCAGTGGTGACCCCGCCCGCAGTCTCGGCGAAGATCCCCTCCGTGCGCGCCAGCAGGCGGATCGAATCCACGATCTCCTCGTCGCTGACGTGTTCGACCGCGCCTCCCGTGCGGCGGCAGACGTCGAGCACGTACGGGCCGTCCGCCGGGTTGCCGATAGCCAGCGACTTAGCGATGGTGTCCGGCTTGACCGGCTGGACCACGGTGTAGCCCTTCTCCCAGGCACGGGCCACGGGCGCGCAGCCGGTCGCCTGCGCCCCGAAGATCCGGTACGGCTTGTCCTCGACCAGCCCCAGCGCGATCAACTCCTGGAATCCCTTGTCGATCTTGGTGAGCTGGGACCCGGAGGCAATGGGGATCACGATCTGGTCGGGGACGCGCCACCCCAACTGCTCGGCGATCTCGTAGGCGAGCGTCTTCGACCCTTCGGCGTAGTAGGGGCGCAGGTTGACGTTGACAAAACCCCAGTCCTCCCCCGCCGGGTCGCCGATCAGCTCGGAGCAGAACCGGTTGACGTCGTCATAGGTGCCCTCGATCGCCACAAGCTGGCCACCGTAGACCGCGGCCATGACGACCTTGGCTTCCTCCAGCCCTGCCGGGATGAACACGCAGGAGCGGAACCCGGCGCGGGCCGCGGCAGCGCCCACCGCCCCGGCAAGGTTCCCTGTCGACGAGCAGGACAGGGTGGTGAAACCGAAGACCCGGGCAGCTTCCACTGCCATGGCCACGACCCGGTCCTTGAACGAATGCGTCGGGTTAGCGGAGTCGTCTTTGACGTACAGGGAGCGCAGCCCCAGTTCAGCGGCGAGCCGGTCGGCCTTGACCAGCGGGGTCAGGCCGGGGTTCATGTTCGGCAGCTTCTCGACGTCGACGGGAACCGGCAGCAGGGCCTTGTACCGCCAGATGTTCTTCGGCCCCTGCTCGATGGACTCACGGGTAACGGTTCCGAAGTCGTAGGCGACTTCCAGCGGGCCGAAACACTCGATGCAGGCGAAAATCGGACCGAGATCGTAGCGGGCGCCGCATTCGCGGCACGACAGTGCGGAAGCAGAACCGAAAGAGCCGGTGGCAGACGTGACTGATTCCGTGGCGGTCAGCGCCATGAGGCGTTCTCCCCTCATCTTCCCCACTGCCACCTTGACAGTGGGACGGAGTTGGCACCTGTCCCGGCCGCCTCGCACCTGACGAGCAACGTCCACCGGGATGGTTGCCGGGGCTTCACAGGGCCGTGTCCCTCCACCCCTCTGGATGAGCAATCTCAAGTTTTCCGCTCGGTTGTGTCCCGAGACCTGTCGGTCACTCTAACGGACCGCGTACCAGTTTTCCACGGGGGGCCATGTGCTCCCAGTTCTCCCCCTCCGTCCATGCTGTGACAGAGCTCTACCCGAAGGGCCGGTTTGCGTGGCAGCGCACCGGGCGAGACTAAACAGAACGCGAGACACGACCCGCCTCCCGTCGCCCCAAGGGCCATGTAGTCAAATGGGTCATCGGACTCCGACCGCTGAGAGGTGGACCAACAGGTGGACAAGGCACAGATCCTCGTCGCTTCCAACAGGGGACCCGTGTCCTTCTCAATCGGGGACGACGGCGCCGTGAAATCCCGGCGCGGCGGTGGCGGCCTGGTTTCCGGACTGAGTTCGGTAGCCACCGAGATCGAAACCCTGTGGGTGTGCGCCGCGTTGTCCGACGCTGACCGCAAAGCCGCCGCAGCAGCCCCCGAAGGGCGGCTGGACAAGGCCGGATACGACGTGGGCGGGGCGAGTGTACGCATGCTCAACATTCCCGCCGACGTCTTCAACAATGCCTACAACTCTGTGGCGAACTCCACACTGTGGTTTGTTCACCACATGCTCTACGACACCCCCAACAAGCCGTCGTTCGGCTCCCGTTTCCGCGCCGAGTGGGAGGACTACCGGGCCTACAACTCTGCTTTCGCGGAAGCACTGCTGACCGGCGCGGACGAGGGGGCGAAGGTCGCCGTCCAGGACTACCACCTGGCGCTGGTACCGAAAATGCTCCGGGTACGCCGCCCCGACCTGCGCATCGCCCACTTCTCCCACACCCCTTGGGCTCCCCCCGAGTACTTCCGGATGCTTCCCGCGGACATCGGCCGGGAACTCCTCGAAGGCATGCTCGGCGCCGACCACTTGGGCTTCCTCAGCGTGCGCTGGGCCGACGCGTTCCTGCGGTGCTGCGAAGTGTTCCTGCGCGCCCCGGTGAACTGGGGCACCCGCACGGTCGAGCATGGCGGCCGGGTCATCCGTGTCGGAGTCCACGGCCTGGGCGCAGACGCCCAAGGGCTGCGGGAGCGGGCCGCCGCCGAAGATGTGGCGCGCTGGCGGGAACGGCTGCGGGAACGGGTCGGCGACCGCAAGCTGATCGTGCGAGTGGACCGCACCGAACTGTCCAAGAACATCGTGCGCGGCCTGGAAGCCTTCGGTGAACTGCTGCGGAAGCGCCCCGAATGGCGGAACCGGGTCACCCACTTGGCGTTCGCATACCCCAGCCGCAGCGGTGTCGCGGAGTACCGCGCCTACACCGAGTCGGTGCGGGCCACGGCCGAAGCGATCAACGCCGAGTTCGGCACCGACGACTGGACCCCCGTGGTGCTGGAGGTCAACGACGACTACCCCCGCTCCCTCGCCTCCTACCAGATCGCTGACGTGCTGCTGGTCAACCCGATCCGCGACGGGATGAACCTGGTCGCAAAGGAAGGGCCGGTGCTGTCGCTCAACGGCGTAGCGCTCGTGCTGTCCACTGAGGCGGGCGCTGCCGACGACCTGGGCGCCGACGCGATCCTCGTCAACCCCTACGACGTGTCGGAGACCGCCGAGGCGCTGCACCGGGCGCTGACCATGGACGAAGAGGAGCGACGGCAGCGCACGGAACGTCTGGCGGAGGCCGCTGCCGCCCTGCCCCCGCAGCGGTGGTTCACCGACCAGCTGCGGGCTTTGGACTGAGCCTTCCCCGGTGGCAGCTCCGCCCCGGGCCTGCCACCGGACGAGGACGCACCCCCTAGGCCGGGGACGCCGGCCTAACCGGCCTGCCTCGAGCCGGAGCAGTGCCCCGGGCACCGCAGCCCCCGCGGAACGCTGGCGCGGCCGCGCCTCCTCCGGCGAAGCCTGCCACGTTTCGACCGCTTTCCCGGCGGAGCCGCAGCCCGGGGCAGGAGCTTTCCCGTCGCGCAGCGTGGGCGGTCGGCTCACCCGCCCACGGCTGCCACGAGTTCCTCCAGGAACGCCACCACTCCTTCCGGCCCCGGCACCACCGCGTCGGCGCGCCGGGCGAGCTCGGTGACCTCGGCGGAACCGCTGCACAGTTTGAACCCGGCTACGCCCTGCTCCCGGAGCCGCTCCACCGCGTCGTAGGCTGCCAGGTCGCCCAAGTCGTCTCCGGCGTACAGCACCGCCTCCGCGCCGAGGCGGGTGACCAGGTCGGTGAGCGCCGCCCCCTTGTCCACCCCGGGCGGCCGCAGTTCAATCACCATGCGCCCGGGCTCCACAGCGAGCTCCGCCCGCTTGGCGAGATCCGCTAGAGGAGCGCGCAACAGCTCCAACGCGGCTTCCGGGTCGGCGGTACGCCGCGTGTGCACGGCCAACGCGTGCTTCTTGTCCTCGATCCACGTGCCTTCAGGGGCGCCCACCTCGTCGAGCAGGCCGGGCAGGGCTTCGCGCACCATGGCCACGCCGGGCGGCGGTTCGGGAACGGTGAGCTTCCCGTCCTCCCAGCGCTCCCGACCGTAGTGGCCGAGCACAGTGATCCCCGGCACCGCGTCAAGACCGCCGTAGTCGACTGCGGTCTGGGCGGGCCGCCCGGTGATGACGGCGACCGCGCGCACCCGGCCCGCGAGGGCGCGCAGCGCCGGAACCGCGCCAGGGTGGGCGCGGGAATCCCGCGGATCAGGCACGATCGGCGCGAGCGTCCCATCGAAGTCGAACGCGCACACTGCGCGGTCCGGCATGTCGCGGATGCGATCCAGCGCGACCTTGCCGCTCTGTGTCGTCGATTGGAGAAGAGACATAGACGGCTTTCCACTCGGTGGACTGAACGCTGGAGGTATGCCCGAAACCGCTCGCACCCCAACCCTGACCGAGTGTGCGACACCGCACCCCGGCGTCCGCGGCTGCCCGGCCGCAGGACAGCCCAGCGGGGCTACAACTGAATCCCCAGTTTGCGGGCGACACGCTGCCGTTGGCGTTCGCTGCGCCTCCGGCGGAGCCGTTTCACGGTCATCGGGTCGAAAGCGAGCGCTTCCGGCCGGTCGATGATCTGGTTGAGAAGCTGGTAGTAGCGGGTGGGCGAGAAGCCGAACTCGTCGCGAATGGCCTGCTCTTTAGTGCCTTCGAGTTTCCACCACTGCCGTTCGAAGGCGAGGATGCGCTGGTCGCGCTCGTCCAGCGCAGACGGGGTGTCCGACCGTGGTAAGCCGTGATCGGACGGGTCTGGTGCCTGGGATCCGCTGTCTGCCATTGACCGCCCTCCATCGTCCGGATCGGGCGATTTATCGTAGCGATTTCACGGGAGAGATCGAGGGGAATGCCGCATGACTGACCATGGGGGATACACCTGTCTCACTTTCCTGACCGATTACGGGACCCAGGACGGTTTCGTGGCCGCCTGCCGCGCCCAGATGCTGCGGCACGCACCCGGGCTCCCCGTCATCGACATCACCCACGACATCCCGCCCGGGGATGTGCGGCGCGGCGCCACCGTGCTGGCCGACACGGTTCCCGAGTTCCCGGCCGCGGTCCACATCGGCGTCGTCGACCCGGGGGTGGGGACCGCGCGGCGCAGTGTGGCCCTTGCCGCCGGAGGCCACGTCCTTGTAGGGCCGGACAACGGGCTGCTGGTCTGGGCGGCGGAAGCCCTCGGCGGGATCGACACGGCCGTGGAGTTGACCAACGAGTCGCTGTGGCGGCACCCGGTCTCCCGCACGTTCCACGGGCGGGACATCTACGCCCCGGTGGGGGCACGAATCGCGGCCGGGCTTCCCCTGTCCGAAGCGGGGCAGGCCCTCGACCCGGCGGTCCTGGTGCGGCTGTCCGCTCCGCTCCGCGACGTCAGCGGTGGAGTGGCCCGCGGCGAAGTGCACGCCATCGACCGGTTCGGCAACTGCCAACTGTCGCTGCACCCGGAAGACCTGCGGTCCGTTGTCGCGGCTCCGGGACTCCCGGACCGGGTGGCGGTGCGCTTGCCGGACGGTTCGCACACGGTCGCCGTCGCCGCAACGTTCGGCGCGGTCCCCCTCGGCGAGCCGGTGCTCCTCACCGACTCGGCCGGGCTGCTGGCGCTCGCGGTGAACGGGGGAAGCGCCGCCCAGCGGTTCGGCTTGGGCGTGGGGGCGCCCGTAGTCCTGTCCCGGACCAGTTCAGAGCCCATGAAAGAATGACGTGCGCCCACAGCAGTCTCGGCCGGAGCCTTCTGGGAGGTCACCGGCTTCGGGGGAGGTTGAAGCCGCGATGTGCACGACACGGGGTTGGACTCCCGCCGCGCTGGCTCTCTGCTCGGCGCTCGCTGTCGGCCTGTCCGCCGCACCGGCAGCAGCCGACGTTTCCGACCTGCGTCTTGAACAGTGGGGCCTGGACATGGTCGGTGCGGCCGAGGTGTGGGAGGAAGCCCAAGGCTCCGGGGTGACGGTTGCCGTGCTCGACACCGGTGTTGTCACCGACCACCCCGACTTGAAGGACGTCACCGTCGGCCCCGACTTCACCGGTCACGACCTGTCCTCAGACAGCGACGGCTACGGGATCCACGGCACGATGATGGCCGGAATCGTGGCGGCCAGCGGGCACGGTGTCGAACACACCGGCGGTGTGATGGGAGTGGCCCCCGAAGCAGAGATCCTGGCGATCCGCATCACCGCGGAACCGGACGGCCCTGACCGGGACAGTGTGGACCCGGGGGCCTTGGCCGCAGGCATCCGCTACGCCGTGGACGAAGGCGCCCAGGTGATCTGCCTGCCCTTGGCTGGCGCAGAGTTCTCCGTCCAAGCCAACGAAGCAGACCAGGAGGCCATCGCCTATGCGGTGAACCACGGGGTGGTAGTCGTCGCCTCCGGCGGTCCCCTCGGGGAGGCCAGCTACCCGGCCGCCTACCCGGGCGTGCTTGCCGTCGGCTCGGTCGGCCCCGACGGGTCCCTCTCCGAGTTCTCCAGCCGGGGCGACCACATCGCGGTGACCGCCCCGGGCGAGGAGATCACCGTGGTGGACCCGGACGGCGGCTACACCACAGTCTCCGGAAGCGACGCGGCCGCGGCGTTCGTCGCGGGCGTGGCCGCGCTGATCCGCGGCGAGTTCCCGCAGTTGAAACCGGAGCAGGTGGTGGAGGCGATCACCTCGGGCGCGCAGGCTGCCGACCCTGCCGCAGCGGGGCAGCCCGGCTACGGAGCCGGAGTGGTGAACGCGCCGGACGCGTTCACCGCGGCCAAGTCGACCGCGGACCACGTGCCGCCGTTCGACCCGGAGCTGGCCGAGCAGCTCGAGGAAGAGCCGCTCATCCCCTACTGGATGCTGTGGACGGGCGGGGCTGTGCTCCTCATCGTCGCGGCCGTGGTGGCAATGGTGGTCGCCCACCGGCGCGCCGCCGACCCCTACGGTTTCGGCAAGCGGAAGCCGGAAGAACCGGAAGAGCCGGAGCCCGTACCGACCGCGCGGCGCCCGGTGCGGGGCCGTCGGCGCCGCGGACGCGGACGGCGCGGTGTCAGTAGGTGAATACGGCTCGGATTGTTGCTCTCAGGTCGCTGAGCCCGGGGCAGCGTCGTCCGTAGTGGATGGCGTTGGTGAGCAGTCCGATATAGCGGCCGGTGGACGGGTGGAGGAACAGGCTCGTTCCGGTGGACCCGTTGTGGTAGACGAGGCCGTCGTCGGTGACCTTCCAGGCCAGGCCCCGGGCGAAACGGTCGTCCACGGGCTGGTGGGGCAGCCAGCTCTGCCGCACGAAACCGGTGAGCTGGGCCGTGCCGTGCTCGCCCGCATGCCAGGCCAGCAGTTCCCGGGCGAAGATCCCCAGGTCGATGATGGTGGTGAACACTCCGGCGTGCCCCGCAACCCCGCCCATCAGGGCCGCGTTCTCGTCATGGACCACACCCCAGGTGGCGGGTGCTCCCGGGATGCGGCGTTCCGTGGGCGCCACCGACGGGCTGCGCGGTAGCGGCCCGTACCGGGTAGCGGAGAGCCCCATGTGCCGCCACAGGTCGGTGGCGAGCTGGTCCAGGGATTGCCGGCGCACCCGTTCCAAGAGGAGCCCGAGGAGGATGAACCCCCGGTCGGTGACGCAGTACCCGGGCTTCTCGAGTTCCTCGACGAGGATCGCCTCCGCTAGCGGCTGGTCGGTGCCGACGTAGCGTTCCAGCCAGGTCACCGGGCTCAGTCGGCAGGTGTAGGTGAGGATCTGCCGGATGGTCACCTTGCTCCCCGGATAGCTGCCGGGGAAATAGTGCGCCATGGGCGCATCGAGGTCGAGCAGCCCATCGGCGATAGCCTGGCCCACCAGCGGCCAGGTAGCCATCACTTTGGTGAGTTCGGCCACGTCGTAGCGGGTGTCGGGCGCGGCGACCGCTTCCCCGCATTCGACACCGACACGGCCGACCGCGACGTTCTCCCACACCTCTCCCGAGCCGACTACCGCTACGCCGCCGGGCAGCCACCCGACGTCCACCATGACTTTGAGGATTCCGCGTAGTTCCGTGCCGGTGTCGGCTACCCACTCCCCATCGCGCACACGTTCTCCCCCCTTCCGCCCCCTGGATACCCCGGGCGGAGGGGATCTTCCGGAAAGAGGGTAAAAATTCCCCCGCAAAGGAGCTTGGCTTTTTGAATGCTTGGGGGAATCCTGTGTTCTGGGCAGCGAGTCTGCACCGGTCCGGCTGCGGGAAGACCGCCTGTTCCCTCCAGCGCGTCGCCGCATGTCCCCGCGCGCGACAGAGCACCAGCCCGCCCGCACACTGCACTGGAGGGTCGCCGTAGCCACATTCGTAGGCCGGGCACCGGCCGCTCAGCCCAATCCCTGAATTTCCTCGGGAAAGACGTGGCGCTTCCGATCCCCCGCGGCGTGCGCACAGCCCTGGAATTTCCCTGTTTCAGAATTCTGCTGCTAGGAAAGCTACCTCTTGAATAGTTGAGAGACCGCTTGAAGAGTCCGTCGCTTCTTTATTGCGCGGGCGGCTGCGCACGGCCTGCGTCGACCAGCCGCCACAGGAGTACTCCACGGGGAAGGGGAAGTTCGGGGGCCATGCGGCACAGCTGAAGTCCGCCCCTCATCGACTCTCGCCACGCTGAGGACAGGAGACCAGCAGACCGGCCCCGGGCTTCTGCCCTGTCGTCGGGGGCACTCCAGGGTTCGTGCGCCCCTCGGAAGACCGTCCCGGCTCCGCCTGCCTCGTCGGACCTCCGCTGGGGGGCAGACTGGGCCGCGTCGGCCTCTGCTCCGAGGCCACGTTGGGACAGAACCGAACGAGCCCGTTCCGCACGCTCCGGGACTCCCGCTGCGGCAGTGGCCTGCCGGGCAGGCTTCCCGGGCTCTCCTGCTGCGGGGAAGAACCGGGACACCCGACACACCGTGCTCTCTTCCTGCGCGCGGAGAGAGCAGCTCCCAGAAGCGGGCTGTGCGTGCGCCGGAGGCGCGGTGCGCACCGCGCCTGGCCACGTATTCCCAGGAAGGAAGAGTGAGAGCCGGCAAGGGGACTCGAACCCCTAACCTGCCGCTTACAAGACGATCGACCTGGCGGTCACGACGGTGGACGGGGACCCCTACGACCTGACCGACGCGAACCTGGAACTGCTGATCAAACCCGCCGCGGACACGCCTGACGACGGGCCGGGGGTGGTGGTGCTGTCCACCGGCACCGGGGAGATCACCATCACCGACGCGGCGGGCGGAGCAGCAACCGCTGAGGTGTCCCGGACCGCTCTGGCAGATCCGGGCACTCGGGTGTGGAGGGTGGACGTGGTCCGCCCCGGGTCGCGGCGTACCGCTATGTACGGGCCGCTTCACGTCGTGAACCTGTAGCCTCGGGAAGTAGATGAGGGAAGTGGATGAAATCGGCGCTGCGGGCTGGTAAAGTCGCTGGTCGTTCAGTGTGTTCCCCGCGCATGCGGGGATGATCCCCCCATATCCCCCACACCGGACTACTCGGTGCGGTGTTCCCCGCGCATGCGGGGATGATCCCCCGACGGTCAGACCATCACCGCTGACCGCGCCGTGCTCCCCGCGTATGCGGGGAGCTTTTTCGCGTTTGGGAGGCATTTCCGGGGATGGGTCGACCTATAAGAAAAGGCAAGGCCCGTCCACCGGATGTGTGGACGGGCCTTAGGTGACCGGTGTGTGCCGCGCCGCACACATCCGGAACATTGGGAGCCGCCCCGCCGCCGCCTCGGGAGGAGTGACAGAGAACGCGGCGCGGCGGGGCGGCAGCTACGAAGGGCCGATCGCCTGGTAGGGCGGCATCGCGTACCCGGTCACCCGCTGATACGCATACGCAGTGGCGACGTGCACCCGTCGCAGGAGCTCGGCGGCAGTGCGCCGATCCTGGGGATTGGCGAGCGTCAGCCGAACCGTCACCCCCCGATTCGGACCACGAGAACGTCAGGGTCACCGTCCGGGCCGAGCAGCCGCGAACCGTTCTCGTAAAGATCCACAGAGACTTCTCCTGGAGCTGCTGCCGCGGCGACATGGTTGGCGGTCAACGTGTACTCGGTCTCGGTCACGGTCACGGCGTCCTCTCTGTCGGGCAGCTATCGGAGCATGAGGCTGAGTGCGTCGCCGATCAGTGTGTCCACGTGAACGGCGGCGGTCACCCCCTGCTCCACGCTGGGCAGGGGGATCACGAGGCGATCGTCGCCGAGCACTACTGCAATCCCCTCTGCATGGGGCTCAACCGTGGCGCGGCCGTCTGCCAGAAGCGCTACCTGCTCGGCGGTGAGGGTGTGGTCCGCCATCAGGCACCTCCTCCGACGACCTGCTGGCCGTAGTAGCCGCGCACCGGATGGGGTGGCTCGTAGGTGCCGAGGATGTGGTCGAGCAGGTCGAGGTCATCGACGGCCACGGTGTGTCCGGTGACACGGTTGCGCGCCGTGTACGGCCGCGGGTTGCCGTACTCATAGGTGATCTCCCACAGCGCCGAGTGCTGCTCGGCGCAGGCGGCGAACTCGGCGTAGTTGGGAATACGCTGCGGAATAATGCGGGCCTGTCGCCGCGGCGTTTCGGCGGGGGTGGCCTGCCGAGAAACCCGTCCTGCCCGGGAATGCCCGGATGCCGGAGCGGGCATGAGCAGCGCTGCGGCACAGATCAGAAGGCTGGCCAACAGAACGCGAAGCATAGCTCTCCCAGAGAGTTCAGGCCGCCGCAGGGCGACGGCGGAACGAAGTGCAACACCCATCATCATCGTAGAAGTCTACGATTTCAAGATCGAGAGGTAGATTTTAATTCGTAGACATCTAAATGTCCGATTTCACGCCTAGGGGGCTACCATCGGCACCACCAGGACGCATGCGAGACGACGGAGGAGGGGGCGCTGCTGGATGGCCAGTCCCACGGTGCGCCGCCGCCAGCTCTCCGCGATCCTGCGGGAGATGAGGAAGGCGTCGGGGCTCAGCCTTGATGCCGTAGCTGCGCGCCTGGAGTGGTCGCGCGCGAAGGTGGGGCACATCGAAACCGGACAGCGCAAGAAACCGTCCGTGCTCGAAGTGAAGGCGTTGATGGCCGAGTACGGGGTGACGCCCGAGGACCCTCGATACGAGACTGTGTTGATGTTGACCCGGCAGGCCCAGGCGCGTGGCTGGTGGCGCCGGTACGACGACCTGTTCCCCGGGTCATATATCGAGCTGGAGGCTGAGGCGTCCGAGATCCGCACCTACGAGGCGTTCGTAGTCCCGGGGCTGTTGCAGACGCCCGGCTATACACGGCTGCTCCAGCAGGCCCGCCTGGACCGTGACCCGGATGATGTCGAGCGCGCTGTCGAGAGCCGCCGTAAGCGGCAGGAGATCTTCGACCGGACGTCCCCGCCCGCGGTGTATGCCATCATCGAGGAACATGCGTTGGAGCGGCTGAGGGGCACCCCTGACGTGCTGGCTGAGCAGGTCGCGCACCTGCTGCATATGGCCGGCCGGAACTCCGTGACGCTCCAGGTGCTCCGCACCCGTGTCGGGGTGCACGCGGGGGCGATGGGACCGTTTGTCATCCTGGACTTCCCGGAACCAGCATCCCCGGTCGTGTACTTGGAAACATACACAGATGGCCTGTTCCTGGAGCGCCGAGAGGAGATCGACCAGTACCGGTCGCTATGGGACCGCATCCGTGATGCGGCTCTGCCACCGGACCGGACAGTGGAATTCCTCCGCTCCCTGCTGACCTTGTGAGGACCACATCATGCACTCGTTCCACATTGAGTGGCGCAAGTCCTCGTTCTCCCAGAACGAGAACTGCGTCGAAGTCGCTGACCTGCCCGGTGCCACTGCTGTCCGTGACACCCAGCACCGCGACCTCATGCTCCTGTTCCCGTCCGCTGAGTGGGTGGCGTTCGTGAAGGCCGCGAAGCGCGACCTGCTCTAACTGCTCTAAGCCCGTAAAGGGAAAAGCCCCGGCCCATGCGGGTCGGGGCTTTGCACTTCGTTCCGAAACCGATAGTACCCCTGTCCGGTTCCTGAGGCTAGTTACTGGCTGCCCATGATCCGGTCATAGCCGCGGCGTGCCCTGGCCGCGGCAGCGGACCTGCCGTAGCGGCGCAGCATCTGTGGGGAGTTCCAGCCGTTCAGTTCCATGAGGTCGCCCTCGGCGCCGCCCCGGTCCAGCCACGTGTGGGAGAAATGATGGCGGAACCGGTGCGGGTGGACTCCCTGGAGGCCAGCCTGGGCGGCGCGGCGCTGCACGAGCTGGTAGATCCCGGAGTCGGTGAGCGGCCCCTTCGGGCCGATCCACACCGCGGACACGTGCGCGTGGGCATGTTTGGCGCGCATCCGCAGGTACTTGTCCAGGGCGCGGGCGGCCTCAAAGCTGTACTTCACGGTGCGGGTGCGCTTTGCCTTGCCGGTGACGGTCGCTTCCCGCTCGACGACGTCGACGTCGTCGAGCTGCAGGCCGGAGAGCTCTGACAGTCGCACACCGGTGTCGCGGAGGAACAGCAGGATCGCGAGGTCCCGGCGGGACCAGATGTCGCGGCCCTGCACGGTGGCGAAAAGCGCCCGGATCTCGTCGTCGGAGAACACGGGCACGGGCTTCTCGGCGACGCGCGGTGGGGTCATGCCGAGCATGATGTTGGGGACTTCTTCGTCCTCGGCGAACCAGCGGAAGAACTGCTGGAGGCACCTGTACTGGTTGTTGACGTAGGAATCGGTGTAGCCGCGGGCGAACAGACAAGCGAGCCATCCGCGGATGTGGGCGCGGGTGACATCAGCCCAGTCGGTGACCGGGTCGAAGGTGTAACGCTCGGGCGTGTCGGGGGCGTGCAGGGCTGGCCGCCGGTGGCCAGGTACTCGGCAGCGAACCATTCGACGGCCTGCCGGTACATCCGCGTAGTCTTGTCGGCGCGCCCCATCGACTTGAGGTAGAGCACGAACGACGTGATGTGCGGTGCGAGGGACCGGGGTGGGGTGAGGTTCCTCTCATAGCGGGTCCTGGGAGCCATACAGTTTTCTCCTGTAAGAGCGGTGTAGCCAACAGATGCTATCTGTCGCCGCCCAGTTTTCCCAGGTCAAGTTGTATTAGAGCCGGCAAGGGGACTCGAACCCCTAACCTGCCGCTTACAAGGCGGCTGCTCTGCCAATTGAGCTATGCCGGCCGGTGTCGGGCACCCAGGTGAATGGTACCGGTTCTGATGTCACTTCGCTGCCGTACGGCGACGGACCGCCTCATACAGGGCCACACCCGCGGCAACCGACGCGTTCAGGGACTCCACCCCGTGAATGGGGATGGAGACCACGACATCGCAGGTCTCGCGGACCAGACGGGACAGTCCCTTGCCTTCCGACCCCACAACGACCACGGAGGGCTCGGTGGCCAGCTCCCACTGGTCGAGAGGAGTGTCACCATCGGCGTCCAGGCCGCTGACAAAGAACCCGGCCTCCTGGAACTGCTTGAGCGTCCGGGTCAGGTTGACCACCTGCGCCACCGGGATCCGCGCCAGAGTGCCCGCAGACGCCTTCCACGCGGCCGTGGTGACGCCCGCGGCCCGCCGCTCCGGCACCAGCAGCCCGTGCGCGCCGAACGCGGCCGCCGACCGCGCGATCGCGCCCAGGTTGTGCGGGTCAGTGACCCCGTCCAAAGCGACGATCAACGGGGTGGTTTCCCCTTTGCGGGCCTCCGCCAGCAGGTCGTCCGCCGTCGCGTACTCGTAGGGCTCCACCTGGAGGATCAAGCCCTGGTGCGCGGCCTTGGGCAGGCCGAGCCGTTCACAGCGCCGGTCCAGTTCCGGGCGGGCCACTTCCGCGATGGCGATCCCCTGCTGGCCGGCAAGCCGCGCCGCTTCGGTGATCCGCTCATCAGGGTCGAGGCTGTTGGAGAGCAGCAACCGGACCGCCGGCACTTTGGCACGCAGCGCCTCCACCACGGGGTTGCGACCGATGAGCAGCTCAGATCCGTCCCGGGCGCGCACGGTCGCCCCAGGAAGCTCTTCGACGACGCGCACCTTCCGCGTCGCCAGGTACTGGGCCCGCTCGGCCGCCTTGATCCGCTGCTTTTCGGCATACCAGTGCCGCTTTTCCGCGGGAAGCGTGGCCTTCTTGCCTGCGAGGGCACGACGGCCTTTGCCGCCGCTGCCCTTGGTGGGACCCTTCTTCGTCCTCTTCGACGGCATGTCCTGTCCTTTAACGAAAGTCCCGGTGGCTAGGCAGTCCCCTGGCAGGGGTGCTCGCCGTCGGAACCTGGTGTCTTAGCTGCGCTTCAGTTCCCAGCGCGGTCCCTGAGGCGTGTCCTCTACGGCGATCCCCATCTCGGCGAGCTGGTCGCGGATCCGGTCGGCGGTGGCGTAGTCCTTGCGTTTGCGGGCCTCCTGGCGCTGCTCCAGCACCACCGACACCAGCGAGTCGACCACGTCGTGCAGGCCGGAGTCGTCCGATCCCGCCCACTGGGGGGACAGCGGGTCCAGGCCGAGGACCGCGAGCATGGCCCGCAGCCGGGCCCCGATCTGGGCGGCGCGTTCCTTGGCGCCTTCCGCAAGTGCAGAGTTGCCTTCCCGCACGTGGTTGTGGGCCACAGCCAGCGCTTGGGGGACGCCCAGGTCGTCGTCGAGGGCGGCGGCGAACTCTTCGGGCACGGGGACGTCGTCGGGGATCGGTCCGGCGATCTCGTTGACCCGCACCAGGAAGTTCTCCAGGCGCTGGTAGGCGCTGGCGGCCTCGCGCAGCGACTCCTCGGAGTAGTCCAGGTTGGAGCGGTAGTGGGCCTGGCCGAGGTAGTAGCGCAGCTCCACCGGGCGGACCCGCCGGGTGATCTCGGGAATCAGCAGCGAGTTGCCGAGCGACTTGCTCATCTTCTCGCCGCCGGTGGTGAGCAGGCCGTTGTGCAGCCAGTAGCGAGCGAAACCGTCCCCGGCCGCTCGGGACTGGGCCGACTCGTTCTCGTGGTGGGGGAAGACCAGGTCGACGCCGCCGCCGTGGATGTCGAACGTGGGGCCGAGGTATTTGGTGGCCATCGCCGAGCACTCCAAGTGCCAGCCGGGACGGCCGGGCCCCCACGGGGTGGGCCACGACGGCTCCCCGGGACGGGCGCCCTTCCACAGGGCGAAGTCGCGGGGGTCGCGTTTGGCGCGCGCGTCACCGTCCTCTGCGGCGCGCATCTCTTCGAGGCGCTGGTTGGACAGCGACCCGTACTCGGCGTAGGAGGTGACGTCGAAGTACACGTCACCGGAGCCGTCCTCGGCCACGTAAGCGTGCCCGCGGTCGATGAGCCGCCGCATCAGTTCGATCATTTCCGGGATGTGCCCGGTGGCGCGCGGCTCCACCGTGGGCGGCAGGCAGCCCAGGGTGTCGTAGGCCTCAGCGAAAGCGCGGTAGTTGCGTTCGCTGACCTCCCACCACTGCACGCCTTCGGACGCGGCGACGTTGAGAATCTTGTCGTCGATGTCGGTGACGTTGCGGCAGAAGATGACCCGGTAGCCGCGGTACATCAGCCAGCGGCGGAGGATGTCGAAGCTGACGCCCGAGCGGATGTGCCCGATGTGCGGGGGAGCCTGCACGGTGGCACCACACAGGTACAGCGAGACACATCCCTCACGCAGCGGGACGAAGTCACGGACCTGACGGGTTCGGGTGTCGTAGAAGCGCAGACTCACGGGGTTAAGGTTAGCCGCTTTCCGACCGTCTCGGCGATCGCACTGGTCTTCCCCTGCGGAATTCGTGGTAATGCCGACTGCCGCACAGTGCCGCAGGGCTGCACTGCCCCCTCTGTCCGTTCTGCCGCGGCGCCAAGAGACTGTCGGGATCCGGGCCGGGCGCCCGGCGTCGGGTTGCGGCGTTCCGTTTTTCGCTCACATGCGGGCACACAATTCGCTGATTGGTCCGGTCTGCGGGACGCGTGCCACGGGCGGGGCGGGAGGGGGAGGCACTCGTGCACTCCTGCTTCCGACCCTAGACCTGGCCCTGCCGTACCGGCTTTCCCTGCCTGCGGCCGACTGGTGTGCGCGGGGAACAGCGCCGTGGCGTGTGACAGCGGACACGGTCCTGTCCTGCCGTTTTCGGCCAGAAGCCTCGTCCGAGCAGCGCATCCTGGGTTAGCCTGCCGCACGATGGCAGCTCAATCCTCCCGATCGTCCCGCACACCCCGTCGCCCGGCTCCGCCCGCGACGGGCACGTCGTCGCGCGTAGCCGTGATCGCGATGGCCGTGCTCTGCGTCACCGCGATCGCTGCGTGCGCCATTCTGCTGTCCTACAACGGCATCTTCCAGATCGCCCTGCGCGGTGGTGTAACCGGCTGGGCGGCGCACCTGTACCCGGGGATGTTCATCCTGCTGCTGTTGATGGCGTTCTGGGCCATCTACCTGCTCCGGGATGCCCCGCGGCGCCGCCGGATCTGGGTGGACCTCCTGGTCCTGGCGATGATCCTGGCCGCGGCGGGCGCCAGTGCGCTCCACTCGCTCCACTACGAGCTGGTGGAGTGGGCCGCCACTCTCGTCGTCGCGGGCGGTCCGTGGCTGGCGCTGCTGATCTCGTTCCGGCTGCTGCTGTGGATTGTCGCGCAGGTCCGGGGCGAACGCGTCGCCGTGGCGGGAGAGCCCGCAGCCGAGGAGCCGGCAGCCGGTCCCGCACCGGACAGCCCAGCGGCCCCGGCCGTGGAAGAGGAGCCGGTGGCGGTAGACAGCGGTTCTCCGGCAGAACCCCCCACTGAGCCGCTCGCGGTGCTCCCGCGCACGGAGACGTCTCCCGCCGCGACGGCAGCGCCGTCCAGCAGCGAGGAGACAGCCCCACTGGTGTCTTCGACCCCTGCGCCGCGCCCTGCGGCAGCCGACATCTCCGCGGAAGCGGACCTGGGCGACGACACGGTCCGCCCGGCCCCGGCAGAGCAGTCCACCGCCCCGCCCGAGCCTGACCGTGCCGCGGATGAGCGGGGAAGCCTACCGAAACGCGTCCCCCCGGCTGAGGGCAGCGCGATCCGTCGGGCCGCAGAACCCTCGGACCGTCCCCCCGCTGCGGTTGCGGACGAGCCTGCGGAGCTGTCCGCCGGCAGTGCCGTGGACGCGGAGCTCGACGACGCGGACTGGGAGAGCATCACCGACGCGGAGGACGACTGGGAGACCGGTGACACTCCGCTCGCCGACGATCCCAGCGAGGATGAGACGCACTCCGAGCCCGCGGAGGTCGCTGCTGCGCCGCAGGCCGCCCCACGCTCTTCGGCTGCTGGTGCGCCACACCCCGTATCCCGGGAGGAGGCCGCCGCGGACGATGCGGCTTCCGTGCCGGAGCAGTCGCCCCCGCCCGCACCGCGGCTTCGGCGCCGCCCTATCGTGCTCCGGCCCCGGCGGAGCAGTCCTCCGCCGCTGCGCCCGCCCTGGGGGCCGTACGGCCCCCGCCGTTGGTGCATGCGGGCTGCTTTAGAAGGCCTCCTCCGGCAGGTCCATCAGGTCGAGCGTGGTGCGCTCCGCGATCGCACGCTCCACGGACAGCCGGGGCAGGACCTGGTCGGCGAAGAACCGGGCCGCCGCGATCTTGCCGAGGTAGAAGTTCCGGTCGTTGTCGTCGGCACCGTCGATGCGGGCCAGCGCGATCTCGGCCTGGCGCAGCAGCAGCCAGCCGAGGACCAGGTCGCCCAGGGAGAGCAGCAGGCGGGTGGTGTTGAGGCCCACCTTGTAGATTTCGCGGGGCTCCTCCATGGAGCGCATCGCGTTGCCGACCATGCTCTCCACCATCGCCTGAACGTCCGCGGCCGCCTGGGCAAGGAGGGCGCACTCGTTCTTGAGCTGGCCGTTGCCGGGGTCGCTCTTGGCGAACTCCTGGATCTCACCCATGAGCTTGCCCAGCGCCTGGCCGTTGTTCTTCACGATCTTGCGGAAGAACAGGTCCATGCCCTGGATAGCGGTGGTGCCCTCGTAGAGGGTGTCGATCTTGGAGTCCCGGATGTACTGCTCGATCGGGTAGTCCTGCAGGTAGCCGGAGCCGCCCAGCGTCTGCAGGGACTCGGCGAGCAGCGCGTACGAGCGTTCCGAGCCCACGCCCTTGACCAGCGGCAGCAGCAGGTCGTTCATGGCCTCGTACTCGGCGGGGTCCTCGCCGCGGGCGGTGGCGATCTGGACTGCGTCCTGGAAGGTGGCGGTGTAGAGGACCAGGGCGCGCATCGCCTCGGCGTAGGACTTCTGCAGCATCAGGCTGCGGCGCACGTCCGGGTGGTGGGTGATGGTGACCCGGGGGGCGGTCTTGTCGGCCTGCTGGGTGAGGTCGGCGCCTTGGACGCGTTCCTTGGCGTAGGCCAGCGCGTTGAGGTAGCCGGTGGACAGGGTGGCGATGGCCTTGGTGCCGACCATCATCCGGGCGTACTCGATGATGAGGAACATCTGCCGGATGCCGTCGTGCTTGTCCCCGACGAGGTAGCCGATGGCCGGGTGCTTGGCGCCGAAGGTCAGCTCGCAGGTGGTGGAGACCTTCAGGCCCATCTTCTCTTCCACGTTGGTGACGTAGACGCCGTTGCGCTCACCCAGCGAGCCGTCCTCGTTGACCAGGTACTTGGGGACGAGGAACAGCGACAGGCCCTTGGTGCCGGGGCCGTGGCCCTCGGGGCGGGCGAGGACGAGGTGGAAGATGTTCTCGGCCATGTCGTGCTCGGCCGAGGTGATGAAGCGCTTGACCCCTTCGATGTGCCAGGTGCCGTCGGGCTGCTTGATCGCCTTGGTGCGGCCGGCGCCCACGTCGGAGCCCGCGTCGGGCTCGGTGAGGACCATGGTGGCGCCCCAGCCGCGCTCGATCGCCAGTTTGGCGAACTTCTTCTGCTGCTCGTTGCCCTCCTGCCACAGCACGTGGGCGAAGCCGGGGCCCGCCGAGTACATGTGCACGGCGGGGTTGGCGCCGAGGATCATTTCGGCTACCGCCCACACCAAGGAGCGGGGGGCGCCGCTGCCGCCCAGCTCGGGGGGCAGGTCCAGGCGGTACCACTCGGCGTCCATGTAGGCCTGGTAGGACTTCTTGAAGCTTTCCGGGATGGTGACCGAGTGGGTCTTGGGGTCGAAGACCGGCGGATTGCGGTCGGCGTCCGCGAAGGACTCCGCCAGAACTCCCGTGGCCAGCCGGTTGACTTCGGCCAGGATGTCACGGGCGGTGTCCTCATCGAAGTCCTCGAAGGGACCGGAGCCCATGATCTCCTGACGGTTGAACACCTCGAACAGGTTGAACTCGAGGTCCCGGAGGTTGCTCTTGTAGTGCGTCATGCCCGCGCTCCGCTGTGTCACTACCGCTGCTCACACAGCGATCTACTGACTGGTAACAAAATCAATGTTACTACCCAGTAGAAGTCTCGGGCCAGGGTGCCGAGAGTGACAGCCCTATGACCCGATCGACATCACGCGGATGATCGCATCCAGCATTGCCCCGACCTCAGGCAGCGGCCCTTCGCCCAAGTCGAGGCTGCGGCCGTCCCGGGTCCAGCGGATCAGCCGCGTCCGCGGCTCGGTACTGCTGCCCCGGAACGTGCGGTCGGCTTCCAGCACGTAGAAGTCCGGGTCCCCCGGGCCGTGGAACGGGTCGTTGTCCCGGATCCCGCATACCAGGTACGCCTCCCCCGGACGCATCGGCTGCGGCAGCACGACAACGGCCGCCTCCAACGTGCCGCGAACCGTGAAAATCGTGGTCAGCCCTGCCGAAGAGAGCCGCTGCTCTGCAGGGAGCGCGTCCCCGGTGCGCTGCCACGCGCCACGTAACCCTTCGGCGAGCTGCCGGTCACGGGCCAACGTGAAGAACCGGGGGCCGAGGTGGAACGTGATCGCGCGCAACACGACGTTGGTGAACTCGTGGTGGTGGCGCCGGGGCGTATCCCCCTCCCGGCGCAGCACCTGCCTCGCACGCATACCTGCTCCTCCCAGCGAAGCGCCTGGAAACCATTGTCCTCCCTGGCAGCGGAGCAGTAAGAAGCCTCCCAAGCGGCCACACGCCGGGAACACGCCCGCCCCACCCGTTTCCAGGCGGGGCATTCCCGAGAACGCCGCTGTCTTTCCCCGCTTTCTTCCCTGGTGAGAAGTCCGTCAGAAAGCCCGAAGAAGCGTGACGCCTTCGGCAGGCATCAGAACGCCAGGAACGGTGCCGCAGCGCTATTCCCTACTCGCGTCGTAAAACCTGCGCCAGGAAATCAGCAGACCACAATCAGAGATTGTAAAAATATCAACGAAATCTTTCTCGGCCTCGTTGCCGTCCTGGAAGACGCCCGTCACGGCCATATCCACGCCTTCCGCGATGACCCCGCGCACCCGGTGCCTGCCCGTCCCGCAGGCCCCGGCCGCCAGCGCGACTCCCCCTTCCCGGCCGCGGACGGCCGACATCCCGGGAAACCGCACGTGAACGTGTTCGTCCAGCAGAGAAGCACATCCGTCCTGGTCACCGCGGTCCAGATAGAGGTAGAGGAGCCGTGCATGCTCGACTCCGACCACGGTGACGCGAGCGCTGGGTGAAAGAGCGCGTCCTCCAGAGCGATACAAGCGGTCCTCCTTAGCTCGCGACGCCGCACAGCATCCGCCATCCGCTCCATCACTATTGCGAACAGCGCAATTGCCGGACTATCGCGCGGCTATCCCGTCTGAACCGCCCTCGGCGGCCGAAAGTGGACAATACAAAAAGTGAACCAGAAAGCGCTCTTTGTGATATAAATCCGTGAACATCACAAGTGTTACCTATTGGACCACTTATTCAACTTTTATCCGATCTGGGGGTAAGCGATCGGCACCGTTCCTGAAATCCCAGGCGAGCACCCGCCCGTGATTTTCCGGGTGCTCGGTCCTCTCCAGGTCGAAGGCCCGTCCGGCCCCATCCGCATCCCGCCCGGACGCCAGCGGATCGTGCTCGCCGCCCTGCTCCTCGAAGTCAACCGGCAGGTCTCCACCGACTACCTCGTCGACGCCATCTGGGAGCACGACCCTCCCGAAACCGCGCGCACCCAAGTCCAGATCTGCGTCTCCCGCCTCCGCCGCCTCCTCGCCCCCACCGGCGCCGCCATCGAAACCCGCACCCCCAACTACCTGCTGCGCGTCAACCCCCTGACCGTGGACGCGCAGGTCTACTCCCAGCGGGTCGACGAAGCACGGGACCTCAGCAACCATGGGCGGATCAGCGAAGCCGCAGCCCTGCTCCGCTCCGCGGCCGGACTGTGGAACGGCCCCGCCCTGGACGGCGTCCCCAGCCGGGTCCTGCGGGCCAAAGCCGCCCGGCTCGACGAAGACCGGCTCACCACGATCGAGACCTACCTCGACCTCGAACTCCAACTGGGCCGCCACAGCCAGTTGATCGGCGAGATCACCGAACTCGTCGAACAACACCCGCTCCGGGAACGGCTGCGCTCCCAGCTCATGCTGGCGCTGTACCGGTCCGGACGCCAAGCCGAAGCCCTCGAGGTGTACCGGACCGGCCGGGAACTGCTCATCAAAGAACTCGGCTTGGAACCCGGAGACGAACTGCGCTCCCTCGAAGCAGCCATCCTCGCGGGCGACCCTGCCCTGCGCCCCGCCGACCCCCCGGCGCCCGCTGCCCCGCCCGAACCCCCGCCGTCCTCCCCCACCCGCGGCGTCACCCCCTACCAGCTCCCCACCGACACCGCCGACTTCGTGGGCCGCACCGAAGCCCTTGAAACCATCCGGACGACCCTGCTGAACAGCGACGGCGCCGTCGGCGTCGCTGTCCTGCTGGGCCGGCCCGGCGTCGGCAAAAGCGCCACCGCCGTGCACGCCGCCCACCAACTCGCCGCCGACCACTACCCGGACGGCCAGCTCTACTGCGACCTGCGGGCCAGCCGCGGCGCCCCGCTCCCGCCCTCCGACATCCTCGGCCGGTTCCTGCGCGCCCTCGGCGTCCCCGGTCAAGCCATCCCCGACGACCCCGACGAGCGGGCCGCAATGTACCGCGGGCTGCTCGCCACCCGCCGCGTCCTCGTCGTCCTCGACGACGCCGTCTCCGAAAGCCAAGTCCTCCCGCTCATCCCCGGCGGCCGCGGCTGCGGAGTCATCATCACCTCCCGCTCCCGGCTCACCGGCATCCCCGGAGCCACCCTGGTGGAACTCGACATCCTCAGCGGCGACCAGTCCCTGGAACTCCTCTCCCGGGTCGTGGGCGCGAAGCGGATCAACGCCGAACCCGAAGCCGCCCGGGCCCTCGTCCGCTCCGTGGGACGGCTGCCGCTCGCCCTGCGGATCGTGGCGGCCCGTCTCGCCGCCCGCCCTCACTGGACCCTCGCCTCCATGGTCGGGCGGCTCGCCGACGAACGCCACAACCTCGACGAACTCGAACACGGCGACATGACCGTGCGGGCCAGCCTGTCCCTGACCTACGACGGGCTCGACCCGCGCAGCGCCCGCGTCTTCCGGCTGCTCGGCCTCGTCGACGGGCCGACCATCCCCTGCTGGACCGCCGGAGCACTCCTCGACGATGCCCGCCCGTTCCCCTCCGACCTGGTCGACCCACTGGTCGACGCGCAGATGCTCGACGTGACCGGGGTCGACACTGCAGGGGAACCCACCTACCGGTTCCACGACCTGACCCGCGGCTTCTCCTGGGAACGGCTGGTCGCGGAAGAAGACGACGCCGACCGCCGCGCCGCCAGCGAGCGCCTGGCAGGCGGCTGGCTGGCCCTGGTCGACGAAGCCAACCGGCGGATGATGGGCGGCACCTTCCTCCAGCTGCGCGGGGACGCGCTGCGCTGGCACCTGCCGCGCCACTACCGCGACCGGCTGCTCTCCGACCCCGCCGCCTGGCTGGAGAGCGAACGCGCGAACCTGGGTTCGGCCGTCGCCCAAGCAGCAGAAGCGGGACTGGACGGCCACTGCTGGGAACTGGTGACCGGGTTCGCCATGTTCCTGGAACGCCGCGGCTACTTCGACGACTTCGACGAACTCCACTCCCGCGCGGTGCGCGCGGTGCAGGCAGCGGGTAACCGGCGGGGCGCCGCAGCCCTCGCCTACTCCTCAGTCACCCGGCTGCTCCACCAGCGCCGCCACAAGGAAGCGCGCACCGTCCTGAACCGTACGCTCGCCGAGTTCATCGACCTGGGCGACGGCTTGGGGCAGGCGCTGTGCCAGCGCCACCTGGCCTACCTGGCGTCCCTGTCCGGCGACGACCAGACCGCCCGCGAACTGTGCGAAAAAGCGCTGGCCGGCTTCTCGGCAGCCGACGACCTGGGCGGCCGGTGGCGCACCCTCATGCTCCTCGGCCATCTGCGGATCCGCGCAGGGGAAACGGAGGCCGGACTCGCAGACCTGGATGCGGCCCGCCACTACGCGGAACTGACGGGAGACCCGCGCGCCCGGGCCCAAGTGCTGCGCCGGCTTGCCCAAGCGGCGCTGCACCGGGGCGAACGGGACGCCGCACTGGACCAGTTGCAGACCGCTTTGGAGCTGGTCAGCGGCTTGGACGATCCGATCGGTGAAGCTCTCCTGCTGTACGAGTTGGGCCTGCTCCACCTCGCCGAAGGGAAACGGGACGCGGCACGCGGCCTGCTGGAGCGGGCCTTGCGCATCCGCGAACAGCTCAACGACAGCGCCGGTATCCGCGAGATTGCCTCGGTGCTGGACACGCTGCGGGACCAGGCTCCGGTGCCGGACCGCGCCGCCCGGTAGCGCCCCGGGCGCGGCCGGGTCAGCAGACTTCCCACGGGTCGCTGGAGCGGGCACCGGTAGCGACGATGACGGCCGGGTTCGTGGTCAGCATGGGAACCTCCTCACCAGGTGTTCCGCTTTGCGGTGGTGATTCCACTGTGGAATAACCGGCCGTCACCGGGCTATCGCCGGGCTATCCCCACCCTTCTCTGCGGTCCGGCGCTGGTCACGGCAGCGGATGCGGCGGCGCGTCGTCGTCCGCCGTGCGGCGGGCGGCCAGTCCGGTGCGCTCCACCGCTGAGGCCAGCCGCGCCCGATTCCAACTCCACGTGTGGCGTTCATCCATGCGCAACTGCTGGTAGCCCACCGGGACGACCTTGAGGGCGTGCCACCCCATGGCGCGCAGCGGCTCGGGCAGGCGCGCCGCCAAGTCCACGACCAGCGGGTCGCCGCCGTCAGCGAGAACCGCCGCGACCAGCTCCTCGGTGCCCACCCCTGGCGTCCACGCGACCTGTGCCGCGTCCCCGTCGCAGCCGGCCAGCCACTCGCGTACCGCCGCAGCCCCGGCAGGCGAAGCGAGGTAGGCGATCCGGTCGTCCTCGTCCACGATCTCCTCGGCCGCGACCGGGCGTACCCCGGATTCCCGTGCCCGGAGCAGCACGGAGCGCACCTGCCAGGCTTCCTGGAACGCGCCGAGCGCCGCCTCCCAGGGGCGGTCGGACGCTTTGCAGCCGATCGCGGCCAGGTCGCCGTCCGCGTCGTCCAGCCCGCCCACACAGCACCACACCGCGGGATGGGCGGTGGGCAGTACGACCAGGAACGGGGTCATCCCCTCACGGCGCGCCCGCTGCCACAACTCTCCCAGGGCCCGGCGGGAGCGCTCACCATCCCCGCCGGGAGCGGCAAGGGCCGCCGGGTCGGCGACCCGGTAGGCCCGCAGACCGCGCTGCCAGGCCACCATCACCGCGTCGCGTTCCACCACTTCCAGCAGCGCGGCGCGCAACGCCATCTCCCGGCCGAGCCCGGAAGCAGCCCCCGAAGGCCCCGGGTCGAAGTAGGCGCTTTCCCGCGGATCGCACGGCCAGTCCACGAGCGGAGCAGGAACCATCACCTTGGCGCCGTCGCGCAGCCGCCGTGCCGGATACCAGTGCAGTTCCAGGTCGGCGGCGTGCGGCGCGCCGAGCGCAACCTCGGGACGGTGGAACTCCACGGCCGGCGCGGGCAAGCCGGTGCGGCGCCCCCGCACTGGTCCGGCGGCGCGCCCCGGGTGCAGGGCGAACCGTTCCACTGCTTCGCCTGCGCCGCGGACCAGCGCGTCGTTCCGGGCCAGCCCGCACGCACCCACCATCCGGGCGGACAAGGGCAGGCTGTTGTCGTCGGGGCCGGGGGAACGCAACTCCACTCCCGCAGTCCACAGCGGGTCGCGGGGGGTGGGCGGTTGCAGTCCGAAAACGCGGGCGATCCCCCCGGCCGGCCCTAGGGTCCGAGTGACGTCGATCATGCCGGGACCAGTCCTTTCTGCTCGGACACGCCGCCTCCTGCGAGCGCGGGCGCCGAATCGTCGAGGAACGGCAGCGGGCACGGACGGCCTTCCACCACCGTGTGCAGGGCCAGCACCACCCCGGAGGTTCCCGTGGCCAAGTCGGTGGAGAGCCGCAGACTCTGGTCACCGAGCAGCAGCAGGCCGGAGCCGACCCGCACCGCGTCCCACCCGAAAGCCGACAGGTGCTGGTCGATCAAGGCCACCGGCCGGTCGGACGGCCACTGGTCGACCAGGGCCAGCAGGGTCCCGGCACGTCCGTTGAACAGTCCGGGGAAGGACGACAGCTGCCGGGCAGCGGACCGCAGCAGCATCCGCCGCATCCGGTCAAGCTCCGGGTCGGGGCGGTGCCGCAGCAGGACCCGCAGCGCCAAAGCCATTCCGGGGCCGCCGCTCAGCCCGGCAGGACAGGCCAGCGCGCCCTCATCGACACCGGGCGGGATCACGGCCGCCACGTCGGCGCGGAGAGCCCGTTCGGCGGCGTCGAGCAGCTCCTCGCCTCCCCCGCCCTGCTCGTACAGCCGGGTCAGGAACAGCGCCTGCCCTGCCCCGCCGTGCAACAGTCCGACACGCCGCGCCGGGGTGCCTTCCACCAGCCACGGCCGGGCCACGTGGACACCGAGTTCCGCGGCACGCTCCAGAGCCCCGTCGCAGTCAGAGAAGTGCAGCAGTGCGAGGCCCAGTCCGGACAGACCGTCCAGCAGGCTGGCGTTGACGTGGTCGCGCGGACAGTCCCAGGCTGCGGCGAGCAGTTCGCGGGCCGTTTCCGGGCGGCCGATCCGGTCCAGGGCGTAAGCGATACCGCTGAGACCGTCGTAGAAGCCGGGCCCCATGCCCTCAACGTCGCGGACCCGGTCCACCAGCCAGCGCACATGCTCCTCCGGGACAGGCTGGCCGACCGTGTCCAGCGCCCACAGCACTCCTGCTGCGCCGTAGCCGAAGCCCAGTCCGGCACCGGGGGTGAGGAACTGGCGGATGTCCCCGGGGTAGAGCCGGTCCTCCCGTCCGGGGGTGGCAGCCTCTCGGATCCCGGACGTCAACGCGGTGGCAAGGGTCGGCCACGTCTGCCGGGTCGGGGCAGGCCACAGCGGTTCCGCGGGCCGCTTCACCGGCGGGGCGGACGGTCCCAGCCCTTCGCGGATCCGCGCCACATAGTCGTCCGGCAGCGGGAAACGCTCAGTCACCAAGCCGATGATCTGCTGGTATTTGTCTTCTCCCCAGCTGATGACATGGGTGAAGGGGACGAAGAGGCCGAGCCGCAGGCAGGCCAGCGCGAACAGGTCGACGTCGGGTCCGGCCATGTCCGGGGGTGCGGAGTAGCCGAGGGCGCCCATGGCCTGGCGCGCGCCAGAGTCGGCCGGGGAGGCGGTTTCCAAGTCGATGAAGACGATCGAATCGTCGGGGCGGACCAGGATGTTGCCGGGATGCAGGTCACCGAAGGCGATACCCCGGTCGTGCATGCCGCGGACTCCCTGTTCCACCTGGTCCATGATGTGCAGCGCCCACCGGGTGTAGTCGGCGTACCGTGTCGGGTCCGTGTCGCCTACGAGCAGGGGGTTGCGCTGCGCCACGACATGGTTGAGCGGAATACCGGGCACGTACTCGCGGGCCAGGAAGAGGTGCTCGTGCCCGCGGCGGTAGTCGATCAGCCGAGGCACGTGGGGCAGGTCGGCCAGCGTCTCCAGCGCCCACCGCTCCTGTTCCAAGCGGGTAGCGGCGTCCACCCTGTTGTTGTCCAGTCCGGCCATGGGCCGGGCCTCTTTGAGGAGCACGTCCTCGCCAGTGCGGATGTCGCGGGCCAGGTAGACCCCGCCACCGTTGGAGAAGTGCAGGGCCTTGTAGGGGCGGAACGGGAAGTCGCGAAGGGTTCCGGCCCGGCGCTGTGCGAGCGCCTCGTCCAGGAAGGAAGGCACTTCCACCCAGTCGGGGACCCGGAATCCGGGGCGGCGCTCGTCGGGGACGAGATTCCCGTCCGGGTCGCGTAGGCACGGCACCAGTTCCCCCGTGGGGGACGGGCCCATCATGAGGGTGAACCCTCCGTAGCGCACGTACAGCGGACCGGACCGCCACCGCAGGTCGCTGAGGATGTAGGGGCCGGGCGCGCCGCCGATCAGCTCGTCCAGTTCGCAGAGGATGCGTTCCAAGTGCGCCTCGTCGCGCGGGTAGATGGTGATGAACTTGCCGCTGGCGCTGCGGTCCCCGTACTTGCTGTTGCGGCGCTGCAGGACACGGAGGCTGCGGATGAACTTAAACATGATGCGCCGTTCCACGCAGTAGTCGAAGACAGTCCGCAGCAGCTCTTCCGCGTTGTCGAGGGTGGCTGAGACGTGCACCTTCCACCCCTGTTCGGGTATTCCGGGGTCCGGTGGGGTGAACACCGCCCACTCGCTGCCCAGGCTCCGCTCCCACCCTTCGGGGAGGTCGCCGTGGACCAGGGAAAAGTCGTTCTCGGAAGATTCGGCCGGCGGTTTCTCGTAGAAGTGGCCTGCGGTCAGGCAGAACTCGAGGTAGCGGAAATCGAGCACGGAGGTCTCCTCGTCGATCGGGGGTGGGGGTCTCGGGAAGGGGGACAGCAGAGTCACCAGTCCAGGAGCGGAACGAGGTAGCTGCGGTAGAGGAACTCCCACAGCGGCAGGTCGGCAAGGTGGACGCGGGCGATCCCGAACTGGTGCGGGGGAAGGTCGGTGACGCGGATCTCGTAGCCGACGGCGGGCACGCGGACCTCAGGATCGAGGGTGATGGGGACGAACGCGGCGAGGGGAGCGGTGGTCTCCGCCCCGGTGGAGGACTCCACTACGGCCGCGCCGACCTGTGTTTCCACGACCATGCCGCCTTGGATGAGCTCGACCTGCTGCCCTGCGGCCACCTCGCCCGTCGCGGGGTCGGTGAGCAGCACCAGTTCAGCGCGGTCACCGTCCACGACGTAGGCGCCGGTCGCACTGCACGGGACGGGAAGCAGCAAAGCCAGTGCTGCGGCACCGCCGAGCAGGACGCTGCCTAAGGCGATCCGCCAAGGCCGGGCGCCGGTGCGACGAGCCTGACGGATGAGCCGCCGCACCCCGCGGAACACGGCGTAGCCCAAGAAGCCCAGGCCGCACACCACCAGGGTGATGCCCACGGCCCCGACCCGGTGGAACAGGTCAAACCAGAGAGCCAGCGCAGTGGTCACCAGATAGACGGGGAAGGCCATGCAGGCCAGGCCGAACGGGACCGACCACCAGCGGCCCAGCCCCGGCTCGCGCCGCCCGCCGAAGAGGATCCGGGCCAGGAACGCCCGGGCCTCAGCCATGGCCCGGTCCCGCAGGTAGGGCAGGTCGAGGTGGCTCATCAGGGCGAGGTAGCCGTCCAGTTTCACAAACGGGATGAGGTTGAGCAGCCCGGCTGCGTAGGCGACCACGGAGAACACCAGGATTCCAGCGCGGACGTCGGGGTGGTCGACGACGAAAGCGGTGAACGCTGCTGCCCCCGCGATCACGGCCTGCGTGGCTATACCGGCGAGGGCTACCCGCACCCGGTGTTCGCGGCGCAGCCGCCAGCCGTCGGAGACGTCGCAGAAGAACGCGGGCGCCAGATAGAACAGCATCACCCCGATCCGGGTGGGACGGCCGCCGTAGTAGGTGAGGGTCACCCCGTGCCCGAGCTCGTGCAGGGAGGTGGAGGCGAGGAACGCTGCCACCACGCCCGCGTAGACGCCGAGCGGCAGCGGCTCGCCCATGGCTCGACCGAGGTCGGCGGCCTGGGCTGCGAGGGCGAGCACGCCGCCCAGCGCGACCGCGGCTGCCAGGGTGGCGGTGACCCGGTTGGCCGCGGCGACGATGAGCGGGCGCAGCCACTGCAGCAGCCGCTCCGGCCGGACCAGGGTGAACTGGACGGTCATCGGGGGGACGAACACGACCCAGGGGGTCCGCCGCAGGACGCGGCCGTCGTCCAGCAGGCCGCGTTCGTGGAGGCTGCGGACAGCGGAGTGGACGTTCTCGGCGGTCCACGGGCGGCCGAGCCGGTCAGCGAGCCCTGCCGCGTCGGTCTGCCCGTCCAGGGCCTGCATCAGGCGGGCCACGTCGGCACCGATCCGGAAGTAGCGGCTGCCGCGCTGGACCACCCAGTGGGCTTCGCCGTCGGCGGGCGGGTGGACGACCACGTCCTCGGCGAGGCGCGGCCGCTCCGGAACGGACTGGGAGGTGTCGGACGGGGCCGGGCGGGTAGCGGCGGTGCGCCGGCCGGCCCCGGGGAGGGTGTGCGTCGTCATGTGATGTCCCTCGTACGGAGAAGCTGGTAGCCGGCCGCGCCCGTCGCCACGATCCATCCACCGATCACGGCCAGGGCAGCGGGCACGGAGAGCAGTTCAGGTTTGCCATCCAGGTAGACCGAGCTCATCGCGATGGTGAGCAGGTACTTGGCCACTTCGGGGACCGCGCGCAGCAGGTAGGGCTCCAGCCCCAGGGTGAGCAGGACGATGATGAGGACCGAAGCGACCTGGTGGCGGACAACCCAGCCGAGGGCCACTCCCCAGCAGGTACCGAGAGCGGTTACCGCGAACACGCCCAGCGCGGTCTGCCAGCCCACCGTGGTCCACTCGGGGGAGAAGTCAGCGAACGTCGGGATGAAGACGAGGGGGGAGAGCAGGGCCGCTCCGGCAGCGACCAGGCCGAACAGCACCCCCATAACGGTGCCGACGATCATCTTGGCGGCGAACAGGCGCCCTCGGCCGCCGCTGAGCAGGACCGAGCGGCTGATCGTACCGGTGTGGTATTCGCCTGCCACGAACACCGCGCCGAACAAGGTGGAGAACAGGTGCATGGTCATCCAGGCCCTGATGACCTCTTCGGTGACCGAAGCGCGGACTTGGGTGGTGACGGCCGCGGTGTCCTCCACGCTGGTGGCGTATCCGTACGCCACGGTCACGCCGAACAGGATGCCGCCGCCTAGCAGGTAGAGCCAGCTCCGCCCGGTGAGGGCCTTCCTCCCTTCAGCGAGCAGTACGTTAAACATGGACTACTCCCTTCGTTTCAGTGCCGATCAGCTCGAAGAAGCGCTCCTCCAGGCGGTCGCCGCTCTCGCGGACCAGGTCCTTAAGCGGACCGGCGTAACGCAGGGTGCGCTGGATAATCACGACGTCGTCGACGGTCTGCTCAACTTCGGAGAGCAGGTGGCTGGAGATGAGGATGGTGCGCCCTTCGTCGGCGAGAGAGCGGAGGAAGCCGCGCAGCCAGCGGATACCGTCCGGGTCGAGGCCGTTGACGGGCTCGTCGAGGATGAGGAACTCAGGGTCGGCCAGCAGAGCGCAGGCGAGGGCGTGCCGCTGCCGCATCCCCGTGGAGTAGTCCTTCACCCGCCGGTTGGAGCGGCCGTCCAAGCCCACCAGTTCCAGCACTTCGTCCACCCGGGAGTCGGGAAGTCCGAGCATCCGTGCCCAGATCCGCAGGTCGCGGTGGCCGCGCACAGTGGGGAACGAGTTGACGCCGTCCATGCTGACCCCGACCCGGTGGGCTGCCCGGTCGAGGCGGTGGTAGGGGGCGCCGAAGACTGTGGCTTCGCCTTCGGTGGGTCGGACCAGGCCGAGCAGGATGCGCATCGACGTGGTCTTGCCTGCCCCGTTGCTGCCGAGGAGGCCGGTGATGCGGCCGGGGCGGACGTCGAAAGTGAGGTCTTCGACTGCCGTGGTGGAGCCGAACCGCTTGGTGACTCCGCGGAATCGGGCAACAGCGTCCTGGCTCACTGCTGCCCCCTCTGGAGGTTGGTGCGGAACTTGGCTCCGATGAGGGCGGCAGCCACCGTGGTGACGGCGATGGCGGCGATCCGCGCGGTGCCGTCCAGGAACAGGACGCTGGCCGCGGTGAGTCCAGCGCAGACGGCGAGGATTCCGGTCAGGTTGGTGTTCGAGTCGAACCAGGACATGGTCTCTCCGTTTCGTCGTGGGGGTCGTCGGGGGTGAGGGGGCCGCCCCGGCCCCACGTCCCGACGCTGGTGCATCGGGGAAGTGTGGGGCCGGTGAAGGCGGCTACCTGGGGGGCGGAACTGTGTCCGCTGTTGGATGGGTGGACGGTTTTGGCGCCTCCATGGCTTCCAGCTCCTGCATCTCCAGCTCCAGCGCAACCTCGGACGGCTCAACGAGCTGCTCAACGCTGTTCTTCATCGGCGATTCCTTCCTTTCGTTGCTTTGTTCGGATGGGACTCAGGGACTCGGGAGGAGCGGATCAGGTGACGGTGAAGCCGATGGAAGCGGCGATGCTGGTCAGCGCAGCGCTAGCCACGGCACCGCTGACCGTCGCCCACCCCTGTTCTTCATCGGCGATTCCTTCCTTTCGTTGCTTTGTTCGGATGGGACTCAGGGACTCGGGAGGAGCGGATCAGGTGAGGGCGATGCCGATGGAAGCGGCGATGCTGATGATCACGGCGTTGGTCCACGCGCCGGGCGCTTCCATGGCCTCCAGCTCCTGCATCTCCAGCTCCACGACATCGGTGGACTGGACGAGCTGCTCAGGGACTCGGGGGAGCGGATCAGGTGAGGCTGATGGCGAAGGAGGTGCTGATCAGAGCGCCGACACCGGCTCCGGTCCAGAAGCCGGGCGCCTCCATCGCTTCCAGCTCCTGCATCTCCAGCTCCAGCGCAACCTCGGACGGCTCAACGAGCTGTCAGGGACTCGGGGGAGCGGATCAGGTGAGGCTGATGGCGAAGGAGGTGCTGATCAGAGCGCCGACACCGGCTCCGGTCCAGAAGCCGGGCGCCTCCATGGCTTCCAGCTCCTGCATCTCCAGCTCCAGCGCGACCTCGTTGGGCTGCGGAGTGATGTCCTGCATCCGTGCTCCTTTCGTGTTTCTCGGTTTTCTCGGTGGTCCGCCGCCCGGTCAGGCGACGGAAGTCTGTGGTGTGCCGGGCGCGAGGGCTCTGTCGGCCACGGCGTCGGCAAGCAGTTGGCGGATCTCGGCTTGGGTAAGGCCCCCGAGCACGGGGAGTCCTGCACCCCACGCGTGGACGGCGCGGGCCGCCACCGTGTCGAGCTGGGCGGGGTCGGCGGTGATCCGGTGGTCGATCTGCCAGCGTTCGATGAGCGCAGCGATCCCTTCCGCCGGGTCGTCGGGCAGGCCGGGCGAGTTCTCTGCCAACCGCTGCCAGATCCGGACCAGCCGCGGAGCGGAGCCGATCCTGTGGTCCCCGTCAGCGATACGGCGCCACAGCGGCGGCAGCAGGGCGGCGATGGCGGGCATCTTGCGCAGCGACAGCTCCCAGGAGAGTTCGTTGGCGATCGCCCAGCCTTTGACCGCGTAGGGTTTGCGGCCCGCGTGGAGGTCTCCGAGCTGGCTGCGGCCGCTCAGTTCAGCGATCCGCAGCCGTATCTGAGGGCTGATCGGCTCGCCGCGGCGGCGCAGGCGGTTCACTTCGTCGCCGAGCCGCACCAGTTCGGCGGCGACAGCTTCGACCAGGGTGTCCTGTTCCGGCAGGTCGGCGTGGTCCCCGATGTAGGGGCTCACGGTGCGGAAGAGGGCTTCGAGCGTGCCTTCCGCGACCAGCTCGACCGGCAGGGTCTCGGTCGCCAACGGGTCGAGCACTGCCGCGTCTGGGCGGAGGCACAGTCCGCTGATGATCCGTTTGCCTTCGGGGTAGACCAGGCAGGCCACTGCGCTCAGCTCGGTGCCGGTGCCCAGCGTGGTGGGGATGGCGAGCAGCGGTGTCCTCCGCTCGACCGTGACCGGGAGGATGATGGTGCCGCTGCGCTGCGCGACGGTCAGCCGACCGCGGGCCTTGGGGTTGCCGCACAGGGTCGCGGCCAGTTTCACCTGGTCGATGACGGACCCACCGCCCACTCCGACCACCAGGTCGCAGTCGGCGAACCGGTCTGCGAGTCGGAGGACGGAGTCGAGGTTTCCGGCGTCGGGGAGGACGAAGAACCGGACCTGCACGCCTGCCGCGACGATCCGTGCCCGCACGGTGGCGAGGATCGGGGTGTCGGTGAGGGTCTGGTCGGTGACCAGGGCGACCGTTGTGGCGCCCTTCTGCCGCAGCCATTCGGTCAGGTGGCCGCAGCCGTACATGGGCCGGGGCGGGGCGGTGGGCAGGAGAGTCATGCGATCGCCTCCGCGGGGGTCGCGGCCTGTTCGGCCTCGTGGTGGGCAAGGATTCCGCGGCGGACGCAGTCCAGCAGTTCAGCCAGTTCAGCGTCGCTGTAGGTGAGTGCCGGGACGAGCTGCACCCCTGAGGGGCCGGGGTGGACGATCGCTCCTGCGTCGCGGATTGCGGCGACGAGGGCGGGCACCCGGTGCTGCGGGAGCGGTGCGCCGGAGGCGTCCGCGATGCGCAGCGAGCGGAAGCAGCCGACCCCGGTGGTGCCGATGATCTGCGGCATTTCTGCCATGAGCTCCGCGATACCGGCACCCAGTTTTTCGCCGAGCGCTTGGCCTGCGGCGACAGCGTCCAGTCGGCGCATTTCAGCGATGGTTGCGCTGATCGCCGCACAGGTGAGGGGGGTGGCGCCTTGGGTCTCGGCGTGGGAGAGCACCGCGTCGTGTTCGGTGAAGGCGTCCGCGACACGCTGGGAGACGATGACGGCCGAGGCCGGGCAGGTGCCGTTGGTGAGCCCTTTCGAAGTGATCAGCAGGTCAGGCTGTTCCGGCCAGCGCTGGGAGGCAAAGAAGCTGCCGGTCCGGCCGAACCCGGTGGCCACCTCGTCGGCGATGAGGAGGAAGCCGTGCTCGGCACGCAGCCGCAGGAGTTCCGCCACGTACTCGTCAGTGAGGGGGATCGTTCCCGTGCCTACGACCGGTTCGACGACCACGGCGGCGATCTGCTTGGCGGCGCGGGAGACCAGGGCGTTCAGTTCAGCGGTGTCGTTGGGCCGCACGTGGCGGACCAGCCGCTGGTCGACCCCGTAGAGCCGCTGCCCCAGGTCTTCGCCGGTGAGCGCGAAGCCGCCGAAGGTGAGGCCGTGGTAGCTGCCTCGCAGGCTGACGACGAGGGAGCGGCGGGTGCGGCCGAGGAGAGCGTGGTAGTGCCGGGCCACTTTCATGGCCGCGTCGTTGGCGGCGCCACCGGAGGAGGAGAACAGGACCCGGGAGTAGTGCTCGGGTCCGCTCACCTCGATCAGGTCGGCGGCGGCGCGGCGGGCGTAGACGTTCTCGTACCGGAAGGCGCTCAGGTAGGAGGCGTCGTGGAGGGCTTGGGCTACTGCTTGCGCGATCGCCGGGTTCCCGTAGCCGAGGTTGGCGTTCCACAGCCCGCTCGCCCCGCACAGCAGTTCGCGTCCGTCGGCGAAGCGCACCCGGTGGCCGCGGGCGGAGACCGCGCAGATGCTGTCGTCTCCGTGGGCGCTCGGCGGCAGCAGGTAGGGCCAGAGCGCGGTGCTGGTGGTGTGGCTCATCGCTGGATCTCCGCTTCGATCAGGGTCACCCGGTGCCGGCCTGCGTCTTCGAGCGGCGTGCGCCGCTGCTGGACGGTGAACCCGGCCTGGGTGAGCTCGGCGGCAAGGCGGTCTGGGGGGAGCACCCGTACGTGGCCGGTGCACACGGGCACTGGGCCGTCGGGCAGCTCGCTGGGGAGCACGGTGATGGTGCGGACGTCGGCACCGGCGGGCCAGTGTTCGTAGAGGCGGTAGGCGGTCCCGCTGGCCCCGGTTGCGGTGATCTCGACTTCCTCTTCGGGGGAGTCCGCGCCTCGGTCGAGGGTGGTGAGGAAGAACCGTCCGCCGTCGGCGAGGTGTTCGGCGACGCAGCGGTACAGTCCGGCGCGGCCCGCCCGGTCCAGCAGCGAGATCGAGGTGGTGCCGAGGACGATGACGGCGTAGCGGCGGGGGAGCCGGAAGTCCGCCATGTCGGCTTGGACCACCGTGCAGCGTTCCCGCAGGTGGGCGGGGGCGCGGTCGAGTTGCTGCCGGAGCAGCGCCAGCATGTCCGCGGACAGGTCCAACGCGGTGACCTCGCGGCCCAGGGCCAGGAGGGGCAGGGTGATCCGCCCCGATCCGGCGGCGAGGTCCAGCACCGGGCCCGGGTGGGGGCGGACCAGTCCAACCAGGTGGCGGACTTCGCCGGTGTCGCGGAGGGACATGTCGTGGTAGATGGGGGCCCCGTGCGGCCCGTACAGGTCGCACAGGCGGGCGCGGTCGCCGAGTTCGGCTACGAGCTGCCCGGCCCGGCCAGGGGGCAGGAGGGTGGTTGCAGCCATCACACAGCCACCTCCGATCCGATTCCGGTCAAGGTCACGCCGGATTCGGTGAAGAAGCGGTCCACGGCGGCCAGGCTGCGGGGCGACGCGTATTCGCTCGCCTGCTCTGCCGACCCGGTGACCAGGAGGGCTTCTACTGCTGTGGCGGCGGCCAGGTTGACCTGGAAGGTGCGTCCGCTGGCGGGTTCGTAGACGTATCCGCTCTCGTCGTTCCAGAACAGCAGGGGCGTGGCAGCGTCAGCCGAGTCGGGGTGGTGGTCGAGGGCGGGGTTGAGCCGCTGGCCGAACCCGGAGACGCGGAGTCCGACGATTTCGCGGGTGGCGAGCATCCGCAGGCCGTCGACAGCGGCCAGGTAGCGGCCGAGCCAGGGGCGGGCGAGCAGTTCCCGTGTGCGGTCTGCCTCGGGAAGGACGGCTCCGAGGCAGACCGCACACGGTGCGGTGCTTGCCGCGTTGCGCCGGTCCCAGTTCGCTCGCAGGGAGGCGAGCGTGTCGCCGACACGTCCGAGGCTGCAGCCACCGATCGAGGTGGAGATTTCGCCTTCGGCGTTGACGTAGAGGCGTAGCTGAGGACCGTCGACTCCCGGGCCTGCTCCCAGCCCGGGGAGGTCTGCGATGCGGACTGCGGGCACGACAGCGATGTCGGGAAAGACGCCTTCTTCGCGGGCCCGGTCGGCGTCGGCGAGGAAGAGTTCCAGGTCGTCGGGCCCGGTCACCCGGACCAGGGTCGGACCGAGGACCGACATGAACGGGCTGGTGGCGTAGTCCTGGGTTTGGAGGAAGAAGTCGTAGCCGATGGACATCTCGGCGTTGGGTTCGTCGAGCGTGCCCGCGAAGCCGACGACGCGGGAGGGGTCTGCTCCGTGCCCTTCGGGGGCGAGCACGACGGTGTTGTCGCCGACGAGGTCGGTGTCCAGGAGGTCTGCGAGGTGGGCCGGGTCGGCCACCACGATGGTCGAGCAGGAGTCCTGGTTGGCGGGGCCGACCTCGAACTGGCCGGTGCTCCAGGACATCAGGTGCCGCTTGATCCGCCGCAACTCGGTCTTGTCCATCATCGTGTTTCCCGTCGCTGTCGTGGGGTGGGTCGTCTGTGGGGTGGTCATCGCGTTACCGCCGCGAGGATCTGCTTGAGGTCGTCCATGGCTGCCTGGTGGCCGCACGCCTTGTACACGCCGGTCACGTTGAGGACGACCTCGTCCACGCCGGCTTCGCGGTAGCGGTCGAGTTCGGCGCAGACGGTGTCCAGGTCGCCGCTGACGAAGGCCCCGCCTTTGATCAGGGCGCGGGCGGCGTCCTGCGGGCTGCTGCCGTGGACGTGGACTCCGGCGCGGCGCAGCATGTCGAGGTAGTGGGGTCCTTGCAGGTGCGCGGCGTTGCTGGCGAGAGCTACCTCGGCGGGATCGGTGCCGGGCCGCTCCAAGGCCACCGGGACGATCGCGGTGACGGTCGGTGCGGGACGTCCGGCCTCCACCGCGCTCTTGCGGATGGCGGGCAGGAGGGTGTCCCTGATGTAGGCGGCGGGAGTGAGCCAGGTGATCGCCACGTCGGCGAGTTCTCCGGCGACTCCGGCCATTCCCGGCCGCAGCACGCCGAGGCCGAGCTTGACCTCGGGAGCTGCCGCGGGGGGCAGTTGGGCGTGGACGGTGAAGTATTCGCCGTCGAGCCGGACCACTTTCCCGGAGAGGAGAGCGCGGACCGCGGTGAGGTATTCGCGTGCCGCGGTCAGCGGACTGCGGTAGGGGGCGCCCAGGATGCCCTGCTGGAGGCTGCGCGCTCCCGGTCCGAAGCCGGCGATGGCGGGGTGCCCGGTGGCCATGGCCAGGGATCGGGCTTGGAGGGCCGCCTCGTAGGGGTGGCGGAAGGGCATCAGGGTGACGCCTAATCCGGCGGGGACGCGGAAGCCTGCCCCGGCCGCGTAGGCGAATCCCTGGTGGGGTTCGATCAGCAGGGCCTGCCCTTGCCACAGGCGCTCCGCACGGGTCCAGTTCACCAGCGCGGCGTAGGGCAGCAGTTGCTCCGGGCGGCGTGGGAGGAACGGGACGAGTACCGAATAGTCGGTCATGCGAGGCTCCTTGGTGTGGGCGGGCTGCCATAGCCCCGGGTTTCGTGGATCCGGCTGTGTGCCGTCTCCGGTGGACGGCACTGAATCTGTCAGTCGGCGATCGCCCGGGCTTCACACCGCTGTCGCACCCGCAGAATTTTTTGCTTTTCTCCGTTGTGCCAGGTCAAAGGGGGACTATCCGGGCGATGTCCTGTGGGGCTGGTGGTGCAGGCGGGAGTGATAGCCCGTGGATAGGCAGTGGATGCTGCTGCGCGGCACCGTGGTCCGTGGAGCCGACTTCGAGTGGCCTTCGCCGGGGCTGTGTCCCGGCGGCTTCCACGGATGCGAGGTGTGACGATGAACGATGCACGCGTAGTGGAGACGCTTGGCGGATGCCGGGTGGACGGGGTCCCGGTACGGCACGGCCGGGCGTTGGAGCTCGTGGCGGTGCTGGCGTTGGCGAAGGGGTCGGCGCCGCGGGACTGGCTGCTGTCCACTCTGTTCGAAGGCGACCCCGCCCCGTCGAGTTTGCCGACGCTGGCGCTGCGGGCCCGCAAACTCGGCATCGACGTGCGCTACGACCGCGACCGCTGCTGCTATCTGCTGGCGGGTGAGGTGCGCTGCGACGTTGTCGAAGTGCTGGAGCTGGTGGAAGAGGGCCGGCTGGCTGAGGCGGTCGCCCGTTACCGGGGGCCGTTCCTGCCGAAAAGCTACAGCCCGTTCGCGGTGCAGATGCGGGCGAGTCTGGAGGAGCGGCTGGTCCGCGCGGCTCTGCTCAGCGACGATGTCGCGTTGATGGCGTCGGTGGACCGGGTGGTCAAGCACCCGGAGCTCAGCCAGGAGCTGGTGCGCCGGGGAGGCGACGCCGTGGTGGTCTCGCTCAGCCGGTCGTGGCTGGCCGGTCTCGAAGCCGCGATCTAGGGGGGATGGCTGTGACGGCGCGGAGCCGTCCCCTACGCCGCGAGGGCGGCCGGAGTGCTCCGGCCGCCCTCGCGGCGTAGGGGCTGGTGAAGGAAGCGGACGGTTTTTTCGGAAATCTGGAAAAGACTTCGGCCGCTCAGGTCCGCGGCGTGATCTTGTTCCGGGTTCTCGGCATTGCTGAGTACGGCCGCTTCCTGCAGAAAGGGATTCCGCGGGATCCAGTGGCTGGAGTCCGCGAAGGCTCCGCTGTGCGCTCAGGCGCGTCCGGCCTTCTTATTGGACGCCATCTGGTAGACGGCCCATCCGACAATGATCACGGTCAGCACGAGGACGACGATTTTGACGGTGTCGCCGAAAAAGAGACCGGCAACACCGTTGGCCACGGCAACAAAGCCGAGGAGACCTGCGAGGTTGGTGTTGTTGTGGTGCCAGGAACCGTTCTTCGCCATCACTATCCCCTTCGTATCACTCCGGCGTTCTCACAACAGAAAAGACTGTATTCAATTTATCACTTTCCGTGTCCTTGCAGAGATATGTCCGATGATCCCCTGAAAATGGGTTTTCGGCCCCATCCGAAGGAAAATGCGACGTCACAGCTATTTCGGATTCCTTGGCGCCGAATATCTCCCCTGCACAAACCGCGCCGCGGTGGGCCGTTCTGGAAACCGGGGCAGAAAAAACAACCGGGGGCGGTGACAACGGCATGTCACCGCCCCCGGTTACGGTCACCGCTTATGCGGCGGACGCGGGCTCCTTCACCGGACCCACTGTCAACGAATCCTTGGACTCGTCCACATCCACCCGGACTGTGTCGCCCTCAACGAGGTTGCCCGCCAGCAGTTCCCGGGCCAGCGGGTCGCCGATCGCGGTCTGCACCAGCCGCCGCAGCGGACGCGCACCGTAGACCGGGTCGTAGCCGGCCAGCGCCAGCCACTCGCGGGCAGCCGGAGTGACCTCCAGCTTGAGCCTCCGGTCCGCCAGCCGCCGGGCCAGCCGATCCACCTGCAGGTCGACGATCTTGGTCAGGTCGTCGGTGGACAGCGCGTCGAACACGATCACGTCGTCCAACCGGTTCAAGAACTCCGGTTTGAAGGTGTTCCGCACCACCTGCATGACCTTCTCGTGCCGCTGGGCGTCGTCCAGCGTGGGGTCGATGAGGAACTGCGACCCCAGGTTGGAGGTCAGGATCAGCAGCGTGTTGCGGAAGTCCACCTGGCGGCCCTGCCCGTCGGTGAGCCGCCCGTCGTCCAAGACCTGCAGCAGGGTGTCGAAGACCTCGATGTGGGCCTTCTCCACCTCGTCGAGCAGCACCACCGTGTAGGGGCGCCGCCGCACCGCCTCGGTGAGCTGGCCGCCCTCCTCGTAGCCGACGTAGCCGGGGGGCGCACCGACCAGCCGGGCCACCGAGTGCTTCTCGGAGTACTCGCTCATGTCGAGGCGCACAATCGCGCGCTCGTCGTCGAACAGGAACTCGGCGAGCGCCTTCGCCAGCTCCGTCTTACCCACGCCGGTGGGGCCGAGGAACAGGAAGGAGCCGGTCGGCCGGTCAGGGTCGGAGATCCCCGCGCGGGCCCGCCGCACCGCATCGGAGACGGCGGCCACAGCGCGCCGCTGCCCGATCAGGCGCTTTCCGATCTCCTCCTCCATCCGGAGCAGCTTGGCGCTCTCCCCCTCCATGAGCCGCCCCACGGGGATACCGGTCCACGACGACACCACATCGGCCACGTCGTCGGCGCCGACCTCCTCCTTGACCATGGTGGCGTGCTCGGCCGAGTCTTCCTCGGAGAGAGCCTCCTCCAACTGCCGCTCCAGTTGCGGGATCTCCCCGTACATCAACCGGGAGGCTTCCTCGAAGTCGCCGTCGCGCTGGGCGCGTTCGGCCTGGCCCCGCAGCTCATCCAGCTTCTCCTTGAGCTCACCGACCCGGTTGAGCCCGGCCTTCTCCTGCTCCCAGCGGGCGATGAGCGCATTGAGCTGCTCCTCCTTGTCGGCGAGGTCGGCGCGCAGCCGTTCCAGCCGCTGCTTGGAGGCGGCGTCGGACTCCTTGCTCAACGCCATCTCCTCCATCTTGAGCCGGTCGACCACGCGCTGCAGTTCGTCGATCTCCACCGGCTGGGAGTCGATCTCCATGCGCAGCCGGGACGCTGCCTCGTCGATCAAGTCGATGGCCTTGTCCGGCAGGAACCGGGCAGTGATGTACCGGTCGGACAGGGTCGCCGCCGCCACCAGCGCCGAGTCGGCGATCTGCACCTTGTGGTGCGCCTCGTAACGGCCCTTGAGGCCGCGCAGGATCGCGATCGTGTCGGCCGCGGACGGCTCGTTCACCATCACCTGCTGGAACCGCCGCTCCAGCGCCGGGTCCTTCTCGATGCGTTCGCGGTACTCGTCGAGCGTGGTCGCCCCGACCATGCGCAGTTCGCCTCGGGCCAGCATGGGCTTGAGCATGTTGCCCGCGTCCATCGCCCCCTCGGCCGCACCCGCGCCGACCACGGTGTGCAGCTCGTCGATGAACGTGATGATCTGCCCTTCGCTCTGCTTGATCTCGTTGAGGACCGCTTTGAGCCGCTCCTCGAACTCGCCCCGGTACTTGGCACCCGCCACCATCGCGGGCAAGTCCAGCGAGATCAGCCGCTTGTCGCGCAGCGACTCGGGGACGTCGCCGGCGACAATACGCTGGGCGAGGCCCTCGACCACCGCGGTCTTGCCGACACCCGGTTCACCAATGAGCACCGGGTTGTTCTTGGTGCGCCGGGACAGCACCTGGATCACCCGGCGGATCTCCGCGTCTCTGCCGATAACCGGGTCCAGTTTGCCTTCGCGGGCCCGCTGGGTGAGGTCCACCCCGTACTTCTCGAGCGCCTGGTAGGTGTCTTCCGGGGTCTCCGAAGTGACACGGGCGCTGCCCCGCACCCGGCTGAACGCGTCCAGCAGCGCTTCCGGTGTCGCGCCTGCCTCCCGCAGCAGGGTGGCTGCCGTCCCCCCGTCCGCGGCCAGCCCGACCAGCAGGTGCTCGGTGGAGACGTACTCGTCCTCCATCTGCTTGGCGCGCTGGGCCGCCGTGTTCAGCGAAATGATGAGCTGCCGGGAGCTCGCCGGCGCGTTGACCGTACTCCCCGACGCGCGAGGCAGTCGGGCGATCTCCTCTTCCACCTTGGTGCTGAGCCTGCCTGGATCGGCCCCCACCTCTTTGAGCAGGGGCCGGACGACTCCTTCAGCCTGGCCGATCAGGGCAGACAGCAGGTGCACCGGTTCGACCTGGGGGTTACCGTCCGCGGTTGCCCTCCGGATTGCCGCGGACAACGCCTCCTGACTCTTCCTGGTGAGCTTATAATCCATGTCTCGCCGCCCCCTTCAAGGCACAGAACAGGTAAGACGAATGCGCTGCCCCGCCGGAGGCTCGAAGGAGCCCGGGGCCGGGGCGGCCCAGGGCTACTACTGCGACTCGGGGGGCTGGGTCGTGGTGCGGTTGAAAATAGTGATGCGAGTGCGGTGGACCGGGAGCAGTTCGCCGCCACTCCGGGATGAGGAGGAGTGGTCGCTGCTGGCCCGCCGGGCCGCCACCGCGGAGCGGGCTGCGTTCAGCTCGTTGTGCAAGTGGAAGATGTGCTCGCGCAGCTCCGCCACCTCGCGTTGCAGTTCGAGGATGCGTTTGATCCCGGCGAGGTTGATGCCCTCCTCCTGGGAGAGCCGCTGCACCTCGCGGAGCATCTGGATGTCGCGCATCGAGTACCGTCGGCCACGGCCCGGCGTCCGCCCCGGACGCACGAGCCCGAGCCGGTCGTATTGCCGCAGAGTCTGCGGGTGGAGCCCCGACAGTTCTGCCGCAACCGAAATGACGTAGACGGGAGTGTCCTCGCCGAACGTGGCGTCGTTCATGGTTCTCACGCCCCCTTCGCCCGGGCTTCCAGATCGGCGCGCGGGTTGTGGTCGGCTGTGGCGGCCTGGAATCGCTGCAACGCCTCCCGCGCCTCACTGTTGAGATTCTGCGGTACCGCCACCTCAACGGTCACTAGCAAGTCTCCAGTTGTGCCGTCCCGCCGGGTAGCCCCCTTGCCGCGGACCCGGAACACGCGCCCGTTGCGGGTGCCCGGCGGAATCCGCACGGTGACCGGTGGCCCGCTCAGGGTGGGCACGCGCACCTCCGCTCCGAACACGGCTTCGGGGAAGGTCACCGGGAGAGTGAGGGTCAGGTTGTCTCCGGACCGGCCGAACACGGGGTGCGGGGTGACCCGGACGGTCACGAACAGGTCGCCAGCGGGGCCGCCGCGTTCCCCTGGTTCGCCCTTGCCCCGCAGCCGAATCCGCTGGCCGTCGGACACTCCCGGGGGAATGCGGGCCTGCACGGTGCGAGTGCCCTTCACATTCCCCGTTCCGCTGCAGGTCAGACACGGGTCGTCGGCCAAGTAGCCGCGTCCCTTGCACAGAGCGCACGGTTCGGACAGGGAGAAGCCGCCAAGGTTGGTGCTCTCGTGCCCGGTCCCCGCACACCGGGGGCAGACCCGCGGGGTCGTTCCAGGCTTGGCCCCGCTGCCCCGGCAGGTGGGGCACGAGACGGTGGTCGTGAGCGTGAAGCTCTTCGTGGTGCCGGAGACCGCTTCGGTGAAGCTGAGCGTGGTCTCGGTTTCGAGGTCGGCGCCCCGCCGCGACTGGGTGGCGCGGCCGCGGCCGCCGAACAGTCCACCGAAGAGGTCGGTGAGCCGTTCACCCCCGGTCGTGGTGTGGCCGAACAGGTCGCCGAGGTTGAAGTCGCCGATACCGCCCCCGCCAGGCCGGTAGGCCCCGCCGAACAGCGACCGGGCCTCGTCGTACTCTTTGCGGCGCTTCTCGTCCGACAGGACGCTGTAGGCCTCAGAAATCTCCTTGAACTTCTTCTCGGCCTGCGCGTCGCCCTTGTTGGCGTCGGGGTGGTACTTGCGCGCGAGCTTGCGGTAGGCACTCCTGATCTCGTCCGCGGTGGCCGTCTTTGAGACTCCGAGGACCTTGTAATAGTCCTTCTCCAGGTAGTCCTTGGTGCTCATCGACGTCTGCTTCTCCCCGCTCGTGCTCTGTGCCCAGTGGTGACTGAGTCGGGTGTCCCAGGCCCGAGCCTGGGACACCCCTTCTCCTACCGCTCGCGCTACTGTTCGTCCGCGGTGTTCTTGTCCGCGGTGGCGTCAGACTGCTCCGTGGATTCCGCGGCCTCCGCCGACTCGGACGCTTCAGCAGGTTTCGCCTCGTCGTCTGATTCGGACGGTGCGGCAGCCTCCTCGGTTGCAGCCTCTTCCTTCTTCTCTTCTTCCGAGGCGGACGTGTCCTCCTCGGCTGGCCCTGCCACGACCACGCGGGCCGGACGGACCACCCGGTCACCGATGAGGTATCCGGGCTGGAACACCTCGATGACGGTCGGGACGGTCACGTCAGTCGAGGGCACCATGGACAGGGCTTCGTGCACGGTCGGGTCGAACTCGTCGCCCTTCTCGCCGTACTTCTTCAACCCCATCCGAGCGACCAAGGACTCCAGCGCCTCGCCCACGGACTTGAAGCCACCGACCAGTTCGTTGTGCTGCCGGGCTCGGCCGATGTCGTCCAAGATCGGCAGCAGCTCGGTGAGGACCTGGACGAGTGCCTGCTCCCGCATTGCGGCGCGGTCCCGGTCGACCCGCTTGCGGTAGTTGATGTACTCCGCCTGCAGCCGCTTGAGGTCGTCGGTGCGTTCCGCGACCTCTTGCCGCAGCCGGATCAGCTCCGCGTTCTCCTCGTCGGTTGGCTGTGCCGTCGTGGATTCGGCTGCCGCAGCCGCGGAGTCCTCAGAGGGCGACGCGGCCTCCCCCTCTGGAACGCGCGGCTGGCCGGTTTCGGGGTCGATCCGCCGCTTGTCGCGGATCACCGGCCCCTGCTTGTCCGTGCTGTGCTCGTTCTCCGGCACCGCCATTGAGTTACGCCTCCTCTATCCAGGGCCCGGTCTTCACGAGTTGCCTTCGCGCTTGGGCTCCTCGTCGACGATCTCCGCGTCCACGACCTCCGCGTCCTCGGCGTTCTGCTGGCCGCCCGCCGCTGCGCCGGAGGCCTGCTGGCTCTGGCTGTAGATGGCGGAGCCGATCTTCTGGCTGGCCAGGGCAACCTTCTCGCTGGCGCTGCGGATCGCCTCGATGTCGCTGCCTTCGAGCGCCTTCTTCAGCCCGTCCAGCGCCTCCTTGGTCTCGTTCTTGACGTCCTCGGGGATCTTGTCCTCGTTCTCGGAGATGACCTTCTCGGTCTGGTAGACCAGCGACTCGGCGTTGTTGCGGGTCTCCGCTTCCTCGCGGCGCTTGCGGTCCTGCTCGGCGTACTCCTCCGCCTCGCGGATCATCCGCTCGATGTCTTCCTTCGGCAGCGCGGAGCCACCGGTGATGGTGACCGACTGCTCCTTGCCGGTGCCGAGGTCCTTCGCGGTGACGTTGACGATGCCGTTGGCGTCGATGTCGAAGGTGACCTCGATCTGCGGCACACCGCGCGGCGCCGGCGGGATGCCGGTCAGGTCGAAGACGCCGAGCTTCTTGTTGTACTTAGCGATCTCCCGCTCACCCTGGTAGACCTGGATCTGCACCGACGGCTGGTTGTCCTCGGCCGTGGTGAAGATCTCCGAGCGCTTGGTCGGGATGGCCGTGTTGCGCTCGATGAGCTTGGTGAAGACACCGCCCTTGGTCTCGATGCCCAGCGACAGCGGGGTCACGTCGAGCAGCAGCACGTCCTTGACGTCACCCTTGAGCACACCGGCCTGCAGGGCCGCGCCGACCGCGACGACCTCGTCCGGGTTGACGCCCTTGTTGGGCTCCTTGCCGCCGGTCAGCTCGCGCACCAGGTCGACCACGGCGGGCATCCGGGTGGAGCCACCCACCAGGACCACGTGGTCAATCTGGTCGACGCTGATCCCAGCGTCCTTGATGACCTGGAAGAACGGGCCCTTGGTGCGCTCGAGCAGGTGCGACGTGAGCCGCTGGAACTCGGCGCGGGTGAGCTTCTCGTCCAGGTGCAGCGGACCCTCGGCGGAGGCGGTGATGTAGGGCAGGTTGATCGAGGTCTCCGTGGAGCTGGACAGCTCGATCTTGGCCTTCTCCGCGGCCTCGCGGAGCCGCTGCATCGCCATCTTGTCCTTGGACAGGTCGATGCCGTTGCTGCTCTTGAACCGCTCGACCAGCCAGTCCACGACGGCCTGGTCCCAGTCGTCACCACCGAGGTGGTTGTCACCGTGGGTGGCCTTCACCTCGACCACGCCGTCGCCGACGTCCAGCAGCGAGACGTCGAAGGTACCACCGCCGAGGTCGAAGACCAGGATGGTGGCCTCGCCCTCTTTCTCCAGGTGGTAGGCGAGCGCAGCGGACGTGGGCTCGTTGATGATGCGCAGGACGTTGAGGCCGGCGATCTTCCCTGCGTCCTTGGTGGCCTGCCGCTCAGCGTCGCTGAAGTAGGCCGGGACGGTGATGACGGCGTCGGTGACTTCCTCGCCGAGGTAGGCCTCCGCGTCCCTCTTCAGCTTCTGCAGCACGAAGGCGCTGATCTGCTGCGGGGTGAAGTCCTTGCCGTCGATGTGGGTCTTCCAGTCGGTGCCCATGTGGCGCTTGACCGAGCGGATGGTCCGCTCGACGTTGGTGACCGCCTGGCGCTTGGCGATCTCACCGACGAGCACCTCACCGTTCTTCGCGAAGGCGACGACGGACGGAGTGGTCCGAGCTCCTTCGGCGTTGGCGATAACCGTGGGTTCGCCGCCTTCCAGGACCGCGACGACAGAGTTTGTCGTACCAAGGTCGATGCCGACCGCACGTGCCATGAGTGCTTCCTCCGTCAAAGTTGAGTCTGCCTAACGCAATGTTGCTTCGTCACAGACTCACTGTCAAATCAATTGAGTCGCCTAGGCTCAAGTTTCTTTCGCGCTCATGACAACGCGGAAGACACATCGATTGTTCCCTGGCGACCGTCACTTCTGATCACGGTTCTTGAGAAGCCAGGGACTCCCAGGGAAGGCCCAGTACTCTCCTCCGGGAAGTCCCCGAGCCCGAGGCCCGCACCGCCATCCCCGACCGGCTACCCAATGGAGATGACCACATACCCTCTTCACTAACCTTGGCAACCAGCCATCCTGTCCAGTCGGTCAATGGGTGGGACCGGCGGAGCGTTGACCCGTCGGTTATTACTCGCTAGTAACATTGGGTGGACCCCTGGTGCGCCGTGCACCAGGACACGACAGCACGTTGGGAGGCCGCGGGCGATGCTCTACCTGATACTGGGGATCATCACGACCGCCTTCGCCGTGGTCGGGGTCGCCGTGTGGGCCTATGGCATCAGCCGGATGGTCCGCATCCTGCGCGTCGGCCGTCCGGTGGAAGCCGCTCGAAAGGCAGACTTCGGGCGACGCATCACGAACACGCTGATCGAGACACTCGGTCACACGCGCATGCTCAAGTGGCGCTGGATCGGCATTGCCCACTGGTTCATCATGGTGTCGTTCCCGGCCCTGGTCTTCACAGTGGCCGAAGCCCATGGTGAAGTGTGGGATCCCCACTTCCAGCTGCCGCTCATCCACGACTGGACGATCTACGGCCTGTTCATTGAGGCCATTGCCGCACTGAGCCTCGCGGGCATCGTCGGGCTCACCATCTACCGGCAGCTGCGTGGACCGCGTGTCCTCGGCCGCAAGTCCAGGTTCGCCAACTCCAAGCACTGGACCGCTTACTACGTCGAGGCCTACATCATCGCCCTGTTGGTCTCGATCTTTGTGATCCGTGGCGTCAAGGTCGCCATGGGTGACTTCCCCTTCCCGGTGTGGGCTACCCCGATCTCGCACGCCTTCGGCGCAATCCTCCCCGCCAACGAGTACCTACTGGCCTCTGTCGCGGCCTTCAAACTGATCATCTCTTGGCTGTTCTTCATCGCCATCGGCGTGTTCCTGACCATGGGCGTGGCCTGGCACCGCTTCACCGCGCCGGTCAACATCTTCTTCAAGCGCAACGCCGACGGCTCGGCCGCGCTCGGCCCGGCCAAGCAGATGCTCAACAAGGACGGCGAGCCGCTGGACTTCGAGGAAGCCGACCCGGACGAAGACCCCTTCGGTGTCGGCAAGATCGAAGACTTCACGTGGAAGGGCCTCCTCGACTTCACCACCTGCACCGAGTGCGGCCGCTGCCAGTCGCAGTGCCCGGCCTGGAACACGGGCAAGCCGCTGTCCCCCAAGAAGCTGGTCATGGACCTCCGGGAGCACGCCTACGCCAAGGCTCCCTACCTCATGCAAGGGATCACTGAGGAGACCCCGGACATCCACGAAGACGTGCTGGCCCTGCTCAGCCGCCCCCTCGTGGGCACGGAGGAGGAGAACGGCGTCATCCACCCCGACGTCCTGTGGTCCTGCACCAACTGCGGCGCCTGCGTCGAACAGTGCCCCGTGGACATCGAGCACATCGACCACATCCTCGACATGCGCCGCTACCAGGTCATGATCGAGTCCAGCTTCCCCTCCGAGGCCAACACCCTCCTCAAGAACCTGGAGAACAAGGGCAACCCGTGGGGGATGAGCGAGTCCAAGCGCATGGACTGGATCTCCGAAGTCGACTTCGAGGTCCCCGTTGTCGAGGACAAGCTCCCCGAAGGAACCGAGTACCTCTTCTGGGTGGGCTGCGCGGGCGCCCTGGAGGACCGGGCGAAGAAGACCACCAAGGCCGTTGCCGAACTCCTGCACATCGCCGGCGTCAAGTACGCCGTGCTCGGCGGGATGGAGACCTGCACCGGCGACTCGGCGCGCCGGCTGGGCATGGAGTTCATCTTCCAGATGCTCGCCCAGCAGAACATCGAGACGCTCAAGGAAGTCGGCGCGACCAAGATCGTGGTCACCTGCCCGCACTGCTTCAACACGATCGGCAACGAGTACCGGGACCTGGGCGGCGACTTCGAAGTGGTGCACCACACCAAGCTGCTCGCCCAGCTGGTCAAGGAAGGACGCCTGGCGCCGATCGAGCGGGTGGACCGGAACGTCACGTACCACGACCCGTGCTTCCTGGGCCGCCACAACAAGATCTACGAGCCGCCGCGTGAGCTGATCAACGGCGTGCCGGGAGTGTCCGCGACCGAGATGCCGCGCAACCGGGAGCGCAGCTTCTGCTGCGGTGCGGGTGGCGCGCGCATGTGGATGGAGGAGCGCATCGGCAAGCGCATCAACACCGAGCGCGTCGAAGAGGCGCTGTCCACCAAGGCGGACCTCATCGCTACCGGTTGCCCGTTCTGCCAGGTCATGGTGAGCGACGCCGTCAACGAGAAGAAGTCGAAGAAGGAAGCGGCCGAGTCCGTGGAAGTGATGGACGTCGCGCAGCTCCTGCTCCAGTCGGCGAAGCAGAAGGAAGAGGGAGAGGCCGCCAAGGAGACGGTCTAACCCTCCCGGTGCCACGGGCTTCCGGCACAACCGGATCGGGGCCGCGGCCGTCGGGGTGATCCGCCCCGGCGTCCGCGGCCCTTGTGCGCTACGGCGCCGGTGAGGAGGCATGGCGCAGGAAAGGCGCGGGCAGCCCCGAGAACAGGACCGCAGGGAGCGTCAGGAGCTCACCGCGGGGCAGCCGGGGCAGGCAGGGCCGGGCCCTCTCTTTGGGGCGCGTGGCGGCCGTGGCGTGATGCGGGGAGCGCCCCCGAACTGGCGCATCCGCGTCTCCCGCTCGCGCGTAGTGAGGTATGTGTCGTTCGCCGCGGGACAGCACGTCCGTATCCCGGTTGATGGACGCGGTCCAGAAGTGCTGGTCCGACCCAGTGTCCGCCCCGCACTGGATCGCGCAGCCGCGCTCGCGCCGCGGGTATCTCGTCCGACCGCGCCGGGCGGCTAGCAGGAGAGTTCAGGCGTTTCCTGGCTGACTGGCTCGTCGAGGACGAGCCGCATCGGGGAGGCGGACTGGGCGGTGCGGGGGCGCAGTCCCAGGACCCGGTCGAGTTCGTCGGTCGTGAGTGGGGCATCAGCTTCCCCCACCGCGGCCAGCACGTCGGTGTACAGGTCGATCTCCGCTAAAGCCACGGCGTCGTGGAGAGGTACGTGAGGATCGATGTCCATCCGTGTCACCTCCGGTCCGAGTCTGTCCTCAGAGCTTTCCTCGTTCCGGACATGTCCGGACGAGCCCTCCCCACCGTCTCACCCCAGATTACGTACCGGTAGCCGACAGACCATGGCCCATCGGGACCATTTTTCAACCGCGGAGCGATCTAGTTACTCAATGTCAGGGATTCCGTGTTTCCAATGACCGAACGGACTAGTTCAATCGCTCTTCTCTCCCCACCGGCCACTGCCCTCACATAAATATGACTTGAAAATGACTAATAACATTTTTGATCCACCTCCATAACAAAGAGAGAGCATCAGGAGGTTTCTCTGCACACCGCCCGCACCGCCCCTGCAGCCGCGCGGCGGCACGGCTCGGACCCCCCGCCGCCACCCCGGCTTCCCCACCCCGACCAGGCACTCTCCGCACCTGTCTACCAGGAGATAGTGACTCTTTGTGACGGCCCGGGGACCGCTGCTTTCCTCCTTGCACTGTCCTCAGCCTTCTGGCCGCACCTCCCCAGCCGCGAGGCGTTTTTACCGCCTTCCGGAACCCCGGGAAGGATATTTCCGAAGAGAAAAACAACTCCACTCAAGTGCTTTCTCGCCCCAGAGGCACACCCGAAATACAGGAAGATTTGCGGGACGGGATCTCTATTTTTTATGAACCGCCCCCGGACTGCACGAGTTCTCCGCACTCTTAGGAAAAAGCGTGGAAAAAATACGGAGAACACCCTCGGGAGTCCGCTATTTCTGCCGTCGCTTCGACGCGTAGCTCGGTGCCCGAGGTGCTCCCGCTCCGCGCCGCACCACGGCTGTTCCGCTTCTCCCGGGGCACGCGGGCACGAGGCAGGTATGGCAGCGCGACAGCCGAGACTTATCGCAATCCTCTCCCGCCGACACCATGGGCGGAATATCCCCGGACAACGGCGAAGGAAACCGAACGCAAGCCGTGCCCTGCACCGTCTTCTTCCGGGGAAAACCGGAGTCCCGGGCAACCCCGGAAACCGTGACTGAAGCGGCAGAAAAGAAAACCGGAGCGAGAAGCCGCTAGTGGCATGGACCGGTGGCGCTCATGCCCCATCCAGACTTTTCTCCTCGCTTCACGCTTCGGAATAGATGCGTCACACAGGGAAACTGCACGAGATACGCTCCGTCGGCCTGCCCCGCCGGAGCGCCGCCTGGGTGTTCTGCCCGGCGCCGCGGCCCTGCGCCGTCGAGCGCACATCCGGCGCCGCCGGGTCACGGCTGCCCCGAAAGAAGATGCCAGTCGGTGACCTCATTGCCACGCTCAGGTGCGCCCTGCCCAGGCGGGGCGCAGTCCGCTACCGGATCGGTCTATGCCGGGGTAGCCCGTTGTGCCTAGGACCCCGCGGATGCGCGGATACTGCCTGCGCAGCACAGTCCGGCAGCTCCCGCATGGCAGCAGGGTCCCCGGCCGGGCAGTCCGCCGCCGAAGTCTGAGCAGATCCGGCCGTATCCGCAGCAGATGCACCACGGCACGCCTTCGAACCCGCGGTACCGGGGCCGGGACCGCGCACCAGCTATTCCCGAGCGCCGCCCCGCGAAGCCACGGTCCGAGCGCCGTCTCCCGCATGCGAGGGCTCAGCCACGCACGCCCGCTCTCAGCGGGCAGCGCCCCTGGTGCGGCTCAACGCCACGTCACGCCGCGGTGCTGCGCGGCATACCCCACGTACCGTTCGGCGGTGCCCACCAGGTTCTCCCGCTCGGCGTCGGTCAGCTCCCGGATGACTTTGCCTGGCACGCCCGCCCACAGGGTGCCTGCGGGCACCCGCCTGCCCGGCGGCACGAGGGCACCGGCAGCGACCAGCGCTCCCGCCTCCACGGTGGCCCCGCCCAGGACCACCGCGTTGATCCCGATCAGCGCGCCGTCCTCCACGACCGCGCCGTGCACCATCGCCTTGTGGCCGAGGCTCACCCCGTTACCGAGGATCGCAGGCTCTCCCGGGTCCGCGTGCAGGCAGCACAGGTCTTGAATGTTGCAGCGTTCCCCCACGATGATGTCCTCGGTGTCGGCGCGCAGCACTGAGCCGTACCAGACACTGCTGTGGGCCCCGATACGGACCCTGCCTACGACCACTGCTCCCGGCGCGATCCAAGCGTCGGGGTGGATCGTCGGCTCGCCGAACTCCGCAGAGCCGATGTGCGGTCGCTCTCCGCTACCGGACATGGCATCTCCTCCCACCCACAGGCACGTGCGGACAGCGAAGATGACCGATACCGTCCATGCACGGGCACAATCGCCCATACTTTAGTGGGATGGCTTCTGGGCGGCTCTGTGAGGTCGCCGCACGCCACTGCCGAGCGGGCCTCGGAACAATGTCACCACCGGGACGCGCCGCTGCCCCGGGGCCACCCCGCACACTGTCCGTTCCCCGCTCGCCCCTCGCGTTCCCCCACCTCAGATGAGGATTCCCACATCTCGTTTCAGAGGTGTTATGGGAACGATAGACAAGAGCAAAAATCCATCCCTCCAGATCCGATCATTGTCGACCTGGTAACCGAGGACATGAACGAACGCATTCCTGAGATATTCCCGAACCTGCTGCGCGAAGACGCCTTCCCCACCGTCCGCAAGGGCGGCTACGACAAGCGTCAGGTCGACGACTTCGTCGTCCGCAACCACAACCAGCTCCGCGACCTCCAGGAGCGCCTCGCCCGCGCCCACGACGAGCTGGAGCAGTTGCGTCGCGAACTCGCCGAGGCCAAAGCCAAGGCCGCGGTCAAGCCGGAACACGAGCAGATCAGCGAGCGGCTGGCCAACATCCTGCGCATCGCGGAGGAAGAGGCCGCTGACAAGCGAGCTCAGGTCGACAAGGAAGTCAAGGAGATCCGGGCCAAGGCCGAGGAGGAGGCCAAGGCCAAGATCAAGAGCGCCCAGGAGCAGGCGGAGCGGATCGTCAACGGCGCTCGGGACGAAGCCAAGGAGCTGCTCACCTCCACCAAGCAGGAGGCCGAGCGGCTGCGCGAGGAGGCAGCCAAGGAAGCGGAGCGCAAGCTGAACGAGGCCGAGGCGCGGGCCAACAAGATCCACGATGTCGCGGACCGGCGGCTCAAGCGCCTGGTGGCCACGCACGGGGAGGCGGTGCGCCGCCTCAACGACATGCGCGACACCCTGGCGGAGCTCCTCAAAGCCGAAGCCAAGGCCGGTGCGCTGGACGCCGGGCTCAAACGGTCCGACTTCGAAGGCAGCACGGACAAGGAGTCGGCCTCCGCGGCCTCGAGCAAGCAGTCCTCCCCCCAGGCGGCGGAGCCCGAGGGTGCGGCCAACGCCCAGCGTCCCGCTTCCCCTGACAACGAGCCCACGGCCCGCCTCAACCCGGCCGACAAGGAGCCCACGGCCCGCCTCAACCCGGCGAGCAGCGGAGCCGCGGCGGATGGGAAGGCGGAGAACCAGGTGAAGAGCGCCCCGGCCGCGCAGGGAGCGCGTCCCATTCCCGGGCGTCCTCAAGGGTTTCGTTACGCGGGTCCAGCACCGACTGACGCGGGCAGCTCTCCTACGCCGCCGCCTCCGTCCACGGAACTGACCGGCGTGTACCAGGCGTCCGTGCCTGCAGACTCCGCCAGCTCTGCGGACTCGGGAAGCTCCGCCGGCTCCTCGAACGCGGGAAGCTCCGCGGGCTCCTCGGATTCGGGAAGCTCGGGAGGCTCAGACTCCTCCGGCGGCGGCTTCTAGCCGCGTGCCGTAACGCAGCACGGTGAGGGGGGTGGAACGTGCCATGTTCCACCCCCCTCACCGTTGGATGCGGCTTACAGGTAGCGGCGGAAGCCTTCGGTGGCGATAGTGAATCCCATTGCGCGGCAGAATTCGTAGGCGCTGCCCTGGCTTTCGTGGGTGAGCATTTCGATCTTGTAGCACCCGGCCTGGATGGCGCGGTTGATCGCCTCCTCCACCAGGGCCCGGCCGATTCCGGTGCGCCGGTAGGCCGCGTCCACCACCATGTTGTCGATCACCGCCCACGGCTGCGCGTCGTGGGTGAGGTTGGCGATCATGATGAGGTCGAGGGTGCCGATGATCTGTCCGCGGCGCTCGGCGACCAGCACGGTGCGCTCCGGGTCGTTCTCGATGCGCGTCCAGGCCCGGACTGTGGCTGAGGACATGCGAACGGTGCCACCCTGCGCTGGGGCCTCCTCCCCTAGTTCACGCAGGAGGCGCAGGATCGCACCGAGGTCAGACCGAGTGGCCTCACGGATAATCATGGCTTCCGAAATCGTAGCCCACAGCGGTGAAATACCGGACGATGCCCCATATTGGGGCATACACGGATAACGGTCTGTGCCGGTGGGGACAGTTCCGGTCATGCTCCTCGCCATGGAGTGTGCGGGGGAAATCCGCTGGACGGGTGCGCGTTCCCGGCCGCCGCGGCAGCGGCCCCTTCCAGGGTGGTGGAGAGGGGCGGCGCGTTTCCGCACCCTTGCCGGCTCCGCAGTTTTCGCCTGCGGCTCAGCCGCGCCTTTGCCCCGGTCCTCCGCTTCCCCCTGGACCCATGGGCGAACAATGCCGGTTCCGGCACGGAGCACTTTTGGAATCGGCTGAGACCACGGCCTTCTCCCGGCCATCCCGCACACGTTCCTCCCGGACTCCGCTAGTTGACAACCTTTTCTACGATTGCCGGAAATATCATTTCCCCTGGTTTTGTCGACGCCAAGAAGTAGTCAATAAATTCCAGAAAGCGATTTTTTCCGGCGCGCACCATCGACATCGATCTCGGGACTCCGGTGACAGATTCGGATCAGCCGACACGCACACAATTCATAGGATGATCGGATGTATAAAGTCTGCGTTAACTCTGCCCGTGACCTCTCCGTGACATCGCGGGATGTGCTTACTAGCAAGGCTTGCCCCGATAACGGACGAACCGGCTTCCCCTCCCCCTTCCCGACCGCCACGCCGCCTTCCCCGCGCCGCCACCCCCGACTCCCCGACGTTGCGATTCATTCGCCGACAGCCGTTTCCAGCAATTGATTCGGCGTGACACGCCGATCTGCTTTTTATATCCGTCGTCGCAGTGTCCTTGTGTTTCGGTTGGCAGCGTCATCCCCTTCCACACGACGAATGTGTCCTTTGTCTACATATCGAGGGAAGACACCATGCTCTGCAACGAGGGTTTCGGTCGGTCTCCACGAGGCAACGCTTCGCGTCTCATCGGCCGGGCCGCCACGGCCTTCTCCGCCCTGGCGTTGGCCGCCACGATCAGCGTCGCGAACGCCACCCCGGTCACCGGTGCCGCACACCGCGTGGACCCGGCAGCGGACTCCTCGCAGGAAGACCAGCACGTTCGCAGCGGGAAGGGCAGCGGGAAAGGCAGCCAGAGCATCGCCCAGGAGGCGGTGCGCTATGCCGAAAGCAAGATCGGCGCCCCCTATCGCTGGGGGGCAGCCGGCCCGGACGCTTTTGACTGTTCCGGCCTCGTGCAATGGTCATACAGACAGGTGGGGGTGACCCTCAAACGCACGACCTACGACCAGGCCACCCAGGGCAAACCGGTATCCCGTTCCCAGCTCCGCCCAGGTGACCTGGTCTTTTTCTACTCCGGGCCGAGCCATGTCGCCCTCTATGTCGGCGACAACCAGATCATCCACGCGCCCGGAAGCGGCAAGACCGTCCAGATCGTCTCCATGTCCGGCCACTACGAGGAGAACTTCAACTCCGCGCGCCGGGTCGTCTAAGCCACCCAGGAAAACGCCCGTCACCCCTGCATCCGAGCGTTGCCGAGTCGCCCGGAACAGCGGTTCCTCGACGGGCACCCCGCACCGCTGCCCGCCCCGCGCCGCCCGGCAAGGACACAAGGCGCTAATGTTGCGGGCAGCGGTGCGGAGGGTGGTGGTACGGTGACCGAAACCGATTCCTACGACGTGATCTGCATCGGCGAGACCATGGGACAGCTCTCTCCTGCCTCGGCAGTCCCGCTGGTCGAACAGCCGCCGCTGCTCCCGCGGATCGGCGGCGCAGAGTCCAACGTGGCCTGCGGCCTCGCCGGACTGGGCCACCGGGTCGCCTGGATGAGCCGGGTAGGAGACGACCCCTTCGGGGCGATCATCACACGGACCCTGGCCCGCTACGGGGTGGACACCAGTCTGGTTGAGGTCGACCAGGAGCGCCCCACCGGCCTCTACCTCAAAGACCCTGCGCCCAAAGGCACCCGGGTGTACTACTACCGGCGCGAATCTGCTGCCTCCGCGATCGGCCCCCGCCTGGCGGAACGGCCGGAGCTCCGCACCGCCCGGCTCCTCCACCTGTCCGGTATCACCCCGGCCCTCTCCACCAGTTGCGCCGCGTTCGTCCAGCGGCTCTTCGTCTCCCGGCCCGCGCACGGGCCGCTGCTCTCCTTCGACGTCAATTACCGTCCTGCCCTATGGCCGGCCGACGACGCTGCCCCCGTGCTCCTCGACCTGGCCCGCGCAGCCGACCTCGTCTTCGTCGGCCGCGACGAAGCGGAACAGCTCTGGCAGGCCTCCACCGCCGACCAGGTGCGGGCGCTCCTGCCAGACGTACCGCTCCTCGTCGTCAAAGACGCCGACGTGGGCGCCACCTCCTACACCGGGGCCCGGCGGGTCTTCGTTCCCGCGCCCCGCGTCGACGTGGTGGAAGCCGTCGGTGCCGGAGACGCCTTCGCGGCGGGCTTCCTCTCCGGTCTGCTGGACGACCGCACACCTGAGGAATGCCTGCGGCTAGGGCACATCATGGCCGCGGCCACCCTGCTCAGCGTCGCAGACCTGGCTCCGTTCCCGCCCCGGGAGGCTCGAGAGCGTCTGCTCGCCCTGTCCCCGGCCGCCTGGGCGGCCCTCTGCATCCCCGACCCGGACCTGTTCCCCCTCGACCCGTCCGACCCCCTCTTCTCCGGAGCGTGACCTCGTGGACTTCGCCGACCTCTTCGCCGGCCAGCAGGTCATGGCGATCCTGCGCGGCCTGTCCGCACAGGACACTGTCGCCCACGCCCACCGCGCTTGGGACCTGGGCATCGCCCTCGTGGAAGTTCCCATCCAATCCCCGGACGCGCTTCCCGCGCTGCGCGCCGCAGTCGCCGCGGGGCGCAGCCGCGGCCGCCCGGTGGGGGCAGGAACCGTGACCACCCCGGACCGGGTGGCAGCGGCCGCCGACGCAGGAGCCGCGTTCACCGTGGCCCCCGGCTTCGATGGAGAAGTCCTCGCCGCATCGTTGGCAGCAGGGCTGCCGCACCTGCCCGGCGTCGCAACCCCCAGCGAGATCCAGCAGGCGCTCCGCCACGGTGCCACCTGGCTCAAAGCGTTCCCGGCCACCGTGCTCGGCACGGGATGGTTCGCCGCGATGCGCGGTCCGTTCCCCGAGGTCAACTTGGTCGCCACAGGAGGGGTCTCCGCGCACAACGCCGCGGACTATCTGGCAGCGGGGGCCCGCGCCGTCGCTGTGGGCTCGGCTCTCGCCGACGAGACCCAGTGGGAGGCGCTCGCCGCCCTCGCCGCCTCCTCAACCGGACCGTGGGGAAGCGGGAGCGGACCGGCCGCTTAGCGGACGCGCAGCGGAATGCGGTCCGCGCGGGGCGCCGCATCCTCGATCAGAATCGTGGCCGCGCAGATCGGGGCGGCGAATTCTGTCCGCCCGCGGCCCGAGCCCACGGCCAGGGTCGGGTGGCAGGCCGTTCCCGCGTAGAGAACGAAGCCGGTATCCGCGCTGGTCTCTACCGCAACCACCCCGCCCTGGTCACGGCGGAGGCGGTGGGCGGGGGCCGCACACACCTGCCGGTGGCCCGACTCGTAGCAGATCGTCACCGGCCTTACTGTCCGCCCAGCAGCCCGGTGCACAGCAGTGTCCACGGTCGGCGCGAGAGTGGCGAACATGACGGTGAGATGGTGCGGGCGCAACGGCACGGCTTGTTTCCTACCTCCTGAAACACAAGACCCCACCAATAGTCACCGGTTGGAAACCCCGTGTAAATGAAGGTGGGGGCGGCGTGTCTCCTGTTCTTCCCGACCGGGGCGGCAGGCCCGCAGCCTGTCCCGGCCCCGTCCTCAGAACAACCGTCCGCCGGCGGGAACTCTCTCCCCGTCCCGTGCGTCTGTGTCAACGGACCGACAGAAAGATCCGGTGCGGATACCGACGGGAGGTGCTGTGGCGTTCCTGATCTTCCTCGCCCAGTCCTTCCTGGTCGGGGTGGACAGTGTCCCACTGGACCCGGCTTCGCTCACCGTGGCGGCCACACTGGCCGTGGGCGCGGCCCTCCTGTGGCTGGCCCTTCCCGCGCGCCCGGTCCGGACCGAATCCGCAACCGAACCCTATGCCCGGACGAGTGCCCTGCGCCGCTGGCAGCAGCGCGTCGGCGTGGTCGTCTCCGCGGCTCCTAACGTGCCCGGTAAACCCCGGTCTCGGGCTCCCGGCGCGGCCGCTACGGCCGCGTGACCGCACCGCCCTTCCTTCTCTTCTTCCGGGGACAGGGCTGCTGTCTCCTGCCTCGCGCGGCCTTTCGCTGATCACCCGTCTCCTTCTCACGAAAGGCCCTGGTTCACTGTGTTCGGTCTGTTCTCTGCGTTCCTTGCCGCTGCCCACGCCTTGACCATGGCGGTCCACAGCACCCTGGCCGTGTTCCTCGGTCCGGTGTCCGCCGCAGCAACGATTGCCTTCCTGACCCTCGCCGCCCGCGTACTCACGCTTCCCCTCAGCTACCTCCAGGTGCGCGGGGAGAAAATCCGCGCCCGCCTGGCGCCCCAGCTTTACGCGCTTCGGGAGCGTTACGGCCACAACCCGGAGCGCCTCGTCGCGAAGACCCGGGAACTCTACGCCCGCGAAGGCGCCTCACCGTTCGCCGGATGCCTGCCTGCGCTCGCCCAAGCACCGATGTTCACCCTGCTCTACACCCTGTTCACGGTTCCGGAGATCGACGGCTCCGCCAACGCGCTCCTCGCGCTGCCGTTCGCGGGAACCCCGCTGGGGTCGACCCTGCCGCGCATCCTCGCGTCCGGTGACCTCGGAGCTCTCCCCGTGTTCGCTGCGCTGCTCGCCGCACTGGCCGCGGTGGCGTGGGCCAACCGACGGTGGTTGACCCTGCCCGCACTCTCCGCTGCCCCGGCTGCGGGACAGCCCACCCCCGTGCCGGCGTTCGTCACCTACCTGCCGTTCCTGACCGTGGTCATCGCCGCGTTCGTCCCCTTGGCCTCCGGGATCTACCTGGTGACCTCGACCACGTGGACAGTGGTGGAACGCCTCACGCTGCGCCGTCTCGTCCGCGTTGACTAGGCGCGGCACGAAGGTTCAGCGCTGCATGCCGCTCCCGGCGTCCTTGAGGCGGCGACTACGTTTCGGAGGCGTCCCCGTCACCCTTCCGCGGCGGCGGTGGCGCCTCCTCCCGCCGCGCCGGCGCCACCGGGAACTGGAACCCGCTCTCCCCGTAGGTGCGGGCCCCGGTGATGACCGCCTCGTCCATGAGCTCCCTGGCTTTGCGCTCCCGCACCGCCAGAGGATCCCGCCGCAGCCCTTTCAGCAAGGCCACACACAGCAGGAGCATGACGATCGCCCACGGAGCAGCCCCGAGGATGGTGATGTTCTGCAGCCCGTCGATCGCGGTGCTGCCGCCCTCGCCGACGAGCAGCATGATCGCGGCCACCGCCGCGATGAGCATCCCCCACAGCACGGTCATGGCCAGCCGCGGCTTGTCCACTCCGCCTTGGGTGAGCGTGCCCATGACAATGGATGCCGAGTCCGCGCCGGTGATGAAGAAGATCGCGACCAGCACGGCGAGCACCACGTTCACCACGCCGCTCCACGGCAGGTTCTGCAGCATCCCGTAGAACTGCGCCTCGATCTGGTTGGACGCGGCTAGATCAACCCCCGACTGCTGGAAATGGATCGCCGTGCACCCGAAGATGACGAACCAGATCAGGCTGACCACGCTCGGCACCACGATGACACCGGCCACGAACTCCCTGATCGTGCGGCCGCGGCTGATCTTGGCGATGAACAGCCCCACGAACGGGGTCCACGAGATCCACCAGGCCCAGTAGAACACGGTCCATGTTGACAGCCACTCCGCGGTGTTGCCGCCGACCGCCTGAGTGCGTCCCGCCATCTCAAAAAAGTCCTGGAAGAACGTGGCCACCGCGCCCGGCACGAGGTCCAGGATGTACACGGTCGGCCCGGTGACCAGCACGAAGACGAGCAGCAGCACGGCCATCACCATGTTGGTGTTGGACAGCCACTTGATCCCCCGCGCGATTCCGGAGACCGCGGAGACCAGGTAGCAGGCCATGATGGCCGCGATGATCAGAAACAGCAGGCCGAACGTCGTCTGGCTCGTCCACCCCAGGGTCTGGAACCCTCCCGCGATCTGCAGCGCCCCCAGCCCCAGCGAGCAGGCAGACCCGAACAGGGTGGCCAGGATCGCGATCACGTCGACCGCCTTGCCGAGCGGCCCTTTTGCGGCCCTCTCCCCGAACAGCGGGATGAACGCGGCGCTGATGAGCTGGCTGTGCCCCCGGCGGAAGGTGGTGTATGCGATCGCTAAGCCGACCACCGCGTAGATGCCCCACGGATACAGGGTCCAGTGGAACAAGGTGGTGGCGATCGCGGTGAGAGTCCGCTGCGATTCACTCGCGGCATCCGTGCCCGGTGGGGGAGTGACGTAGTGGGCCAAGGGTTCTGCCACCCCGTAGAACACCAGCCCGATCCCCATACCGGTGGCGAACATCATGGCGACCCACGACACCGTCGTGTACTGGGGCTCCTCCCCCTCCCGGCCGAGGGGGATCTGCCCGTACTTGCTGAAGGCCAGCCACAGCGCGAACACCACGAACACTCCGGCGACCAGCACAAACGCCCAGCCGCCGTAGCGCATCAACCCGGCCAGCAGGTTCTCGGCGACCTGGGCCAGCGTCTCGTCAGAGATCGCCCCCCACGCGACGAAGGCCAGGGTGAACGCTGCTGCGGTGAGGAACACTGCCCAGTCCGTCCGCGGCGGCCGCTCCGCTTCGAGGACGGGAGGCGGTTCCCACAGCAGGTCTTGGTTGTCGGCCGAGTTGGTGGTCGTATCGGATGATCCGTGAGTTGGTCGTACCACGACGTCTTGGCGCGGAGTCGCGCCACCCCCCTCTACAAGCACGGTGCACGACGAGTGTGCACCTTTCTGTTTCCGCAGCGGGGGGTTTCATGCGTTCCGTCGGGGTTTTCTCCAGGTCAGATGAGCTTCGGCTGCGTGCCAGGGACGGGAACCAGAGGCCATGCCCGGGTGACCCTCTCCGGACTCAGTCCTTTCCTGCGGAGGAACGCCGCCAAAGACTCGGCCTGCTGGGCAGCTGCGGTCACCTGCAGTTCGTGGAGCTCCCGAGGGGACAGGGCAGCCACGTGCGCCGCGGCGTGCCCGATCCCCCGGGCCACTGCTGCAGCTGCTACCGCGTCCGCGCTCGCCTCATGTGAACCGTCGTACGGGACCCCGTAGTGGGCGCAGAGCGCTTCCAGAGTGCGTTTCCCCCTGCGGTAGCGGTCGATGTGCCGGTCCAGGATCAGGGGGTCGATGACCGGGGCGACCGTGTCAAGCCGCTCCGACAGCGGCACCACCCCGTAGCGGCGGCACTCCCGGTCGAGGATGGTGAGGTCGAAGGGAGCGTTCATGATGACCAGCGGCGTTCCCGACTGGAGTACCTGCTCCAGCAGGTCGGTGATCTCCGCTACGGCAACGGGGGCGGGGATTCCGTCGGCCACCGCCAGTTCGGTGCTGATGCCGTGGATCGCCACGGCCTCGGGGGGAATCTCGACTCCGGGGTTGACGAGCCAGGTCCGCCGGGTCCGCTGGGAGCCGTCAGCAGCCGTTTCGATGATCGCGGCAGTGACGACACGGTCCTGTTCCAGGTTGATGCCGGTCGTCTCGATGTCGAAGCCGACCAGCGGGCCGAGGTGCCAACCGGGAGCGGCTGCACGGTTATCCGTCATACCGCGACTCTACTGGCCTGCACTGACGAAACCCCTGTTCACCTTGGCCAGGCGGGGGCACGCTACATACACGGGACGGTCGGTGCTGTCCCGCCCACCGCAGGAACCAATCCCAGGGGGAGTCATGCACGTCGGGATTCAAGAGGCGCTCCGCCAGCTCCAGCAGGCGATCCACGACGCTCGAGTGTCGTTTGACTGTATTGCGCTGGAGGACTTGGAGCGCGCCCACATCCACGCGATTACCGCCCGGACTGCGCTCGACGCTGCGGAAAACGCCATCCGGACTGCCTTGGACGAGCAACAACGCCCTGAGGCGTCTACCGACGACAGCAGCCCCTCCTGACCCTCGAGCACGCTGAATCGGAATAAGAGACCGGCCCTGGGCACTGGAGGACCTCCAGTGCCCAGGGCCTCACGCACCGGCAAGGCCGATCAGCCCCATGCCAGCACCATCTCCTCGGGGTCTTCCAGGATAGTGGCGACGTCGCGCAGCACTTTCGATCCCAGTTCCCCGTCGACCAGCCGGTGGTCGAAGGAGAGCGACAGTGTCGTCACTTTGCGGATCTTGATCTTGCCCTTGTGCACCCACGGCATGTCGCGGATCTGCCCCAGGGCCAGGATCGCAGCCTCTCCCCGGTTGAGGATGGGGGTTCCGCCGTCGATCCCGAAGACGCCGATGTTGGTGATGGTGATGGTGCCGCCGGTCAAGTCCGCGGGGGCGGTCTGTCCCGCCCGCGCCTTCTCGGTGAGGTCGGTCAACGCCCGCGCCAAGTCAGGCAGCGGCAGCCGGTCGGCGTCCTTGATGTTGGGCACCACCAGGCCCCGATCCGTGGCCGCCGCGATGCCCAGGTTCACGTAGTGTTTGACGACGACTTCCTGGTTGGCCTCGTCCCAGGACGCGTTGATCCGCGGGTGCCGCCGCACCGCGATAAGCAGTGCCCGGGCGACCAGCAGCAGCGGGGAGACCTTCACGTCCGCGAACTCCGGCCGCTGTCGGAGCTTCTGCACGACCTTCACGGTCTTGGTGACGTCCACCTGCAGAAACTCGGTGACGTGCGGTGCGGTGAACGCGCTGTCGACCATCGCCGCCGCCATGTGCTTGAGCACCCCCTTGACCGGGATGCGCTCTTCCCGCACGTCCCGCTCGGGAGCAGGCGACGCAGCCGGTGCGGGCGCCGCCGGCTCGGGCACGCGGGGCGCTGAGGGCTGCGGCTGGTTCTGCTCGGCGTGGCGCCGCACATCGTCTCGGGTGATGACCCCGTTCGGCCCGCTGGGCACGACCGTACGCAGGTCCACCCCCAGGTCTTTCGCCAGTTTGCGCACTGGAGGCTTGGCGAGCACCACGGTGCGCTGGCCGACGGTCTGCGCCGGCACGGCCGAAGGGGTGCGGCGGCGGGCCCGGCGCTTGGTGGCCCCGCTTTTGACGCCGTAGCCGACGAGGACCGGTTCCCGCTTCTCCTCCGCTGGCGGTTCCGCCGGGGCTGCGGCGGGAGCAGGCTCAGGCCGCGGCTCGCCCGCGGCACCGCCGGTGTCCACCGCGATGATCGGAGTTCCGACCGGGACGGTCTCCCCGGCCTCGACCAGCAGCGCCTCGACGCGACCCGCAAACGGGCTGGGGAGTTCCACGACGGCCTTGGCCGTTTCGATCTCGCAGATGACCTGGTTGACGTCAACCTGGTCCCCTGGCTGCACGTGCCAGGTGAGGATCTCGGCCTCGGTGAGGCCTTCGCCCACGTCGGGCAGCACAAACTGTTGGATTCCTTGGTGAGTCATGCCCAGCCCTCTAGTACGCGAACGTGCGGTCGACACCGTCGAGGACCCGGTCCAGGTCCGGGAGGTAGTACTCCTCCAACCGGGACGGCGGATAGGGGGTGTCGAATCCGCCGACGCGAATGACCGGGGCTTCCAGGTGGTAGAAGCAGGCCTCGGTGACCCGGGCAGCGATTTCCGCGCCCAGTCCGCTGGTCACCGGGGCTTCGTGGGTGACGACGAGCCGTCCGGTGCGGCGGACCGACTCGTAGACGGTGTCGTAGTCCACGGGAGAGAGCGACCGCAGGTCGATGACCTCGATGGACCGCTCGGTGTCCGCTTCAGCGGCGTGGAGCGCGACCTTGACCATCGGCCCGTAGGCCACCAGGGTCACGTCGGTACCGGGGCGGACGATCCGCGCTTCCCCCATCGGGGTGGCGGTGTCCACGCTGCCGTCCGTGCGGACGGGGGCCTTGTCCCAGTAGCGGCGTTTCGGTTCGAGGAAGACCACCGGGTCCGGGCAGGCGATGGCCTGCTGGATCATCCAGTAGGCGTCCTCGGGGGTGGCTACGGTGACCACCCGCAGGCCGGCAGTGTGGGTGAAGTAGGCCTCGGGCGACTCACTGTGGTGTTCCACCGCACCGATCCCGCCGCCGTAGGGGATGCGGATCACGACGGGGAGGCTCAGCCGTCCCTCGGAGCGGGCCCGCAGTTTCGCGAGCTGGGTGAAGGTCTGGTCGGCGGCGGGGAAGAAGAACCCGTCGAACTGGATCTCGCAGACCGGGCGGTAGCCGCGGAGCGCCAGGCCGATCGCGGTGCCGATGATGCCGGATTCTGCGAGCGGGGTGTCAATGACCCGGTCTGCGCCGAAGTCCTTGTACAGGCCGTCGGTGACGCGGAAGACCCCGCCGAGCCGTCCGACGTCCTCCCCCATCACCAGGACTTTCGGGTCGTTCTCCATGGCGCGGCGCAGTCCCGCGTTGATGGCCTTGCCCAGGGTGAGTTCGGTTCCGCTCATCGGGCCGCTCCCTCCGCCCCCTCAAACGACGCCAGGTAGTCCGCGAATTCGGCGCGCTGCCGGTCGAGCTCGCGGTGCGGTTCCGCGTAGACCTCGCGGAAGATGTCCAGCGGTGCAGGGTCGGGCAGGGCGCGGCATTCGGCGCGGACCTGCTCCCCGAGCTTCTCCGCCTCGGCTTCTACCGCGTCGAAGAAGCCGTCGTCGGCTTTGCCTTCGCGGACCAGGTAGGCCCGCAGCCGGGCGATGGGGTCCTTGCGGCGCCACTCTTCGATCTCTGCGGACGTCCGGTAGCGGGTGGGGTCGTCGGAGGTGGTGTGCGCGCCCATCCGGTAGGTGAACGCTTCGATCAGGGTGGGGCCTTGCCCTTCGCGGGCGTGCTGCAAGGCTTTGCGGGTCACCGCCAGGCAGGCGAAGACGTCGTTGCCGTCCACGCGAATCCCGGGGAAGCCGAAGCCGGCTGCCCGCTGGTAGATCGGCGCTTTGCTCTGGCGGTCGTTGGGCTCGGAGATGGCCCACTGGTTGTTCTGGCAGAAGAACACGACCGGGGCATTGTTGACCGCGGCGTAGTTGAAGGCTTCGTTGGTGTCGCCCTGGCTGGTGGCTCCGTCGCCGAAGTAGGTGATGACAGCGGTGCCGTCTTCACCGAGTGCCCCGTCCCGCTGCACACCCATCGCATACCCGGTGGCGTGCAGCGTCTGGCTGCCGATGACGATCGTGTAGAGGTGGAAGTTGTGCTCGTACGGGTCCCAGCCCCCGTTGGTGACGCCGCGGAACATGGCCAGTAGGTCCCGGGGGCGGACTCCCCGGCACCAGGCCACCCCGTGCTCCCGGTAGGACGGGAAGGCCATGTCTTGCGGTTCGAGGGCGCGGGCTGAACCGATCTGCGCGGCCTCCTGGCCCAGGAGGGAGGCCCACAGGCCCAGTTCGCCTTGGCGTTGCAGGGCCACGGCTTCGGCGTCGAGGCGCCGCACGAGGACGAGGTCGCGGTAGAGGTCGCGGACCTGTGCCGTGGCGGGTTCGAACGGGTAGTCAGGGTGCGGGACGTACTCTCCGTCGGGGGTCAAGAGCTGGATCAGCTCAGGCTCTTCACGAACGGTGCTGTCGGACACCTGTCGCTCCTCGGTCTCGGGGCCGACTGACGGGGTACCGCTGGTCGGCCTGTTGCCTGCCCGACCCGTCCCGGGGTAACGGGTGGGGTCGAACAGCCCTACCACCCATCGTGACAGATATCACTATGGGCAGCGCAAGACCCTGCGACACCTCACGTCGTCCGACTCATCATCCCGCAGAAAAAGAAAAACCCCAAGTACCAGGACTTCCTAGAAAATACAAGGGGTTCCAAGTAAAAATTAGGCCACCCTAGTACTTTTTCTCCGCCGCCGTCGGAGAAGACAGACCGCACTGCCGCGCATCAGCGCAGCATGCTTCAGCCACCGGGTGCCCAGGAGGGTGCGCGGGCGTGCAGGGGACCGGGCACGCGGTCAGTCCGCGTACAGGCCACGCTCCTTGGCGTAGTCCGCGAGCAGCACGCGAAGCTGCCGGCGTGCCCGGTGCAGCCGCGACATCACCGTTCCCAACGGGGTGTCCATCTGCTCCGCCACTTCCTTGTAGGAGAAGCCCTCGACGTCGATCAGGTAGATGACCATGCGGAACTCTTCCGGCAGCTGGGCGAGCGCGGTGCGTATCGCGGAATCCGGCAGCCGGTCGAGGACTTCGGCCTCCGCCGACCGCGACCCGGTGGACGAGTGCGCGTCGGCCGCCGCCAACTGCCAGTCCTTGATCTCGTCGGTGACTTCCTGGCGCGGCTCCCGCTGCTTCTTGCGGTAGCCGTTGATGAAGGTGTTGGTGAGAATCCGGTAGAGCCAGGCGCGCAGGTTCGTGCCCGCACGGAACTGGTGGAAGTTAGCGAACGCCTTGGTGAAGGTCTCTTGAACCAAGTCTTCGGCATCCGCCGAATTCCTCGTCATCCGCAGGGCTGCCGGGTAGAGCTGGTCGGCGTACGGCCTGACTGCCTCTGCAAAGTCGAGACCCTCCGCAGTGACGGTGGTCTCTGCGGGACGGTCGAGTTCAATGGTCGCCAAAATTTCCCCCTCAGGACGACCGGGGATACTGCTACTTGGTGAGACGCATGCCAAGTCGATTCACGATGCATAGTCATGAGGTGATTAAGGACACGAATCCCCCTCTCCGGGTGTGGTTTACAGCAAGGGTCGGGTAAAAAGAAGAATTTTGCTTTCGTCTCTTCCAAAGTGATCCGCGGCGTCGCCACCGCCGCGACGCCCCGGAAGGCCTTATCCGTAGCGGCCCGGGACGTTACGGTTCCGCTTCCCCACACGGCGCGTCGCACACATCACCGGCCTCGGGAACAGCCGGTTTCCTCCCCGCGTGGCCGGTACCGTACGCTCTGGACTGTCCGGCTGGCGCCGAGCCGCGGCCAGGCCCCTGGCTGCGCTCGCCCCGGCCCTGCGTCCCGTGTCCGCCTGGACACCAGCGACGTCGTCACCACCGGTGCGGTACAACTCTGGAGGACCCCGTGGCCCGCGTCATCGTCGATGTCATGCTCAAGCCCGAGATCCTGGACCCCCAGGGCCAGGCCATCCTGGGCGCCTGCGAACGGCTTGGCTTCTCCGGGGTGACCCAAGTCCGTCAGGGCAAGCGCTTCGAGATCGACCTCGAGGGCGAAGCCGACGAGGCCCGTCTCGCCGAAATCCGCAAGCTCGCCGAGACCCTGCTCGCCAACCCGGTTATCGAGGATTTCTCACTCCGCGTGGAGTAATGAAGCACCACGAGGCCCCATAACCGGGGCCCGTCCGAAATCGCGCGGTTTCGCGTGAATAGCCTCGGGAAGGTTTTTAACGGTACCGAGGTTCGGGGGGCTGACTCTGATGGAAAGGCGATTCCAGGTCGCACTGCCGAGGGCGGCGTACACGGTCCCCGTTCTGCGTAGCTTCCTAGGCTGTGCCCTGCACGTCCACGGTGTCTGCCCCGAATGCCAGCGCGACATCCTGGTGGCGGCCTCGGAAGCCTGCGCGAATGTGATCGACCACGGCGCTCCGGCATCCGGCTACCAGGTCTCGGTCAGCATTGAGCAGGCCTGCTGCGTCATCCGCATCACTCATAACGGCCGGCATTTCACTCCGACGATCGCCCCGCCCCGCCCTGCTCCAGATTCTGAGTCAGGTCGGGGTATTTTCCTCATGCACGCCCTCATGGACGAGGTCGTGTTCGACGTCGAGCCCGACGGGCGGACCACGGTACTGCTCGTCAAACGGCTCTGCCTGCTGCCGGCGGCGAAACGCCCGCTCACCCCGGCCGTGGCCAGCGGGTGAGGCAGCCGCCCGCCCCGCTGACCTTCCCGGCCTTCGGGACATCCACCTCGCTTCGGGGGCGAGGCGGCGATACCATCCGGGACCATGAGCGACCACCACGCACACCCCCGTACCGCCCTCATCACCGGCGCGTCCACGGGAATCGGAGAAGAATACGCCCGGCAACTGGCCGAACGCGGCTACTCTCTGGTGCTGGTGGCGCGCAGTGCCGACCGGCTCGCCGCGCTCGCCGCGGAGCTCACCGACCGCTACGGCGTGCCCGCGCAGTGCCTGCCCGCCGATCTCACCGACGACAAGGACCTCGCCACGGTCGAAGAGCGGCTGCGAGTCACCGGTGACACCGCTGACGCCCCGATCGACCTGCTGGTCAACAATGCCGGACAGGCGCACGGCGGCGATTTCGCGACGATTCCGGTCAGCGCGATCGAGGACACGCTCGCACTGAACATCCGTGCGCTCACCCGGCTGGCGCACGCGGTACTCCCCGTGCAGATCGAACGGGCCCGCCAGCTCCGCGAGGCAGGGAGCTCCCGACCGCTCGGCATGATCAACGTGGCGTCCATGGCCGGACTGCTGCCGGCCGCTCCCGGCGGCGCGGTCTACTCCGCGTCCAAGGCCTATGTGCTCTCCCTCACCGACACGCTCGCGGTCGAAGCGGCCCGGCACGGCGTGCGGGTGACCGCGGTCCTCCCCGGCTACGTCCGCACCGATATGACCCGGTCCTTGCAGGAGAAAGGGGCGCCCGATATCGCGTTCGTCCCGCGGGAGCGCGTGGTGACCGACTCGCTGCGCGGCTGGGCTTCGGGCCGGACCCGAGTCGTGCCGGGCGCCCAGTACAAGGCGGTCAACGCCCTGCTCCATGCCCTTCCCCCAGGGCTGTTCCACGCGGTCGCAAAACGCACCAGTGCGTGACCACCCGCGGCACACCCCGGACAGCTCCCCGCAGTGTTCACTTCCGCTTCGACCGCCTCCACTTTCCGTCTCCGACCGGCTGCGCCTACCCTAGGAGAGCACGCAGTCAAGGAAAGAGATCATGAAGACCTTCGAAGAGCTGTTCACCGAGCTGTCCGAGAAGGCGCGGACCCGCCCGGCAGGATCGAGGACGGTCGCCCAACTGGACGCCGGGGTGCATGCGATCGGCAAGAAGGTCGTCGAGGAAGCGGCTGAAGTCTGGATGGCCGCCGAATACCAGAGCGACGAAGAAACCGCCGAAGAGATCTCCCAGCTCCTCTACCACGTCCAAGTTCTGATGCTGGCGCGCGGCCTCCGTCTGGAAGACGTCTACCGGCATCTCTAGGTCGGTTCCCGCGTCGTCACGCACGCGAGACCGACCTGTCCCGACGTCCCATGCCGGAATCCGTGAGCCGAGGAAGCATCCCATGACCGATCTGCTGCGCATCGCCGTGCCCAACAAGGGCCAGTTGTCCGAGCCTGCCATCGCCATGCTGCGCGAGGCCGGGTACCGCCAGCGCAAAGATTCCCGCGACCTGGTCCTGCTCGACCCCGACAACGGAGCCGAGTTCTTCTTCCTGCGCCCCAAGGACATCGCCGTCTACGTCGGTGAAGGCATCCTCCACGTGGGAATCACCGGCCGCGACATGCTCATCGACTCCGGCGCCCCCGTCGAAGAAGTGCTGGCGTTGGGCTTCGGCAATTCCACGTTCCGCTTCGCCGCGCGCAACGGCTCCTCGATGACGGTGGAAGACCTCGCTGGGAAGCGGATCGCCACCTCCTACGAAGGGCTGCTCACGTCCTATTTGAAGAAGCGCGGCATCGAAGCCCGGGTCATCCACCTCGACGGCGCTGTGGAGAGCTCGATCCAGCTGGGTGTGGCCGACGCGGTCGCTGACGTCGTGTCCACGGGCACGACCCTGCGCCAGGCCGGACTGGAGCCGTTCGGGGAGCCCATTCTGGAATCCGAGGCGGTCGTCATCCGTCGCAAAGGGGAACCGGACGACCCGAAAGTCGAGCAGTTGCTGCGCCGGCTGCGCGGTGTGCTCGTCGCCCGCGACTACGTGATGATGGACTACGACGTGCACGCCGAGCACTTGGAGGAGGCCATCGCTCTCACCCCCGGCATGGAGGGGCCCACCGTCTCGCCCCTGCACCGGGAAGGCTGGGTGGCGGTCCGGGCCATGGTGCCGCGCCGCGACGCCCAGCGGATCATGGACGACTTGTGGGAGATCGGGGCCCGCGCCATCCTCGTCACCGATATCTACGCCTGCCGACTCTGAAGCACGATGGACAGGTCCGCACAAGGAGTACCGGGGTTCTCTGACACCGCTGCGCCCGTGGTGGTCGACCGGACCCAGGGGGTCAGCGGCGGGGACCTGGTGCTGCGGCGGGTCGGCACCGACTACGAGATCATCAGCAACGGCGTGTTCCTCATGGACACCCGGGACGGCCGCTCCGAACGTGAACTGGTCCGCGCCTGCCTGCGTGTCCTGCCCGCGGACCAGACTGGACTGCGGGTCCTCGTCGGCGGGCTCGGGGTGGGATTCTCCGCGGCGGAGGCGCTGGCCAGTCCACGGGTCGCCCACGTGCGGGTGATCGAAGTGGAGCCGGCGGTCATCGCCTGGCATTCCGGTCCGCTGGGCGAGGCCGCGGGGCGTCCCACTGACGATCCGCGCTGCCAGGTGGTCTGCGCTGACCTGGTGGAATGGTTGGCTGAAACAGCGGAGACCTTCGACGCGGTGTGTCTGGACATCGACAACGGTCCCGACTGGACCGTGGTGGACAGCAACCGCCGGTTGTACAGCCCGGACGGTCTGGACCGGTTGGCGCAGCTCACCGCTCCGGGCGGGGCCTTGGCCGTGTGGAGTGCAATGCCCGCCCCCGACTTCGCCCTGCTGCTTGACCGCCGATTCGGCGCGGTCGAGGAGATCCGGGTGCCCGTGCGGCGGGGCGCTCCCGACGTGGTGTACCTGGCGCGCCCCCACGGCCCACACCGCCAGTGACCGGCGCCCTGCGGGACAACCGCGGGCTGTGGCGGCCGCTCCACGACGAAGGGTGGCGAGGATCACCGCGGTACGGCCCCCTCACCGCCCTCACCGGTCAGCCTGAGGTCTACTCCGACGCTTGGCCGTTGCCCTGCTGCTCGGCGATCTGCCGGCGCACTTCGTCCATGTCGAGGTCGCGGGCCTGCTGGATCAGGTCCTCCAGGGCCGCTTCCGGCAGCGCGCCCGGCTGGGCGTAGAGCACAGTCCGATCCCGCACGATCATGAGCGTCGGAATCGACTGGATGTTGAAGCTCGCGGCCAGCTCCTGCTGGGCCTCGGTGTCGACCTTGGCGAACACCAGGTCCTTGTGCCGTTCTGACGCCCGCTCAAAGATCGGAGCGAACATCTTGCACGGCCCGCACCAGGAGGCCCAAAAGTCGATGAGGACGAAGTCGTTCTCTTCGAGCGTCTGATTGAAGTTGTCCTTGGTCAGTTCGATAGTGGCCACAGGCTCTCCTGATCGTGGCGTCAGCAACGGTCTTCTCCCTTGTACAGCGGTTGAGGCCGCTGCTTTGTTCCGCATTCGGGGCATCGATGCGTCCACCCCTCCCCAACACTCGACAAAATCCCAGTTCAATACCGGTTTGTACGGAAAAAACGTTCGTCCGTAGATTCGTGAGGGAAGCAGTGTCACCGGGGAAGGGGGGACCGTGGGCGCACTGTCCAGAGCGAAACGGCGGGCCAACGACGGCGGGGACGGGAAAGAACCGGACTACCGTTTCACTCTCGCCAACGAGCGCACGTTCCTGGCCTGGATCCGCACCGCGCTCGCGCTGGTAGCGGGTGCGGTCGCAGTGCTGCACCTGGTTCCGCTGCGGTGGCATGGCGGCACCCAACTCTCCGTGGGGCTGGCCCTGGCCGCCCTGGCCGTGGTGATCACCTGCTACGCCCCCATCCGGTGGATGCGGGTCCAGCGGGCGATGCGGCACGACCAGCCGCTGCCGACCACCCCGCTGCCGCTGATCACAGCGCTCGGTATCGGACTGATCTGCCTGGCCGTGGTGGTGGGGAACTACCTGCCATGAGCGGCCCCCGCGAACGCGACCCGGGCTTGCAGCCGGAACGGACCCTGCTGTCCTGGCAGCGCACTCTGTTCCTGCTCGCTGTGGTGACCCTGCTGTATCTGCGGGTCCCGCCCGAGGACACGCTGGCCGGTACGGTCGGCCAGCTCATCGCGGTGGGCATCCTGTTCGGCACGTCCACCGTACTCGCCGTGCACCTGCAGAAACGCTGGCGGCAGACCGACCACGGCCGGCGTGCCGACGGCTCCTTGCGACCGCCCGCGCCCCTGGCCCGCCCGTGGGCGCTCGTCGCCGTGAGCCTCGCCGTCCTGGGGATCAGCGTGATCGCTATCGTCTCTGCTTTTCCCGCGTAACCGGCGGTGGCCCCTGGAAGTTCCAGGGGCCACCGTGGTCTCTGCCGGTCAGGCCTGCTTGGCTTCGATGATGGAGTTGATGATGTCGTCGAGGCGGCGCGTCGGCTCGTAGCCGATGAGCTTCTTGGCGAGCGACGTGTCCGGCATGCGGCGGCGCATGTCCTCGTACCCTTCGCCGTACGCCTTCTCGTACGGGATGTACTCGATCGTGCTGCTCGAACCGGTCAGTTCGATGACCCGTTCCGCCAGGCCGCGAATGGAGATCTCCTCCATACCGCCCAGGTTGACCGCCTGGTTGTAGGCGGCCGGGGTGTCCATGAGTTTCACCACGGCCGGAACCACGTCGAAGACCGAGCCGAAGCACCGCCGCTGCGTGCCGTCACCGTAGACGGTGATCGGCTCGTTGGCCAGCGCCTGGCTGACGAACCGCGGCACCACCATGCCGTAGCGTCCGGTCTGCCGCGGGCCGACGATGTTGAAGAACCGGACGATGACCGTCGGGATCCCGGTCTCCTTGCCGTAGACGTAGGCGACCAGTTCGTCCAGTCCTTTCGCCGCCGCATACGACCAGCGGCTCTTCAGCGGGGAGCCGAGGATGCGGTCGGCGTCTTCGGTGAGACCATCCGCGTCGTTCTTGCCGTACACCTCGCTCGTGGAGGCCACCATGATGCGGGCCCCGTGCCGGGCCGCGGCTTCCACCACGTTCTCGGTGCCGTGCAGGTTCACCCGCAGGGACTCCAAGGGCTTGTCCACAATGGTGTGCACCCCGACCGCGGCAGCCAGGTGGAACACGGTGTCGCAGGAGCCGACCAGCTTGTCGACCAGCGCGGTGTCCAGAATGGAGCCCTCGACGAACTCGAAGTTAGGGGCGGCAGCAAGCTGCGCCAGATTCTCCTTGGAGCCGGTGGACAGGTCATCGAGCACCGTGACCTGGTGGCCTTGGGACGTCAGGTAGTCGCACAAATGGGATCCGATAAATCCGGCGCCCCCCGTAACCAGGGCTTTCACGCTGTTTCTCCTTTGCAAAGACACGGCCGCAGAAGGGCTCGGGTGTTCCTGTTTGCTGCGTGACGGCACCGCGCCTGGAAGGTCAGGCGAGCCACCGCATCATGTGGTAGGCCTCTGCGTAGGGCACTCCGGCGTGCATGCCGCGCAGGGTGGCCAGGCTGCGCAGCGTCTCGTCGGAGCGGGTGTGCGGGTGGTCGTGGCTCTGGGTTCCGTACAGGTGCATCGCGTGGATCTTGGCGTCCACCTGCTCTTTGGTGAGTTCGACGAAGAAGTTGGGCGACGGTGCGGCGTCGTAGCGCCACTGGTCGGCGGCCTGCTCGTAGGCGAGGACCAGGCGCGGGTGGTGGCGCCGTTGGGTGTTGGACGGCCGTAGCGCGGTGTGCAGCGCTTCAGCGGTGATCTGGTGGTCCTGGTTGTAGCTGGTGCGGTGCGGCGCGATCACCGTGGTCGGTTTGAGCTTGGCGATGGACAGCGGGCTGCCGCGCTCGATCGCGTTGGTGAGCTCAAAGCGGGGCACCGCGTCCAGTTTGAGGTGGTACGCGTCACCGGGAAAGGCAAAATGCCAGTCGTCCCAGCCGTAGAATTCCGCGACTTCTTTGACTTCTTGGTAGCGCTCTTCGGCGGTGGACAGTCCTTTAGGCGAGTTGTCAGCGGTGTCCCCCACGGTCATGAACTGGATGTAGACCTCGGCCCCCGCATCCTTGGCTTTGCGCATGAGCCCTCCGCAGCCGAGCGTCTCATCGTCAGGGTGCGGTGCGAGGATGAGGATCCGCTCGCGAGACCAGTCGATCATCATTGGATGTCCTCGATTCAGTAGGGCCTGAGGCAGCACCGAGCCGCTTCAGGCAGGTCGCAGCGTTTCGGTTCTAGGGAAGAGCGTGCGGGCCGGTCAGTCGGCGATGCGCGCCTGGCGCACCAGGTCCATTCCTTCGGGGCCGACGTTGAGCAGCAGGTCTATGGCTGCCATGCGGGGCAGGAATTCCTGTCCTTTCCGGTTGTGCTGCGGGTACTCCGGGTGTTGGAAGTTCTGCCACTCGACGGCGATCCCGTACCGGTCGAACACGTCCTTGTCGAGGTAGGCGCGGGCACCATCGCCGGAGAGCATGGTGGTCGCCCCCACTTTGGCGCTGATCTGCGCGAGCAGTTCACTCTTCTGTACGGTGAACTCGCCCAGTTCGCTCGAGCGCACCATGGGAGTGGTGATTCCGAACGCGTTGAGCACGAACTCGGTGGTCGCTAGAGAAAGGTCGACCAGTTGTTCCCACCGGCGTTCGTAGATGGCTGTGATTTCAGCGCCGAACTCGTCCCAAAAAGGTGCCTTACGGTAACAGTGTTGCGCCAGTGTTCTACTGTGTTTCTCCCACCACGGTGAACTATTGTTCACCGATTTGTCCATGATCCGCTCGTCCCGGCTGCGCTGCACCACCGGAACGGTCAGCAGGACCGGACCATTCTTCGATGCCACATAGTTACGGTGCTGCCACCCTTTCCTCTCAAACTGGACATGATCGAGGACAACAAACAAGTCACAGCGGTCGATCTTGTCCAGTAGGCCCAGCCATGGCAGGTAGTGCGGCTGGTGCATGGCAACACGCACAGTCAATTCCCCTTCACGCAAACGGTCGAGCGCCGTGGTTCCTGGTTGAGGGTACGAGATTCCTCCTCCGGCCGTCCTCTTCTTGACCGGACTCAGGCTCTTTCATCGATCAAGTCATATATTCGTAACCTGAACGATAGCCACCTCCCCAATTACGACGATGTTTTGTTCGGAACAATCCATACGGTGAGGCGGTGCTCCCGGATTACCAAAGCAATGGTGCAGACTTGCGGTCGATCCACATACACAATTTTTCGTAATCCGGTTTTCGTTGATCGCCCCAGGACAACTCACCGTGCCGTTGAAACGTCCATCTAACGGTAGTTTTATGCCACCCGCTGTCACCCCAACACTCTGCGGAGGTCCCTAGTGCGCACTGCCCGTTTCATCGGGAGCTGGTTGGCGGGCCTGCTCTCGTTGGCAACCGCAGCACTTCTCTTCATGCTGTGGCTCAGGTTCGTCCTCGGCTCCGGTAACGACACCCCGGTTGCCTTCCTGCTGATCATCGGGGTAGGCCTCAACCTCATGGTCTGGTCGCTGATCGGCCTGATCAGACTGATCGATGAATGGATCCATAAACTACTCGGCCGCGATCCCTTCGGCTCCCGCCGGGAGCTTCCACGCCGTGCGAAGGCTCGGATCCGGGACGAAGACAAGCGGGTCACCTTCGCCGCCCGGTCCCGAAGCGGTGCGCGGCGCGCCCGCCGCACTCCCACCCCGGTGCTCAACCCGGACACCGGGGAATTCGAGATCCCCAAAGTCAACACCGACCCGGAGACCATTTCGCTCGCGGTCATCATCCCGGCGCACAACGAAGAACCCGTCATCGACGGCGCTATCCGTTCCGCCCTTCGACTCTTCGACCGCTGGGACATCTACGTGGTGTCGGACAGTTCGAGCGACGCCACCGCCGAAATCGCCGCCCAGACCGGTGTCAACGTCTTGGAACTGCTGACCAACCGCGGTAAGGCGGGCGCGATCGAAGCGGTCATTCAGGAATTCGACCTCATCGACAACTACGACGGTGTCGTCATCCTCGACGCCGACACCGAGCTCGACGAGAACTACGTCAAAGGCGTCCGCGACCAGTTGCGGGACCCCACGGTCGCCGCTGTCGCCGGATTCGTTGTCGCCGAGTGGAAGCCGCAGCAGCGCACCGTCATCGGCCGCCTGATCGCCGCCTACCGCGACCGGCTCTACTGGCTGATGCAGTACATGCTCCGGTTCGGCCAGACCTGGCGATTCACCAGCGTCACCTTCATCGTCCCCGGGTTTGCCAGCACCTACCGCACCAGTGTCCTGAAGCACCTGGATATCAACCCCGAGGGCCTCGTCATCGAAGACTTCAACATGACCTTCGAGGTGCACCACAAGAAGCTGGGCCGCATCTCGATGCGTCCCGACACCAAGGCCTACTCCCAGGACCCCTTCACGCTAAGCGACTACAAGAGCCAGGTGCGGCGGTGGAGCCTCGGCTTCTGGCAGACCGTGCGGCGTCACGGTATTTGGCCGAGCCTCTTCTGGTTCTCGCTGTTCTTCTACATCCTGGAGATCGTTCTGGTCGCGGCCCTGCTCCTGCTGACCGCGCTGATCTTCGTGTTCGTGCTTCCTCCGGCCCTGTTCGGGGAGGAAGTGCTCGTCGTGGAGTGGTACGCCGCAGGCTACGCCGCGGTGACCTCGGTCCTGCCGCTGAGCACGGTGGCGGTCGGCCTCTTCGTGCCGGACTACATCCTCACCTGCGTCGTCGCGATGATCCGCCGTCGGCCGAGCTACCTGTTCTACGGCCTGTTCTACCTGCCGCTGCGGCTGCTCGACTCCTACCTGATGCTCATCACCATTCCGCAAGCGTGGACGACCAAGTCCGACGGCCGGTGGAAGAGCCCCACCCGTATGCCGGTCAAGACGCCGTGACCACGGCACAGCCGGCATCCCGACCCGGGTCACGGGCGTCCAGCACAGCGCTTAGTCTCAAAGAGGAAGCGGAGAACACGGGCCCGGTTGTCCGGCGGCCTCCTGGGCGGTGCCGCCGGACAACCGGGTCCGATCACGAGGTCGAAGCCGAGGTGCCCAAGTGGAGAACAAGCGTCTTCCTCTCACGGTCTACCGTGTCCTGGCCTACGTCACTTCGACGTGGCTGCTGCTGTTGACGTTCGTGGCGATGCCCGCCAAATACCTCGTCGGGGAGACCGCCCAGTTCTCCGTGGTTCCCGCCCCCGCCGGCTTGGAGCAGTGGTTCGGTGCGGAGACTCCGCTGATGATGTACATCGCGATCCCGCACGGCTACATCTACATGGTGTTCGTGCTGTCCGTGCTGTGGCTGGCGCTCAAGCGCCGGTGGAACGCGCTCCGGACCGTCGGGGTCATGCTGTCCGGCACGATCCCGGTCGTGGGATTCTTCGTGGAACGCAAGATCGCAGCCGAGGAGCAGGCCGCGATCGACGCGGAAGAGCAGACGTCCGGTGCCGCTCAGTCGGCGACCATCTCCGCCGACGGCTGAGCCGGTTCGGCAGGGCCCTCGGCCGCCGCACCGCCGTCCTGCCGCGCCTTCCGGTGGTCGTCCAGCTCCCGCCGCATCAGGGAGACCCAGAACACGATGGCGGCCAGCCCGAACACCCACCACTGGGCGGCATAGCTGAGGTTCCGGAAGTTCCACACGATCCCCTGTGGCGGGTCCGGCGGCGGGAACTCTTCCAACGCACTCCCCGCTCCGGCGGGCGTCGGCGGACTCTGCTCCCCTAGCGTGACGTACCCCTCATAGAGCTGGTAAGGCCACTCGTTGACCAGCAGGGCGGAGGAGATCCGCGCGATCTGCCCCTCCGGGAGGATCGCCGAATAGCCGCGTGACGCCTCGTCCTGCGGCAACTGGAGCCAGCCGCGGACCGTGACCTCGCCGTCCGGCGGGGGAGGAACCTCGTCGGCGGCGTCGAGGGGGATCCACCCCCGGTTCACCGCTACCGCGACGCCGTCCTCGGTCACCAGCGGAATCACCACGGAGTACCCTTCAGCGCCGTCCGGGGACAGCGCCGGGGAGAGCAACTGGTGCTCGGCGTCGTAGGTCCCCGTCACGACCACGGCCTCGTTAGCGAGGTCCTGAGGCATGTACTCGCCGGGGCGGAGCAGCGTGCTGATATCCACCGCCGCGGCAAGATCCGCAACCGGGTTGGTCACCGTCTCACGGTCCGGCCGCTGCGCCCGTTCGTACTGCCAGTAGCCGAACAGGGTGCAGGTGAGCACCGCGAGGAGCGCGAGCAGGTGGATACCGAGCCAGCGGGGTCGCAGAAGGAGTGGGACACGCACGCTTCCAGGCTATGCGCGCTGCTGCGCGGCCGCTCAGCACCCCCGCGGCACGGCGGGAGTTGACTGTGCGCAAAGGAACGAATAGCCATCACTTTAAGTGTTCATCAGTGACTCACGGTTGTTTCAGCAGATGAGCATGGGTACTCTGGATATCACCACGGGAGAGAACCACGGCCTCCCGTGACGTAGGCCATTCCGAAGGTCGCCGGCTTCTGGGGGGAGGAGTCGGCGGCCGTTCCCTAGCGAAGGCCGCCTCCGTGCTTTGAGGGGGGACACGGGGGCGGCCTTTGCGCTGCCCTCGCCACTGGACCCCGTGATCTCGCTCTCCTTTTCCTGATGACCGACTCTTTCGTGTTGTCAGCCAATGCCCGAAAAAGGGTTTTCGGTCTTTTCGACAGAACCAACTCTTCTGTGATTTCGTTCATCTGTTCCTGTAGGTGCGTCACGTTCCAGGGAACGGGAATGTGCTCTGGCGGAACCGCCCACGGTGTGGTTCGCTGATGGAGCATGATCGTTCCAGTGGCCATTCACCTAGCCTGCCCGCTCATTCCCGGACGGTTCCCGACATGACGCGGTTTGGAGCCATCCAGTGCCCGGCGGAGTGGAGGGAGAGAACAGTCGTATGACAAGTCCGCTACGGCCTGAGGACCCCACTCGGGTCGGGGATTACGACCTTGTTGCCCGTATCGGCAAGGGCGGCCAAGGCGTGGTGTACCTCGGCAAAGCTCCCGACGGCACCCGCGTCGCCGTCAAAGTCATGGAGACCTCCTGGGCCTCCAACAGCCGAGCGCGCAGCAGGTTCGCCAAAGAGATCGAAGCGGCCTCCAAAGTCGCCCCCTTCTGCACCGCGGCGCTTTTGGACTCCGACATCAACGCGGACCCGCCCTACATCGTCAGCGAGTACATCGAAGGCCCGTCGCTCCGCGACGCCGTGCTCCGTGACGGGCCGCGGACCGGGGCCGCGCTCGACCGGCTCGCTATCTCCACCGCCACCGCCCTCGTGGCGATCCACCAGGCAGGCGTGATCCACCGCGACTTCAAACCGGCCAACGTCCTGCTGGGACCGGACGGCCCCAGGGTGATCGACTTCGGGATCGCCCGGCACTCCGAGGCCACGGTGACCGCGACCGACTCCATCGTCGGCACCCCCGCCTACATGGCCCCGGAACAGGTGGAAGGACGCGAACTCACCCCGGCCGTGGACATCTTCGCCTGGGCCGGGGTCATGGTGTTCGCCGCCACCGGACAGTCGCCCTTCCACGACGAAACCCTGCCCGCGATCATCAACCGGGTCCTCCACCAGCCGCCCCGCCTCGACGGAGTGGACGAGCGGCTCCGGCCGCTCCTGGAGGCCTGCCTCGCCAAAGAGCCGGAGCGCCGCCCCACCGCGGTGCAGGTCCTCGGTGTCCTCGTCGGCCACGACCCGGCGACACTCCCCCAGGTGCCGGTCGAAGAAGTCCTGGAAAACGGGTACACCGCGGCCCTCAACGAGCAGACGCAGATCGCGGCGACCGCTGCACTGCCGATCCCCATCGGCGACCAGGCCCCAGAACCCGCCCCCACCGCGGTGATGCCCGCGGCCGAAGACACCCCCGCCCCGGAGTCCCGCACGCCGGTGAGCGGCCTGGCCGCGCTCGCCGCGAACCGCCCCGCCGACGAGGCCCCCGCCAGCAGTCCCCCGAGCGGCCCGCTGCGTACCACGAGCGGACTCGCCGCCCTCGTCAACACGGGAGAGAACAAGCAGCCAACCGCCTCCTCTCCCGGGGAGGGCCCGCCGCGCCGGAGTGCCGGTCCCGGCCACCAGCCGCTGCCCCCGCGTTCCACACGCGAGCGGAAAACCGTCCTGTCCTGGCTTGTGGCCGCGGGGATCCTCATCATCGTCCTGGCCGGCGGCTGGTTCCTCATCGACACGTTCCTGCTCTCCCCCAACGGGCAGTCCCCCGAAGCCACCCCGGTGGACGGCACCCGCCGCGACACCCCGGCACAGGACGGCATCGACGACTCCGTCCCTTCCCCGTCCGCGATCGACCCCGACACCCCCACGAGCAGCGACACCGGCTACCCCGGCGGAGAGCTCTACCCGTCCCTGCCGTACGACGACATGTCCCAGACCGACCCCATGGAAGAGCCGCACCTCAACCCCACCATTCCCGGGGAAGGCCCCTGGCACAGTCCCCCCGCCGGGGAGGAGGCTCCCGGACAGCCCCACGGAGGCGGTGCTGAGGAAGGCGGTTCCGAAGGGGGCGAGCAGCCGGGCACCGGCGGGCCCGGGGGAAGCGGAGAAGGCGGGGCCGGCGTAGGCCGAGTGGCTGTCTCGCCGGCCGCTCCATGACCGGAACGGCCTGCTCCGTGCCGGACGCACCCGGAAAATGCCCTACGGCTCAAGGGAATGCCGGTAGGCTTTGGCTCGCTGTCCCAGGAGGTCCCAGATGGCCGTTGTCCCCCTTCAGCACCGCTTCGACGGACCGCGGACCGCACCGGTGGTGGTGCTGGTCCCCACCCTCGGCACGAAGTGGTCGATGTGGGAGCCGCAGATGCCGGAGCTCACCCGCCGCTTGCGGGTACTCCGTGTCAACCACCGCGGCCACGGCTCGTCTCCCGCTCCTCCCGGCCCCTATTCCATGCAGGAGCTCGGCGGCGACCTGCTGACCCTCCTCGACGAGTGTGACCTGGAGCAGGTGTCGTTCATCGGGATCGGTTTGGGGGCGATGGTGGCGCTGTGGGTGGCTGCCACGAACCCTTCCCGGGTCTCCCGGCTGGCATTGGTCTCCACCACGGCGTGGGCGCCCCCGCTGCCCCGTTGGCGCGACATCGGCGACCGGGTACGCCACTTCGGGATCTCCTCAGTGATCGACGAGGTCACCCGCTCCTGGTTCACGCCTGGTTTCTGCGAGCGGCGGCCCGACATTGTCACCCGGTTCACCGAAGAATTCGAGAAGATCTCGCCGGAAGGCTACGCCGGGTGCTGTGACGCCATCGCCGCCTTGGACCACCGACCGCTGGCGCGGCTAGTCCACGCACCCACCGTGGTGATCGCGGGCGCCCACGACCCGCAGACCCCGCCGGGTCACGGCCGCAGGCTCGCAGCCCTCCTCCCCCACGCCCGCTTTGAGGTCGTCAGCGGTGCCGCTCACCTCGTCAACGTGGAACGCTCCGACGTCGTCAACGAGCTGCTGCTCCAGCACCTGGACCCGCTCTCGGTCCACTGGCCTTGACTGCGGTACCGCAATAGAGACGACGCCCCGTCTCACACCGGCGGCCCTGCCGTGGCGGCAGCTCTGCGCCTACCCGTTCCGGAGGTCAAAAGGCCGTCCGCTGGCCTGTGCCGCCAGGCCCGCCATTCCGAATCCAGAAAATTCACGCCTTCGGGGATAGACGCACATCCCCTTTTTTATTTCCGGGACTACCCGGAAAGCACACCACCGGGTCTTCTGCGACAGCGGTCCGGAATATCTGCCCCGGCACAAAAACCTCGGAAACATCTTCAGTTGCTCGCGGCCGCCCGCTGAAGAATTTCCTTCTCTTCCCGCAAAACACGCGTCCGGGGTTTTCGCCGCGGCGGCCGCTTTTCCAACCTTCAACAGCGGAATGCGTCAGCGGGGAACCGCGGGCGGGCGCTCCGCCCCTGCCGCGGACCGCGCCACGCCGCCCCCACCGCGGTCGCCGGCATCACCGCTCGTAGCGGCGGCGGCGACTCACCCAGTAGACGTTCAGACACGCCGCGAGGAAACCCGCACCCAAAACGACCGCCAACGGCACGGAGTCCGCCCACACCGCGGCGAGCACCGCTCCCACCAGGAGCACCACTGCACCGAAGACAGCGAGGACCAGGCGGAACGTCAGCGCGCTCGCCGGCCGGTCGTGACTTCCCAACGGCCCTTTGAGACTTCCGCGTCGCATACTCCCCTCCACCGACGGTCGTAGCCTCGCAACGGTCTTCCCTCGGAGGGCAGAACGACGGCTATGACGACGTCCGCCCAGCGGCTACCGCACTGCTGTGGTGTACCGCAGGATGGCCCCGACGCCCTCCGCAGCGCTGTTGTCCGTCAACTCTACGAACTCGGCATCGGTGTAGGCAGCCGCCCGCAGGAGCAGGGCACTGGCCGGCGCCTGGATCGCGTTCTCGGGGTCGCTCAGCGACTCCCGGTCCACCGACACTTCCAGCGGATCGGTGCGGGAGCCCCAAATCCACGGCTCCTTCCCCAAGTCCGCTGCCAGGAGCAGCGTCTTCACTTGGGCGCGGCGCAGGGCTTCCGCGGCAGCCGCGATCCCCTGGGTCGCCCCCTCACCCCGGCTCAGCGCCGTAGTGAACTCGGCACGTTCCCGCTTCCTGGTCTCGGCCACCACGCAGTCCACCACACCGTCTGCGGCCTCCCGCAGACTGGCCAGCGCCGCCGGATCGTGCCGTCCCCCGCCGGGATGCTCCACGAGGATGTCGCGCACCCGTTCGCTCAAGTGGTCACGGAGCTTGCCGATCGCCCGCTCGTCTCCGCCGACGAACACGACCTCGGCGCCCACATGGGCAGCCGTATCCTCCACGTCTTTGGCCACTTCTTGGGCGTTGGCGTCCCACAGGTTCTCCGAGCGGCGCTGGTAGTGCTTGTGCGTCCACCCGCCGACCCGCACCTTCTGGATGTGCAGGGTGCTGCCGGAGAAACTCCGCTGGAACTCGGGTTTGTGCTGGGCAGCGGTGTAGGCGGACACATCAGCCCCTTCCCGGTCCGCCGCCACCGTCACATAGGGGATCTGGTGGTTGCGGTCGATGACCACGCCGAGAGGGTAAGCGACCGGCCACCAGACCGCGCTGTCCCGCAGCGGCGGCCGGGACAGGGTGAACGCGCCCAGCACTCTTCCCTCTGCGGCGAACAGTGCCTCCCCCTGCGGGCCGGGAACACCGGGTTCTCCCTCCGCCACTTCGTCCAACGCTTGCAGGGTCGCCTCATCGGCCCCCTGCTCGGCGAGGCGCTCCCGGGCGGCACGCCAGCGCAGCTCGATCTCTTTGAAGGCGCTCTCTGTGGTCCGAGTGGTGTCCAGGTAGACCGAGGCCACCGGAGCGGTCGTCTCGTACAACGGTCGCAAGAAACCCAGATGCATGCGCCGCGGGCCTGTTGATCGGCGGCCCGCTCACCCCCTCCGAACTCGGTGGTCAACCTTGTCCGGTTCCGCTGCCCGACTCGGGAAGGAGCATGCGCAGGGCTGGGGAAAAAGCCCGCGGTCCGCCCGGTTCGCGCCGGTGCATTGCGGGACTTCTGGGGCGTGGAACGCGTTTCCTGACCGGATGGTCGGGTAGTGCGAAGGATCCAGCCGGTTCAGGAGGTGGAAGGGAGACACCCCTCATGGAGCGCGGCAGCGATAAACACGGTCCCCGACTCGACGAGAGCCTCAAACACGAGATCGAGGGGGCACTCAAAAGCGGCGGCCCGACCCGGGCCCACGAAGACCGCGAACCGGAGCCTTTGGTTGATGACGAGGGAATCCCGGCCACCGACCGTGAGGCAATCCAGCGCAGGCAGCGGAGCGAATAAGCCGCTGCCCGGTCTGCACCCCCGCACGATCCCCGACCGCAGGCTTGGCCCGGCCCCAACTCGGCGGGGCCGGGCCGTACCACAAACTACTTGTTCCCGAAGAGCGCGGGCAGCGTCGACTCGTACGCGTCGCGCAGCTCGGCCACCTCAATGCTGATCCGCCCGGTGCGGTGGACCATGGTCAGCGCGGACCCACCGACAGTACCCAGCCTCCTGACCGGAACCCCGTGCTTGGCGCACAGGTCCACCAGGGCGGTCTCGTGCTCGGGCCGCACACTCACCACGGCGCGCGCCGCGGATTCGCTGAACAGTGCGGTGAACGCGTCATCGCCGAGGTCGACTTCGCAGCCGACGCCGCCGCGCAGGCAGGACTCGGCGAGCGCCACCGCGAGCCCGCCGTCGGAAAGGTCGTGCGCCGAAACCAGCAGTTCCGCTGCGGCGCCGTCGATGAGCACCCGGCCGAGGGCCGCCTCAGCGTCGAGGTCGATCTGGGGCGGGCGGCCGCCCAGGTGCCCGTGGATGACATCCGCCCATGCCGAACCGCCCAGTTCCAGCCGGGTCTCGCCGAGCAGGAAGACCACACTCTCGCCTTCAGCGCTGAATGCGCTGGTCACCCGCTTGTGAACGTCGTCGATGACCCCGAGCACGCCGATCACCGGAGTGGGGTTGATCGCGGTGCTCCCGGTCTGGTTGTAGAAGCTGACGTTGCCGCCGGTCACCGGAGTGCCGAGCGCCTGACAGGCGTCCGCCAGGCCGCGGGTAGCTTCGGCGAACTGCCACATCACCCCCGGGTCCTCAGGAGAGCCGAAGTTGAGGCAGTTGGTGACGGCGAGAGGGCGGGCCCCCGTGGCCGCGACGTTGCGGTACGCCTCGGCGTAGGCGAGCTGGGTACCGACGTAGGGGTCGAGACGGGTGTAGCGGCCGTTGCCGTCGGTGGCCAGCGCCACCCCGCGGTCGGTGTCCTCGGCGATCCGGATCATGCCGCTGTCGTGCGGCATGGCCAGGACCGTGTTCCCCATCACGTACCGGTCGTACTGGTCGGTGATCCAGCTCGAGTCGCAGATGCCGGGGGCGGCCAGCACTCGCAGCACCTGGTCGCGGAGCTCTTCGTCGCTGCTGGGGCGGGGCAGTGCCGCAGGGTCGTCGGCGAGCAGGGCGTCCTGGTCGGCGGGCCGCTCAATCGGCCGGTGGTACACCGGCCCCTGGTCGGCAGCGGTCCGGGGCGGCAGGTCCACGATCGTCTCCCCGCGCCAGGTCATGACGAGGCGTCCACCCCGCGCCTCTTCCTCTGGGGTGACGTCGGTCACTTCGCCGATCACGCTGGCGAGAATGTCCCACTTGGCGCAGACGGCGAGGAACTCGTCGAGCTTGTCGGGCTCGACGATCGCCATCATCCGCTCCTGCGACTCGCTCATCAGGATTTCCTCGGGGGTGAGCCGAGGGTCGCGGAGCGGGACCCGGTCCAGTTCGATCCGCATGCCGCCGGTGCCTCCCGCCGCGAGTTCGGTGGTCGCGCAGGACACGCCCGCGGCACCCAGGTCCTGGATGCCGACGACGAGGTCTTTGGCGTACAGCTCCATGCAGCATTCGATGAGGAGCTTCTCCAGGAACGGGTCGCCGACCTGGACACTGGGCCGCTTGGCCTGGCTTTCCTCGTCGAAGCTCGCGCTGGCGAGGACGGACGCGCCGCCGATACCGTCGGGGCCGGTGGCCGCGCCGAACAGCACGACGTGGTTGCCCGGTCCGGACGCCTGGGCGAGCTTGATGTTCTCGTGCTTGAGCACGCCCACGCAGAGGGCGTTGACCAGCGGGTTGCTGGCGTATCCCGCGTCGAAGCCGACCTCACCGCCGATGTTGGGAAGCCCCAGGCAGTTGCCGTAGGAGGAGATCCCGGAGACAACCCCGGGCAGCACCCGCTGGGTGTCGGGGGCGTCGGCGGGCCCGAACCGCAGCGAGTCCATCACCGCGACCGGGCGGGCACCCATGGAGAGGATGTCGCGCACGATACCGCCGACACCGGTCGCCGCCCCCTGGTGCGGCTCCACGTAGGAGGGGTGGTTGTGCGACTCGATCTTGAAGGTGACCGCGTAGCCGTCGCCGACGTCCACCACGCCCGCGTTCTCGCCGATCCCGACGAGCAGCACGTCGGTGTCGGGCGCTTTCTCCCCGAACTGGCGGAGGTGGACTTTGGAACTCTTGTAGGAGCAGTGCTCGCTCCACATGACCGAGTAGATGGCCAACTCGGCGGAGGTGGGACGGCGGCCGAGGATCTCCCGGACCCGCGCGTACTCCTCGTCCTTCATACCGAGTTCGGTGTAGGGCTGCGGGAGGTCCGGGGTGGCCGCGGCCTTGGCGACAGTATCGAACCTGGGCTCTTCAGACATACGGGCTGTTTCCGTTCGGGAAGTGGAGCGGATCAACGTTGCGGAGACGGGGGCGGCGGCACGCGGTGGGCGAGGAGCAGACCCGCCGTGGTGCCTTCGACGTAGGGCTCGAGGCTGCCCTGGACCAGGACCGTGCCGTTGCTGAGCGCCGATTGGGAGTAGGGCACCTCATCAGGGTCGGTCTCGCCTTCCGGCAGGAGGCGTTCCCACCCCTGGTCGCTCAGGTGCGTGTAGATCGTCTCGATCGCCTCCTCGGCGTCGAGTCCTTCAGCGGTGACCCCGACCGGGCGGTAGCACTCCTGCGGAGTGCACTGCTGTCCGAGGTCGGTGTAGCTGATGCCGTCCGGGGCCGCCCCCAGCACCTCCAGCGGCGGTGCGGCTGCGGGCACGACGGGAGCGGTGTCGGAGGTCCACGGCCGGTACAGCAGGGTGACGGCTGTCGTGGTCAGCAGCGCGAGGATCCCCGCTACCGCCAGGCCGACTTGGACCCTTCTGGAGCGCAGCAGCGCCATCATCGAGACATCATCCCCCGAGCCCTGCGGGCGTGCTCAACCAGCGGTCTCGGGCACCGGAGTACTACCGGTCAGGTGGGCCAGGAGCGAGGTGAAGAAGCCGAGACCGTCCGTGGAGGGCCCGGTGAGCGCCTCCACAGCGTGTTCCGGGTGCGGCATGAGCCCCACCACGTTGCGGTGCTCGTTGGTCACTCCGGCGATGTTGTCCATGGAGCCGTTGGGCGCGGAGTCGACGTACCGCACCACCACGCGGTTGTCGCGTTTCAGTTCGGCGATGGTCTCCGGGTCGGCCACATAGTTGCCCTCCCCGCTTTTGAGCGGGATGAGGAGTTCCTGGCCGGGCGAGTAGCCGTTGGTCCAGACGGTGTCCGCGGCCTCGACCCTGATCAACTGGTCGCGGCAGATGAAGTGCCGTGACGCGTTGCGGGTCAGTGCGCCGGGCAGCAGCTGGCTTTCGCACAGGATCTGGAACCCGTTGCAGATTCCCAGCACCGGAAGGTTGCCGGAGCGGGCAGCGGGCACGATCTCGGTCATGATCGGCGCGAAGCGGGCAATGGCCCCACAGCGCAGATAGTCGCCGTAGGAGAAGCCGCCAGGCAGCACGACCGCGTCGACACCTTTGAGGTCGGCGTCGCCGTGCCAGAGTGAGACGGGTTCTGCGCCGGCGATCCGCACCGCGCGCGCAGCGTCCCTGTCGTCAAGGGAACCAGGGAAGGTGACGACGCCCACACGTGGGGCAGCCATATGGGCACTCTCCGAAATCGTCGATGGGAGCAAGGCTGGGCCGAGTCTCGTCCCGAACAGCTCGACCTTGTATGAGACTACCCGCTGTGTGAGGCTGTGGTCGTGGCGCTGCCCCGCTTGCAGCCCCGCGGGGCGGGCCTCCCCGGGGAGCGTCGCCTGCGGAGTCCCCGGCAGAAATCCCGCCAGGAAAGGGAATTCCATGCCGCTGGATCCGGAAACCCGCGCGCTGATCGACGAACTCGTCTCCGGCTCCCCGCCCGGGGAAGCGGTAGGGGTGCCGGACGCCTCGCTGCACTCCTCGCTGCGGGAGCGCCGGATCGTCGGCCCTGGCGTGGCTCTCGTGCGTGACCTTACGATTCCCTCCCCCGCGGGCGGGATCCCGGCCCGGCTCTACCATCCGGCGCCGGACAATCCTGCCACCGGGTGCGCGGTGTTTTTCCACGGCGGCGGCTACGTCTTCGGGAATCTCGACACGCACGACCACATTGCGCGCCTGCTCGCCGCGGAAAGCAGGGCCGCCGTGGTCGCGGTGGACTACCGTCTGGCCCCGCAGCACCGGTTCCCGGCCGCGGTCGAGGACGCGTTCACCGCGACCCGCTGGGTGGCTGAGCACGCTACCCGACTGGGGGTGGATGCCGCGCGACTGGCGGTGGTAGGCGACAGTGCGGGCGGCGGGCTCGCCGCGGCAGTCGCTCTCCTGGTCCGGGACGGAGGCCCCCCGCTGGCTGCACAAGTGCTCATCTACCCGGTGATCGACCTGACCGGCTACCCGGTCACCGCGGACACCCCGTACCCTTCCCGGATCGCCCACGGCGAAGGCTGCTTCCTCACCACCGCGGCGATGCAGCACGTGGTCGAACAGTATCTGGCGGATCCCGCGGACGCCGCGGACTTCCGGGCGTCGCCGATCCGTGCGGCGGACCTGTCTGGTGCGGCGCCCGCCCTGGTGGTCAGCGCCGAGTTCGACCCGCTCCGCGACGAGGCGGAAGCCTATGCGCGCGCGTTGGCAGCCGTCGGGGTGCCCGCCACCACAGTCCGGATCAACGGGGGTGTGCACGGCATGTTCGGCCTGGGACCGCTCCTGCCGCTGAGCCGCCACGCAGAGCTTCCGGTCATTGCGCTGCTGCGCGACACGCTGCAACCGCCACAGCGGTGATTGACCCCGTCTTACCTCTTGACGCAGTAGCGTTCCCCCCATGGCAGCCAACCATGACCCCCGACCCTTCCGATGGCCCAGGCTTATTCGGGACGGTGGACTCTTTTTTCGGCAGGCGGTGCAGACTTTCCGCACCACGGGCGCCATCATTCCCAGCGGTGCCGCACTCGCCAGCGAGCTGGCCCGCTACGTTGCCCAGCGGAACGATCCCGCGTCGTCGTTGAGCATTCTGGAAGCAGGCCCCGGTACCGGTCCCGTCTCCCGGGCTATTGCGGCGCGTATGCGCCCCGGTGACGCTGTGGACTTGGTCGAAGCCAATCCGGTGTTCGTCGAGCACCTCACCCGGCTGGTCAAGAGCGATCCGGTGTTCCAGCCGATCGCCGACCGCGTCACCATCCACCCGACACTGGTCACTGAACTGGGCACCGACCGCCAGTTCGACGTGATCATCTCCGGGCTGCCGTTTGCGAACTTCACCGCGGACGAGGTCCGCACCATCATGGAGTACTACTTCAGCGTGCTCCGCCCCGGCGGCTACGTGTCTTTCTTCAGCTACCTGTACCTCAAGCAGGTCACAGCGGTGGTCTCTCCGCTCGACGACTATCTGCGCCGGGTGCGGTCCGGCTGGGAGGTGCGGGAGTGGGTGAACCGGTACGCGGTGGACCAGGTGCACGTGTACCGGAACATTCCCCCGGCGTGCGTCTTTCACCTGCGTAAACCGCTCTGAAAACGCGGGATGCGGTCCCGGGGCCGGGACCGCATCGGAGGAGCCCGCCGCAGTGGCGGGGCTGGGGTGAGAGCCGCGGTAGCGGGCTGCTCCGTGGGGGACGGGAGACGCCACCGAAGGGTTGGTCAGAGGATGTGGCCCACCCCGGCTTTCTGCACCTTGGCGGGCACCGACTGGGTGGGGTCGATCCGGCCGTGGAGCGGAGGGCTCCAGGTCTGCTTGTTCTCGATGGTCGGGCTGTGGACCGCGTTGTATTCGTCGAGGAAGCTCACCTGGTGGTGCCGGGAGCGGCCGTTGGCGTAGCTTCCCTTCTCGTACATCTGGGTGCCCTTCCAGTGGGCGACGACCTGGGAGAAGTCGACGGACGGGTCGATGTCGAAGTAGTTGTTCTCCGCGTACAGCGCGGATTCCACGCCGACCCCCCACGAGTACTCGTAGGTCTTCTCGCCCTCGGGCGTGGCAGGGATCACGTAGTGGTTGTTGTACACGTGGACCTGCCCGTAGCGGACCCGGGGAGCGCGCTGCAGCACGTTCTCCCAGCGGTTGTGGTGCAGGGTGACCCGCAGTTTGCCCACGTCGTAGGTTGGCGAGTCGGTGCTGCCGATGAGCATGGTCTTGTCGTGGTCGCGCAGCACGTTGTAGGAGACGGTGACCAGGTCGGCCCCGTGGGTGATGTCCAGGAGCCCGTCGTGGACCTGGAATTCGCGGCCGAAGTATTCGGGCAGGTCACGGTCGAGTACTGCGCCGTCGCTGAACTCGTTGTGGTCGATCCACACGTGGGTGGAGCGGCGGACCGAGACTCCGTCGAATTCGGAGTTCCAGTTCCCTTCGGGGCCGTCCGTGGGATCCCACTGGGGGAAGCAGTCCTGGGCGGTTTCGAAGATGATGTTGCGGATGATCACGTTGTCGACGCTGTCCACCATGACCTGGGCGCCGACGAGTGTGGCGTCGTCGCCCAGGCCGATGAGGGTCGTGTTGGAGCCGACTTCGATGACGACCTGGTCGCGCTGGTTGCGGTAGGAGCGTTCCCGCGCTTCTTCGAGGGGGCCGGACGGTTCCTGGTCCCAGCCCCAGACTTCGGGGTCGTAGGTAGCGAGGTAGGCGTCGAAGTCGTATTCCGGGTCGGCGTAGTCGTCGCAGGTGAGCTGGTTGCCGTGCTCGTCGGTGTTGGCGTCGATGCGCCCCTTGAGGAAGACGATCTTGGGTGTGTCGTTGGTGCGGCCTCCGGCCAGTGCCTCGCGCAGTTCGGCGTAGGTCGTGACAACGTAGACGTGTTCGGGGTCGGCCGCAGCGCCGCCGGTGGTACCGCCGTCGTAGGCGGCCCAGCCGTCGTTGGGGGCGAGCACTTCGCGGGCGACTTGTTCGGCTTTGGGGGAGACCCCGGCGTGGTGGTGCGGCTGAGCCAACGCGCTGCTGGGTGCCGCCAGGGTGAGCGGCAGCGCGAGGGCCACGCCGAGGGTGGCAGCTCTTCGCATAGAACTCTCCTCGTCACCCGGCTCACAGCCGGTGAACGGTGATGGGGGAAGCAACTCGGGAAAGCGCTTTACGTGAAACTAGTCACATAAGTTACGCGATGTCAATCAGAGAATTCCAGAAAACCTCGACAACCAGGGGATTTTCCAGCAGACCCGGTTTCCTCTCAAGGGAAAGCCCTTACCACAAAGGCCGAGAGCGCCGCTCCCCGCTGCCGGGGGAGGGGCGACCGCGCGAACAGTCAACCTCCCATAGCGGCCACCGCCGTGTCGAAGCCGCGCGCGAGCGCAGCCGGATCCTGCCGGGCAGCCTGCTCGTCCAACTCCCCGCGGCTCACCACTTCGAGTGCGCCCCGGTACCCCTGGCTGTCCCTCCGGTCCGGCGGCACCACCTCAGCAGCGCCGCCCCGGACCACGAGCACCGTTCCAGCATCAGTCGAGCGCAGCAGCTCCGCCACATGTTCAGCGCGGATAACCCCCATGCCTCCTCCTGTCTGCTTCGGCCTGGCCCCGCGGTGCACCTACCGCGCCGCCCGGTACTTCTCCCGGCGCTGCTCGTACTCTGCGCGGTCGATCTCTCCCTCAGCGAGCTGCCGGTCGAGGTCCCGGAGCAGCGAATCGCTCTCCAACCGCCTCCGCTCCCAGAACTCTGGTGAACGGACCTGCCGCTCCGCGGACCGCTGCGCGTGCCAGAGCACCACCACGACGGTGATGATCACCCCCACCGGAATGATCACGGCCAACAGGGCCATCAGCAGGAGCCCGAATTCCATGCCGTTCATTGCCCTCCGCTCCCTTCGGCGGGCAGTCAGGTCGTAGCCTTCCGCTACCCAGCCCGCCGCAGCCGACACACCGGCAGAGCGCTAGGGGCGATCGGCCACAAAAATCGCTGTACCGGGGATGATGCGGCCTCGCAGCGGACTCCATCCGCCCCAGACCTGGTCGTTGTCCTCGGGCCACTCCGGTTCGACGATGTCGCGGATGACCAGTCCAGCGTCGGCGAGGGCACGCACCCAGTCGCCGATCGTGTGGTGGGCTTCCACGTACAGGGCGCGCCCGTACTCGTCCTCCTCCACATAGGGGCGGCGGTCGAAATAGGAGTCGCGGGCCTGCAGTCCGTCTTCCCCCGGACTGTCGGGAAAGCACCAGCGGATCGGGTGGCTGACCGAGAACGCCAGCCGCCCGCCCGGCCGCAGCACCCGGGCCGCTTCCGCCAGCGCGGTCCGGATATCCGGAATGAACGGGAAAGCGCCAAACGAGGAGCAGACCACGTCGAATGACGCGTCGGCAAACGGCAGCCACTGCGCATCGGCCTGCACCACGGGCAGCCGGTGCCCAGTGGCCTTGTCCAGGCGGTGCGAATGCTGGAGCTGCCGGGCGGACATGTCAATCCCCACGACTTCGGCGACCCCTTGGGCACGCAGCCACCGGCCGCACTGTCCTGCCCCGCAGCCGATTTCCAAGACCCGCCGCCCCACCAGATCCGCCGGGTTCCCCAGCAACTGCGCTTCCCGTTCAGTGAGCCCTTCGGGACCCCACACGAACTCGGCATCGCCGAGGAAACTGCCGTGCTCCGCCTGGTATTCGTCGGCGGCGCGCTCCCACCACAGCCGGCTGGCCCGGGCACTCTCCTGCGGGCCGAGGGGGCGGCGTGCAACCCGGTGGACGGTCGCCTGCTCCACGTCGTCGATCATGTCCTCATTCTTGCCGCAGGCCCCATGAGAGTGGGGGCCGTACCGCGGGTACGGCCCCCTGCGGGCACTGTTATGGACCTTCCGGTATTCCGGTCGGACCGGTGATGTTCTCCCGCTCTCCCGCTGAGCCATCACCCCCTTTCTCCTCTTTCCTGTGTGGAGCGTGGGGAAGACGGAGTCAGCGGAGCACGGGGAAACGGCGCACGATCCCCAGGTTGCTCCACCAGCCACCGAGTCCGAAGGTGTCGCCGGCGTTCGTCAACGCGAGAGCGATCACGGTGAGCCCCATGACGATGTGGTCGTCCATGAAGGGGTTGGTTTCGGGAGGCAGCACGGCGGTCCACATCAGGAAGAGCAGGAGGGCGCCTGTTGCGGCCGCGATACGCATCCCGATCCCCAGCAGAAGGGCCACCCCGATCCCGAGGAGGCCGAGCATGAAGAGGAAGTCAGCCCAGGCTGCACCGGCAATGGCGCGGTAGGCATCCGCGAACGGTCCCGAGACTGCGTTCGTGAGAAAGCCGTGGGTGGGGCTGCCGCCGTTGATCCATGCTCGTTCTGCGGGTGTGGCGAAGCCCAGACCGATCAGTTTGTCCAGGAAAGCCCAGAGGAAGATCCACCCGATGGACAGCCGGATAGCGGCGAGGACTCCGCGGGCCCACGGGTGGGCCACGATGGGCCGGGGGTCCGTCGACGAGCGGTCGCTTTCGGCGTGCGGGGAAACTGTCCGGACCGTGGTTTTCTCCTCCAGCATTGCAACACCCTTTCGCGGTGCCTGTGGAACCACTTCCAGACAACTCCTGACGCCGATCTTCTTCCAGGGTCTTCCGTAAGGGGAGAGCAAGCCGGAAGGTCCCAGAAAAAGCGACGTATTTATAGATTGAGGGTGTCTTTGCGGGGATATGACTACGGACTAGTTCAAGGTTCTGCCCCTGTCCGGAACTTTCCGGACTCAATCCCTTGTGACCTGCATTAATGCAGAATTCTTTGTCCTATAGGACAGGGGGTCGCTCCTCGCTTTCCACCGGTTTTCCGCGGGGAGCGCCCTGCATGCCAAGGTGAATTCTGTCACACCTTGTTCGGAGTGGTGGAAGAAACGGTGTCCGGCTCGGCGGGTTCCGATTTCTGTGCCGCGTCCTGGACTTCACGGCGGACCAGGAAAACCCATCCGCCAACGGCGATCACCGTGAACGTCCACCATTGGACCGCATAGGAGAAGTTCATCCCCGTGTTGACCTTGGTCACTTCGACCGGTTCGGGCGCGGCTGCGGGAGCCGGGGTCTCCTCGACCAGTTCCACATACCCCCCGTACACCTCGTAGGGGAGGTCTGCGGCAATGGCGGGCACGTCGATGAGCATGATCTGCCCTTCGGGAAGCCCGTCCCGGGAGTGGATGCCGGTGCTCTCCGGGGTCTCCGAGACTTGCAACCGCCCCGTCACGGTGACTTCTCCCTGGGCAGCGGGCGGCACCTCGGGACTCTCAGTCGCCGTGGGCGGCTGCGCCACCCATCCCCGGTTGACGAGTACCGCTGTGCCGTCCTCCGTCACCAAAGGGGTGAGGACGTGCATCCCGACCCCGCCGGAACCGCTCCGGTTGCGCACGAGGAGCTCCCGGTCAGGGTCGTAGGTGCCCGTGACCGTGACCCTCCGCCAGCGGTCCTCGGGGGCGACTTCGCCACCGACCGAGGTCAGCTCCTCAATCGGGACCGGGTCGGCGGCAAGGTTGGCCTCCTGCAGCTCGACTACCGCGGCTTTGGTCTCGGCCCGTTCGTACTGCCACAGCCCCAGGGCGATGAACGAGGGCACCACCACGAGCAGCAGCACGTGGAACGCCATCATCCGAGGCGAGATCAGGACACGAAGCACACCATCGAGGCTAGGGGATCGTCGCCGGTCCCCTGCACCGCCCCGGTCACTTCGCTCAGGTCCCGTACACCAGGGGACTCTCCAACCGCAGCACCGCCATCACCGCTACGTGGTCCGAGTAGGAGGCGGGGAGCACCGCGCCCTGTTCCCGGACGAGACCTGCGGTAGCAAAGATGTGGTCGAGCTCCTTGTCGGGGTCGTCAGCAGGGAAGGTGGGGGAGGGACGCACCCGGAACAGCGCGTCGTACAGTCCGGCGCGCTCCATCTCCCGCCAGGCTGCGCCGTTGCGTTCGAAGTTGAAGTCACCGCCCACAATGACGGGGCGTCCATGCGCGGAGCGGCGTTTGATGATGATGTCAGCCAAGTCCGCGGCCTGCAGGGTCGGCTCTTTGGGCTCCTCGCCCTCTTCCGTGCCCGGAGACTGCAGATGGGTGGCGATCACCTCGATCTCCGTGGTTTCGTATTTGACCACGACGGCCAGTGCTTGAGCTCCGGTCGTCGAACCGTAGCCGCGCAGCGGATAGCCGACAGTCTCCACGATCGGCAGCCGGGTCAGGACGGCATCGCCCCACAGTTGTCCGTTGGAGGGGGCGAACACGGCCTGCATGTCGAGCATTCGGGCGAGGGTGCCGAGGGTGTCCTGGCCTCCGGTGAGGAACCAGCCCCGGTCCACTTCGTTGAGTAGTACCACGTCGGGCTGGGCGCGCTGGATGGTCTCGGCGATCCCTTCGATGTCGTATGTACCGGTGAGGCCGTACCCCATCCGTATGTTGTAGGCGACCACCCGCAGCTCGTTGACCGCGGGAGTCCGCGTGGTGTCGGAGAAGGGGTCTGTCGTCGCATAGAGCGGCACCACCTGGGGCAGGATCGCGGCCACGATTCCTGCGCTGGCGGCAAGCGTCGCCCCCGGCCACCGGTAGAACACGGACCGGCGGACCCGGCTTCCGGAGTCGCGGTCTTTGGCCCGTCCGTGCACGACCGCCGCCACAGCGATGAGCAGTGCCACCCCGACGACGAGGGCGTCCGTCGGGTAGCCCAGGGTGTATCCCGCGTAGATGCCCAGCAGGACGGCGTAGAAGACGAGGCTGCCGAAGAACACGGCCAGGCTGGCGTTGTTGGCTCGTGGGGGGCGGCCCCGCGCCCCCGGCCAGTCCGCCCAGCTCAACGCAGCGATGAGAGCGATCGCCCCTACCGCTTGGGCGATGGGAGCGTAGAAGGGGAGGAGCCCGGGGACTCCCTCATCGGTCGTGGTGGGGAAGATCGCTGCACCGACCGCGATGACGAGCACGGCCCCGGAGAGGAGCGGGGTGGAGCCGGGGGTGGAGGAAGCTCCCGCGACCACGGCCGCCAGTGCCACGGCCATCATGACGAGGGCAGCGGCCCACCCGTCCGGCCAGCCAGTCGCTGCTTCCGCGCGGGCCGGCGCGGCCGTAACGGTCACCGCGACCAGCAGCGCGGGCGGCAGCAAGAAGCACAGCACGGAGTCGGCGGCCTGTTTAACGAAGTCGTCCCGGCTCACGCGGGAGGTTCTGGCCAGCACCCAGGCGAAGAGCAGGAGCTGCACAGCGGTCAGCACCCAGCCGAGCACCTCGGAGCGCCACACCACCGCATAGGTGCCCAGGGCGGTGTGGGTGAGGGTGGCCAAGGCGATGCCGGCCGCGAAACCGCGCAGCAGGGAGCGGCGCATCCGCACGACGATCGTGGCGAGCCAGGTCAGCCCGACAGCGAGCCCGAGGGAGGACACGTACAACTGGAGCTGCTCCCCACTGAGGCCTTGGAGCCCGAGCCGCGCCCCCACGAGCAGGACCGCGAACCACACGTCCACTGGCAGTTGGGCGGAGCGCTCCACCGTCTTCTGGGTGACGAGGAAGCGCAGCAGCAGGATGGGGAGCGGGGCGAGGAACCAGACGAGGACGAAAAGCCCGACGTTCTGCAGTGGTGTCGTCCCTTCCTGGCCAAAAACTATGACTAGTGACGACAACCACACACGGAGTATGTCGAGGAGAATCCAGACTCCGGCTCCGATCGTCGCTATAGGGACGAATCCACGGTCAGTGAGGCTCTTCGGAGTGCCCATAAGAGTCCTTCTTCTGTTTAGAACCCCGACTTATCCCCCGTCCAGCAGAGAGATTGTGTCTTAGATCACTGAAAAATCCAAGCTTTTCCGAGTTCCTTCGGAACTGTGAATTTTGTCTTCTCAGACACGCAAGTGCCCCCGGCAGGACTGCCGGGGGCACGGAACGTGGGAATCAGGAAAGGAACGGGAATCAGTTCTCGCTTGCGTTCCGCTTCCGCCGCGTGAAGTACATGGCCGCACCGCCGCCGCCCAGAGCCGCGACAGCAGCGGCAACCAGGCCGCCGAGGGCCGCACCGGTCACCGGCAGGGTGTCCTCAGCCGCGGGAGCGGGCTTGGCGTCTTCCGCGGGCTTGTCGTCGGCGGCGGGCTTTTCGCCGCCCTCATCGGGCTTGGGCTGCTCGCTGCCGCCGCCGGGCTGCTCAGGCTCCGCGGGCTTGTTCGGGGCGGCGGTGTCCTCTTCCGGGCAGTCGGACTCGGCCGAGCCGAGGACCGAGACCGCGTTCCCGCAGACGTCGACGTCGGCGTCGATCGGAACGGCGATCTTGTTGTCGTTGAGAAGGCCGCCGCCAGAGCCGTCGGAGGGGACGTCGCTGCTGTTCACCACGTCGTCCGCGGCGTCCTCCAACGCTTCGACGATGGTGTCGCAGGTGCCCTTGGCCTCACCGAGGGCGGTGATGGTGTTGCCGCAGACGTTGAGGGCGACATTCACCGGGATCACGATCTGGTTGCCGTTGGCGAGACCGCCGCCCTGGTTGCTCTGGAGCGTGACTGCTCCGCCGGACGCCGACTTCAGGGCGTCGACGAACGACTGGCAGGCGCCCTGGGCGTCGCCGAGTACGGCAACGGTGTTGCCACAGACGTCGAGAGCGACGTCCACCGGAATGATGATCTGGTTGCCGCTGACGGCCTGATCCGCAGAGGCGGGAGAGGCGAATCCGACCGCCAAACCGGCCGCAAGTACAGCAGCCGAGGCAAACGTGGTTTTACGCATGTTTCCGGTATGACCTTTCGCTAACTATTACTCGTAGCGAATGACAGAGCACAAAGAGTCACCGTGAGCGGGATCGGTGAACCACGGCTCGACATCCAAAGCTTGGTGCTGTGTTCAGCGGCGAGGGAGACCTTATAGGCCATTGGCGGGTCGATAAGAAATATCCGCGATCCACCCTTGGCCGCTGACAGACCGTAACGTTAGCAGTTTATTGGTCTTCCGTGAGGCTTTCTGCGAGACCTTTTGAAGAACTCATGAGTTTCCCCGGACAGCTTTTCGTTCAAAAAGCCGGAAACGTTGCCACACCCCGCGAGCATCCCCGCAACCAGCACAGAGTCCACGAAAAAGGACAAAACAGATACACCACATATCTGCGACACAGAGGCGATCAGCACCCGGAAGAATCGGAAAAAGCCGCATTCTCCTGATTCGCGGCAGAATATGAGAGAAAACCACATTTATGGTTGATATCCGAAGTTTTCCGCCGCAACGCTCACAGCAGAGAGGTCAGCGGGACGATCTATTGGCCGCACGGCGGAATCCCCCTCGATCGGAGCTCTGCTTCCGCGGTCAGGTGCTGTCCCACCGGTCGACTCAATTCATCCGATGACCGGATCTTTTGCTGTCTGGAGGGCTCTTCCTGTCGCAGCAGGCGGAACGGCTGAGGATGCAGTCTCCTGCTCAGAGCCCCGGTCCCGCTCCGGGACACCGGGAAGGCAGAGGCTGCGCCGCTTCTTTCCAGGAACCAGATGTCGCAGGGACCCCATCGCTGCCCCGCGGAACGTGGTCGGACCTCTCCTGCCCGGAGACGCCCGGTATGCACACCGCCAGGCACGCTTCGCCCGGACACCGCCGGTCCCGTTTCCGGAACCTCGAGAGGCCGGATCAGTGCTCCGATTCCTTGGCCTTGCAGGAAGGGCAGACCCCCCAGAAGACCACTTCGGCCTCATCGACGGTGTAACCGTGCGCTTGCGACGGCGCCAAGCACGGGGCTTCCCCCACCACGCAGTCGATGTCGGTCACCTCACCGCAAGCGCGGCAGACCAGGTGGTGGTGGTTGTCGCCCACCCGCGTCTCATACCGTGCCGGGGATCCCGCAGGTTCGATACGGCGGAGCAGCCCGGCTGCGGTGAGAGCGTGCAGGCTGTCGTAGACGGCCTGAGTCGACACGTGCCCAACCCGTTCTCGGACAGCGCGCGCCACGCGGTCGGCGTCCAGGTGGTTCCCCTGGCGGACCGCGTCAAGGATCGCCAGGCGTGCGGCGGTCACCCGCAGCCCGGCAGCACGCAGCGAAGCGGCGTCGTCCATGGCTTACACCCCAAGAAGAGGTTATCTGGAATCGATCAAGAAAACGACCGTATCCACTTATTCTGCTGCACCCCTCCCAACACTCCTCCAAGAGCCCCAACTTTCGGTCGCTCCGTTATTACTCTGGGTAATCTCGCTGGTGCATTTCGATGACGCCAAGCCTGACATAAGTAACAAATCAGATTCATCATCACAGCTACCTACACCTGTCGTCCAGTGCCCCGCGTCTTCTATTCACGACGGCCGAACCAGCTTTCCAGGAGACACGTGTGACCCCGTTTTCCTCACTCACTCTCCCCAACGGTCGCCCGCTCCGCTTCGGTGCGCTGCTGGCTACCGCCCTGCTCGCCACCGCCTGCGGCACGGCCTCGGACGAGTTGAGCAACGACTCGTCTGACCGCCCTGCGCAGCCCACCCCGTCGGCCTCCGCCGAACCGGTCAAGGAGCCGTACACCGTGGCGATCGGTGGGGACGTCATGTTCGAGGGCATGCTGCGGCAGCGGCTGGACGCAGACCCGGCCACTGCCATGGGCCCGGTCGCCGAAGTCTTCCAGGAAGCCGACGTCAGCGTCGTCAACCTGGAGACCGCTGTCACCGACGGCGGCACCCCGGCCCCGGCCAAGCAGTTCGTGTTCCGCGCCCCGGCCACCGCCTTCACCGCTCTCAAAGAGGCCGGTATCGACGTGGCCACCGTGGCCAACAACCACGGCATGGACTACGGGACCGAAGGGCTCCTCGACACTCTCGAGAACGCCGAAGCCGCAGACTTCCCCATCATCGGCGCGGGCCGCGACATCGCCGAGGCGTATGAGCCCGAGTTCTTCGAAGTCAAAGGGAACACCCTGGCCATCATCGGCGCCACCGACGTCCTCGACGACCACCTCATCCCCGAATGGACTGCGGGTGAGGGCAAGCCCGGCCTGGCCTCCACCAAGGGCGAGATGATCACCCACGCGATCGACGCTGTGGAGAAGGCGAGCGCCGAAGCCGACGCCGTCATCGTGTTCCTGCACTGGGGGCTCGAAGGCGACCACTGCCCCCTGCCGCACGCCCCCGACCTCGCCAAGCAGCTCATCGACGCCGGCGCCACCGCTGTCGTCGGCGGACACGCCCACGTGGTCAGCCCCGGCGGGTACATGGGCAGCTCCTACGTGCACTACGGTCTCGGCAACTTCGTCTTCTACAACTTCAACGGCCCCACCGCTGAGACCGGTGTCCTCCGCCTCACCCTCCAGGGCGGGGAAATCCTCGAAGACGAATGGCTGCCCGGCCGCATCGAAGGCGGCGTCCCGATCCTGTTCGAAGACGAGCAAGCAATCGCCGAAGGAGTGGCCCGGTTCGAGGGCTACCGAGAACAGTGCAGCGGGATCAACTTGACCGCTGAACCGGGCGAACCGGCTGTCTGACCCGGCTGAGGAAGACCCCGACCAGCTTTCGCGCGGTACGGCGCCCGCCTGCACTGCCGTACCGCGCCCGCCCGGACGCGCCGCGCGGAAAAAGAACACGGAAAGCCGCTAGACAACTCCGCGTACGCGGGCGGCACGGCCGCACTGCCGCACCGCTGCTCGCCTCCGTCCCCGAGAACTACCCGCGGCGGCCTGCCCCTGCCGCACCGAGCAGACGACCGGCAGCTGGACACTGCCCTGCTTCCCGCACTACCCGGGAAGCACTCCCTCGGTCGACGGCGCCCCTCCTGCTTACCGGTTGCCGCGGCACATGCAGCCTTCGTATTCCCAGGCCAGGCCTGCCCCGTCTCTGCCGCACTAGGGAAACCCCTTTCGAGCGTGACGGACGTCCGCGGGCGCAGCGGCCTTTCATGGCGTGCCGCAGCAGAAAGCCCCCGCATCCCCTTCGGGGGAACGCCTCGCACGGCCGCTCCCTCCCCGCCATGCTCCCCGGGAACGGGAATCAGGACATCCTCTTTTCCGAGATTCGGACAGCGAAGCAGCGGAAAACCCCGCAGGCATCACGGCCACAAGTGGCCAAAATCTATGAAACGGACCATCTATACCCGGGAGTCGGAATAGTACATAAACAAACTGACCACGAAAGGCATCACAGAGATCGTGACCACCAATTCTCGATCTTCCACAACTCGACTTCCCGCACCATCCTCGTGTCCCACCACTTTCACTGGAGAGGAGGTCTTCCCCGCCCTCCGAAACGGATCAGCAGTCATCTCCCCGCCCTCCCTCATCAACGCGCCATTGCGCCGAATCCCCTCCCAGCAGCGCAGCATGGCGCGGGTCCAGCGCATGCTCGACGCCTGCGCGGAACTCCTGGACGAGGCCGGATACGCCGAACTCACCACCACCAAGATCGCGGAACGCGCCGGGGTCGCGATCGGCTCGGTCTACCAGTTCTTCCCCGATAAGAAGGCGATCACCCAAGCACTCGGCCTGCGCTATCTCGACATTTTCAGTGCGCGGATCGTCCGCCGGATCACCGAGCAGAACTTCGACCACTGGACCGAGACCGTTGACGCGATTATCGACGAATACGTCACTATGCACCGTGAGGAACCCGGATTCCGTTTTCTCCGGTTCGGTGACGCAATCGACCCCAAGCTGTTGGATTCCACCCGGGAGAACAATCAAGTCATCGCAACGCGCTTACGCGATCTGCTGATTTCCCTCGCCGGGGCCGTACAAAGTGAGAAGCTTGACTTAGCGGTCCTCGTCTCCGTCGAGGCCGCGGACGCGGTGCTCAAAATGGCTTTCCGCGACGACGCCGACGGCGACCCCCGTCTCATCACCGCGGCCAAACAGCTCGTCCGCAGCTATCTGGAACACGTCTTCGGCGACGAACCGGACACCGCCCAGGAACTCCACAAGAGTACAGACGACAGGTCACCGGCCTAGCGCCGACAGCAGTCCGCGCACCGGCCCCCGCTCCCCCAGTGGCCCGGCTGACCATCCGCGACCGTGGGACGGACCCTCCGGGGCAGCGGAGCAGCGCCTCGTCCGCCGCCCAGCCCCGCACACGCCCGTTATCCGCCTGCCCGCACACCACGAGGTCCGCGACGCGCCGGCCCACCCATCCCCCTCGGTCGGCGGGGCGCATCTCATGAGGGAGGAACTCGCAGTGGTAGCCGACAGCACACTGAGCCGAACGTTGACAGGAATCGCCGCCGGGGTCCCCTACCTCGCGATCCCGCCGTCCGACCCGGCCCCGACCGTGCCCATCGTCGTCGCATTGCACGCCTTCGAACCGCCGCGCAGCGAAGCCGCGCTCGCCGGCACCCTGCCACTACTCGGACTCCCCGCCTGGAGGTTCTACCTCGGCCTTCCCCTCTTCGGCCACCGCCTCCCCAAAGGCGGCGTGTCCGAAGTCAACCGCCTCGGCCGGGAAGACTACCTGCTCCAGCTCTACAGCCCGGTCGTGCGGCAGGCCGCAGCCGAACTCCCCCTCGCCGTCGCGGAACTCCGCCGGTCCTTCTCCCTCGCCGACGCTCCCCTCGGCCTCATGGGTGTTGGAGCGGGCGGAGCCGCCGTCTTCCTCGCCCTCATCGAAAGCGACCTGCCCGTCGGCGCCGTGGGCGTGGTCAACCCCGTCATCGACCCGACCCACGTCCTCTCCGCCCGGGAACGCCACCTCGGAGTCGACTACACGTGGGACGACCAGTCGCGGGACGCCGCTGCCGGACTGGACTTCACCGAACGAGCCGACGAACTCGCCTCCCGCGGGCCGGACACCCCTGTCCTCATCGTCAACGGCGAACACGACGAGATCATCCGGCCCAGCCACGGCCGTCTCCTCCACGACGCGCTCTCCCCGCACCACCAGCCCCACACTCTGCGGCACGTCGTGATTCCCGACCTCGCCCACACTCTAGGCCCCGAACCCGGGCTCGACCCTGGACCGCCCACCCCCGGGACGGTCCTCACCGACCGCGCCCTCACGGAATGGTTCCACACCCACCTGATCGCCCGCCCTCAGGCCGCGCCCTGACTGCTCCGCCCCCGCACCGGCCGCGGGCTGCCCCTCCGAAATCCGCTGCCGGCCAAGAACCGCTGCCCGGCTCCTCGGCGCTCGCTTGCCCCGCTTGCCTAGAGTCACCACTTCCCTGGTGAAGGGCCGGACATCCCCCACTGGTCCCAGCAGCGTGATGAATAATCACTTGGTGCCCCACTCTACGGCTACTCTCCCCGCTGGATGCTCAGCGTGAACGAGTGTCCTCTTCGTGGGGCTCGCGTGTGACAAGTTCTAGGAGGGCGACTCACGTGACTGAGCCGGCGCCGGTGTTCACCAGCGGAATCGATCATGAACGGCTCACTTCTCAACTCCGGTTCGTCCTGGAGGTCGACAAGCTCAAGCGCGTACTGCGGCGTTCTCTGCTCATTGACGGAGCCCGCCGCGAAAACTCTGCCGAGCACTCCTGGCACGTGGCGGTACTCGCTCGCGTATTCGCCGAATACGCCCCCGCGGGCACCGACATCGACCACGTGGTGAACATGCTGCTGGTGCACGACATCGTGGAAATCGACGCCGGAGACACCTACATCTACGACCAGGCCGCCGTGAGCACCCAGGCGGAACGGGAACGTGCCGCCGCGGACCGCATCTTCGCGCTCCTGCCCGAAGACCAGGCCGTGTGGGCACGGAACCTGTGGGACGAGTTCGAAGAACGCAAAACCCCCGAGGCGCGGTTCGCCAGAGCCATCGACCGCCTCTCCCCCCTGCTCGCCAACTGGCACACCGAAGGCGCCATGTGGCGGCAGTTCAAGATCTCCAAGGACGACGTGCTCAAGAACGTGAAACTCATCTCGGAGGGATCCGAGCCACTGGGCGCCTACGCGCTGGCGCTCGTCGATGACGCCGAACGGCGCGGCTACCTCAGCCGAAACTGACTGACCGGCCTCACCGCAGCACCAGTTGGACTGCTGCGGTGAGGCCGATGACGACGATCAGGGCGCGCAGCGCCCCCGGGCGGAGCCGGCGGCCGAACTTCGCGGCAAAATACCCCCCGATCACCGAACCGGTGGAGATCAGCGCCACCGCCCCCCAGTGGGGTTCAGCCAGGACAAGGTAGAACAGGGCCACCGACGCGTTGACGATCAGCGCCAGCACGTTCTTCAACGCGTTGAGGCGCTGCATCTCGTCATTGAGGGAACTGCTAAGCAGGCTGATCAAGATGACGCCCTGAGCGGCGACAAAATACCCGCCGTACACGCCCGCCCCGTAGACGCCGAGCGGCAGCAGCGGGCCGCCGTGGGGGCGGGCCGCACGACGCTCCTGCAGCCGCGCGCTGATCTGAGGCTGGAAAATAATGAGCGCGCAGGCGAACAGGATGAGCACAGGCGCAATCGACGTGAACACCCGCTCCGGCAAAGTGAGCAGCAGGGTTCCGCCGGTCAGCGCCCCCAGGAACGACATCCCGCCGAACCGCAGCACTCGGGCGCGCTGCCCAGCCAGCTCCCTGCGGTAGCCGATCACTCCGGCGATCGACCCCGGGGTGAGTCCGATGCTGTTGGAGATCATGGCCGTCACCGGAGAAATCCCGCACGCCAGCAGCGCCGGAAAAGTGAACAGCGTACCGGAGCCCACCAGCGTGTTGATGGCTCCCGCCCCGGCACCCGCAGCAAAGACGACGCATGCCTCCCACGCGTTCACGGACGCCCCCGAACCGGTGTGTGAACCTTCCCGAATCCCGTGCAGTCTATGAACCTGTTGCACCGGCCACGGAAGGCGGGGCTGCCGTCCCTGCTGCCCGGCCGTGCCGCCCCGGTTACGACGCTCGGGCCGACCAGCGCTCCCCGTCGAACTCCACCTTCAGCCCGATACCGAACGTGGTGCTGAGGTGGTCGGCGGTCATCACCTGCTCCAGCGGCCCCGCGGCCACCACCTTGCCTCCGCGCAGCAGCAGGCCGTGCGTAAACCCGGGGGGAATCTCCTCAACATGGTGGGTAACGAGCACGAGAGCGGGGGCAGACTCGTCTTTCGCGAGCGTGCCGAGGCGGCGCACCAGATCCTCCCGCGCGCCCAAGTCGAGCCCGGCCGCAGGCTCGTCCAAGAGCAGCAGCTCCGGGTTGGACATCAACGCTCGGGCGATCAGCACCCGTTTGCGTTCCCCTTCCGAAAGGGTGCCGAACGCACGGTCCTCGAACCGCAGCACTCCCCACCGGCCCAGCAGTGCCCGGGCCCGCGCATAGTCAGGGGCGCTGTACTCCTCTTTCCCTGTGCCCAGATAGCCGTAGGCGGCGCTGACCACCACGTCCCGGACGCGCATGTCGTCCTCAAGCTGGGCGGCCACCGCAGACGAGGCGAAGCCAATCATCGGCCGGAGCTCGAACACGTCTCCGCGGCCGAGCCGCTCACCGAGCACCTCCACCGTGCCCCGGGTGGGGTGCAGTTGAGTGGCGGCGATCCGCAGCAGGGTGGTCTTGCCTGCACCGTTCGGTCCCACGACCACCCAGCGCTCCCCTTCCGCCACAGTCCAGTCCACTGCGTCCAGCAACACCGTCTGGCCGCGGCGTACCCCGACCCCGCTCATGTGCAGCACGTGCCCGTTCATAGCTCTCCTTCGTGACAGCCCGAGTGCGAACATACTGGACGCTCGGCCGCCGACCGCGCCGGTCGCCCCCGATTCCACCCGCCCGCAGCGACCACCCTTCCAGACGGGGGTGACGGCCGCGTGAACGCCCGCCGCCCTGCGCCTGCGGGGCGCCCCCAGTCAGCGTGCCCGGACGCTTCCGTCCCGCTCGGCGCTGCCCTGGCCGCCACCACGGTCGTCCGGCAGCGCGCAAGGCCTCGACTGCGACTCCGGCGGGTCTCCCCGTCCCGCGTCCCCATCCCGGCAGCGCCCCGCACCCGTATTCTCGCCCCGCGTAATGCCGGGCGGTCTCAGGGTGTCCGCGTGTGAAACTCCGGGACACCTCAGGGTTGTCTCCCGATTCGCTCCCGCCGTCGAAGACAAATAATCGTGACCATGGGAAACGCCGCCAACCACTCGCACGCACTGCCCCCGGAGCGGCGCCGTGCCTCCGACGCCGACCGGGACCGCGTGGCCCAACTCCTCGGCGAGGCCTTCGTCGACGGGAGGCTGACCGCAGAAGAGCACGCTGAACGGCTCGACGCTCTCTCCACCGCCACAACCTTGGGGGATTTGCAGCCGCTCATCGCCGATCTGGGCCCTGCCCCGACGCTCTCCGAAGCCGAGGAGCTCCGGGCCTCCAGCACCGGTGCGGAGAACATCGTCGCCGTGTTCGGCTCCGCGAAGCGCAGCGGACGCTGGCTCGTGGAACCGCGCACCAACACGTCGACCCTGTTCGGAGAGATCGCGCTGGACTTGCGCGAAGCAGTCCTGTCCCAGCGTGAGGTGGTCATCCAGTGCGGGCTGGTTTTCGGCTCGCTGAAACTGACGGTTCCTCCCGGGGTGCGGATCGTCAACGAAACCACACCGATCTTCGGTGACGTCGACTTGAAGAAAACGGACTCGGCGGTCACGGTCAACGCGCCCACGATCCGCCTGCGGGGAAGCGTGATGTTCAGCTCAGTCAAAGTCCGGACACGCACTCTTGGGAAGAGGAAGCTGCCATGGATGCGTTGACGCCGTCTGCTGCTGTGAGGAGCTCCACCATGGACCTGGAACGTCTCCGCGCCTCTGACGCGGACCGCGAGCGCAGCGCCGAAGTGCTCCGCAACGCGCTTGCGGAAGGCCGCATCAACCACGAGGAACTCGACGAACGGTTGGACCGGGTGTACCGGGCGACCACTGTGGGGGAACTCGCCGAAATCACCCGCGACCTTCCCTCATCGCTCGGCGCGTCGCCTGCTTCGGGGACGGACCCGTCGCTGTCCTCCGCGGAGGCGCAGCAACTGGCCGCGCAAAGCCGGGGGAAAGAAGCGATTTCCGCGGTCTTCGGCGGGGTGGAGCGTGCGGGACGCTGGCTGGTGGAGCCGCACACCACCGTGTCCATCCTGTGCGGTGGGGTGGACCTGGACCTGCGGGAGGCGGTGCTCGCCCAGCGCGAAGTCGTCTTCCAGTGCGCGGTGATCTTCGGCGGGCTGCGGATCATCGTGCCGCCCGGCGTGCGGGTGGTCAACCAGGCCAATGTCTTCCTGGGCGGAGTGGACCTCAGTAAGGTGGACAGCGTCACTGATCCGAGCGCCCCGACGATCCGGATCACCGGGACCTGCCTGATGGGTGGCATCCAGGTGCTGGAACAGCGCCCCGGCCAGAAGTGCAGGTGACCGCGGCGCGGATCCGCTGCGGCTCTCCGTGGTACGTGATGTGGAGCACAGTACTGTCGGCCGGTGAAGGGTCCCACGTCGGGTAACAGAGTGTGCCCGCCCGGGACTGGGGTGCCCTGGTCTACGCCACTGTGGTCCAGCAGAGTACCTTTAGAGCCGTCATGACTCTCGCGAATTCCGTGCCTGAAACCCTGCTGGTGACGGTCACCGGTAAAGATCGTCCGGGCATCAGCGCTCGACTGCTGAGCACCTTGTCGGTCTTCCCGGTCACCATCACCGACTTGGAGCAGGTTGTCATTGGTGGGCGTCTGCTCCTGGGCGCTTTGCTGTCGGCCGACGAACGCGTTGCCCCCGGGGTCCGCAAAGAGCGCCTGTTCGAGGAGATCCGCTCGGCGGTTTCCAAAGTCGCGGTCGATATGGACATGGACGTCGACTTCATGGTCGACGGCGAGCGGGTGCGCCCCTGCACGGGGACCCGCCTCGACGTCACGATCATGGGGGACCCGCTGCGTCCAGGCGCGGTCGGCGCCATCGCTTCCTGTGTGGCACGGGCAGGAGCCAACATCGACCGTATCGAACGCTTGGCCAGCTACCCGGTGACCGCGCTCTCCCTCTCCTTGACCGGGGGCAACCTGGAACAGCTCCGCACCGACCTGGCGTTGGAGGCCGCCACCCAGTCGGTGGACGTGGCCGTGCAGACGAGCGGCCTCCACCGGCGGTCCAAGCACCTGGTGGTGATGGACGTCGACTCCACGCTCATCCAGTGCGAGGTCATCGAACTGCTCGCCCAGTACGCGGGCTGCGGGGACGAGGTCGCCCGGATCACCGAGGAGGCGATGCGCGGTGAACTGGACTTCGAGGAGTCGCTGCGGCGGCGCGTCGCCCTGCTGAAAGGGCTGGACGCGAGCATCCTGGAAGAAGTGCGCGAGAAGATGACGCTCACCCCGGGAGCGCGCACCCTGATCCGCACCCTCAAATTCCTCGGCTACGAGTGCGCCATCGTCAGCGGCGGCTTCACCCAGCTCACCGACTACCTGGTGGAAGAGCTCGGCATCGACTACTCGGCGGCCAACGTCCTCGAAATCGTCGACGGCAAGCTCACCGGTTCGCTGGTCGGACCGATCATCGACCGGAAAGGCAAGGCCGCGGCCCTGGAGCGGTTCGCCGCGGAGGCGGGGGTGCCGCTCAGCCAGACCGTGGCGATCGGCGACGGCGCGAACGACCTCGACATGCTCCGGGTCGCCGGGCTCGGGGTGGCGTTCAACGCCAAACCGGTGGTCCGTGCCCAGGCCGACACGTCGGTGAACGTGCCCTACCTCGACACGGTGCTCTTCCTGCTGGGGATCTCCCGGGAGGAAGTGGAAGCCGCGGAACGGGGCAGCTACGCCTGACCGCAGGGACGCGGGACGGCTCGGTCACATTACGAGCCGCAGCCGCCCGGTTCCCGGAGCGATGTAGAGCCAGTCGACGTCCAGGTCGACCACCGCCACCGAGGCGGGAGGAAAGGACAGGTACCCGGATTCGCTGTCGAACGCGGCGGCGAGCTGCGCCATCGTCGGATTGTGGCCGACCACGAGCAGGGTGCGCACCTGGGGGTCGACGTAGCTGACCAGCTGCAGCGCGGTGTCCACGTCTGCGGTGTACAGCTCTGCGTCGAAGTCCACTTCGGGCTCGCACGGCAGTTGTTCCGCGACCAGGTCCCACGTCTGCCGGGTGCGCCGGGCGGTGGAGCAGAGGACGTGGTCGGGGAGCAGACCTTCCCGGGCGAGGCGTTCGCCCACCATCCTGGCCTGCTGGCGTCCTTCCTGGGTGAGGGGGCGGTCGACGTCAGCAAGAGACGCGGAATGTTCGGCTTGGGCGTGGCGGAGAACGACCAACCGGCGGCTCATGACGTGATCACCGTCGCCACGATGGCTAGTAGGGCGATGAATGCCACCATCACGCCGACGATGACGGCGAGCCCTCTCATACCGCTCATGCCGTCAGTCTGCCATGGGTCGAGTACGGTGCCCAGACCACCCGGAAGGTTGCCGGGTTCCACGGGCGTCGCGCCGGGAAGGGGAGCCGCGTGCTTCCCGGCGCGACGGGTTTTCTTCTGGCGGACAGCCGCCGGTCACTCCTGGGAGGATGCGCCTCCGCCCTGGCTGACCGGCTCCTCCTTGGCGGCGCCCTGGTCGGCTGCCGGCGCCTCCGGCTGCGTCTTGGTGGCCTCAGCGGCGAAGCTGCCGTCCGTGCTGCGCCGCTTGCTCCACACGATGACGCCGACGAGCAGCGCCACGGAGGCCACGGTGATGCCGAGCCGCAGGGCGAGGTTGTCGGCGTAGATGACCACGCTCGGCGCAATGAGCAGCGCCACCAGGTTCATCACCTTGAGCAGCGGGTTGATGGCCGGGCCCGCGGTGTCCTTGAAGGGGTCGCCGATGGTGTCGCCGATGACGGTGGCCTCGTGCGCTTCAGAGCCTTTGCCGCCGTAGTGCCCGTCTTCGACGAGTTTCTTCGCGTTGTCCCAGGCACCGCCGGAGTTGGCAAGGAAGACCGCCATGAGGGCGCCCGCCGCGATACCGCCGCCGAGGAACGCGCCGAGCGGGGCGTAGCCGAGGGCGAAGCCGAGCGCGATGGGGGTGAGGACCGCGAGCAGTCCGGGAGTGATGAGCTCCCGTAGCGAGTCGCGCGTGCAGATGTCGACGACTCGGCCGTATTCGGGTTTCTCCGTGCCGTCCATGATCCCCGGCCGGGTCCGGAACTGTTCGCGGACTTCGTGGACGACGCGGCCCGCAGCACGGCCCACCGCCATAATGGCCAGCCCGGAGAACAGGAAGACGACGGCCGCTCCGATGATCACGCCTACGAGCACGTCCGGCTGGTCCACGGAGAGGCTGAACTCCGTGGCGCCCAGTTCCGCTTCGACCGCGGTGCGGAAGGCGCCGAAGAGCGCGGTCGCGGCGAGTACCGCGGTGGCGATCGCAATGCCCTTGGTGATCGCCTTGGTGGTGTTCCCCACCGCGTCCAGGCTGTTGAGCACCTCAGCCCCGGAGCCTTCCACGTCCCCGGACATTTCGGCGATGCCTTGCGCGTTGTCTGCGACCGGGCCGAACGTGTCCATGGCCACGATGACTCCGACGGTGGTCAGCAGGCCGGTTCCGGCGAGGGCCACAGCGAACAGGCTGACGGTGATGTTGCCGCCGCCCAGGAGGAACGCCGCGTAGACGGCTCCGGCGATGAGCAGCGCCGAATAGACGGCAGACTCCAGTCCCACGGACACGCCGGCGAGGACCACGGTCGCCGGTCCGCTGCGGGAGCTCTCCCCGATTTCCCGTACCGGCGGGCGGTTGGTTTCGGTGAAGTAGCCGGTGAGCAGCTGGATGGCTGCGGCGAGCAGGAGGCCGATGAGTACCGCGCCGATCGCGATGAGCTGCGGGTTGCCGTCCAAGGCAGCGATATCTGCGGGGACGCCCTCCAGTTCCGCGAAGGTGTCGGGCAGGTAGAGCAGGGCTGCTCCCACGACGAGGACGGCGGAGATGACCGCTGAGATGAAGAACCCGCGGTTGATCGCCGCCATGGCGTTGGCGTCGCGGGCGCGGGGGGAGACCACGAAGATCCCGATGATCGCGGTGATGACCCCGATCATGGGCACGAGGAGCGGGAAGACGAGTCCTTCCGTGCCGAAGGCGACCCGGCCCAGGACGAGGGAGGCGACGAGGACCACCGCGTACGACTCGAACAGGTCGGCGGCCATGCCCGCGCAGTCGCCGACGTTGTCGCCCACGTTGTCCGCGATAGTGGCGGCATTGCGGGGGTCGTCTTCGGGGATGTGGTGTTCGACTTTGCCTACCAGGTCGGCGCCGACGTCAGCCGCCTTGGTGAAGATTCCGCCGCCGACCCGCATGAACATGGCGAGCAGGGCCGCGCCGAACCCGAAGCCTTCCAGGACGATCGGGGCGTCGGCCCGGTAGATGAGGACTACGAGAGCTGCGCCGAGCAGGCCGAGGCCGACGGTGAACATGCCGGCGACACCGCCGGTGCGGAAGGCGATCCGCATGGCAGCTCGTGCTTCTCCGGCGCGGGCGGCCGCGGCGACGCGGAGGTTGCCGCGCACGGCGAGCCACATGCCGAGGAACCCGGTCATCGCGGAGAAGAGCGCGCCGATCGCGAAGAAGATGGAGCGTCCCCAGCGGACGGCTTCCGTGTCTGCGGGCAACAGGAGAAGCAGCAGGGGAATGATAATGACAAAGACCGCGAGGGTGCGGAATTGGCGTTTGAGATAGGCAGCCGCGCCTTCTTGGACCGCTCGTGCGATATTCTGCATGCGCTCTGTGCCTTGGCTTGCGGCGAGAACCTCACGCACGAGGGTCCCGGCAACAGCCAGCGCGAGCAGTGCCACCGCGAGAACCACGATGACGAGCGTGAGATCCATACCGAGCAGAGCGAGCTCGGCGCCGCTGTCAGCGGCAAGGTTGAGCCCGGTCAATCCGTCCTCCTCCAGACGGGCAGGGCCCCGCCCGGGTGCTCGCTCCGCCGTCCAGGGCTTTCCGGACGGGTCGCCCTCCAGCACGTCAGGCGGGGTCTTGCCGGTGCCTCCATGGTCGGGAAAATCCCCATCGTTTCCGTTGTATTAACGGATTCGATGTGCCGGGAGTCTACGCATCGTTACCCGGAAATGTGAGGTCCCAAAGGAGGTTTTCGAGAAAACCTTGGGGTTTGCGGTCCGACAACACCCCAAAAAATGCGACATTCACCCAACAGAGAGAACAAACTTCTCTTTTGTCGCTTTTTTCGCAAAAAATGACAAAACGCAACAAATAACGCATGGAGCGCATGCGCCACGGCGCTCAAGGCATCCCCGCGGCGCGATCACCCAGCGGCACAGCAATCACGGAACGCACGATTCGCTGCACGCTGCCCGCCACGCCACCGCACGCGGGAGCCTCCTCGGGAAAGATCCGCCCGGGCATCCCCAGCCCGGTCCCCCACCCGCGGAACACCGCTGGGCGCCGCGCTGCGCCCAGCCCGCGCTACGGTCGCAGTCCGAGCCCTGGCCCGTCACCCTCCAGCAGCCCGGACCAGCCGCAGCTCTGCCGGATCAACTTCGGCCGCCCTGCCAGCTTCGATCCGATCAGCCATCGCCCGCGCACAGGCGGCCACCCCCAGCGCATCCACCCCGTGGGGCGCCTCCGCGCCGTACTCGGCCACCCGGTCCGCTCCCCGGCGCAGCAGGCGGGCCGCCCCCACAGTGTTCCCGCGCTGCGCATGCGTCACCCCCACCGCGACCTGGGCCAGTCCGCGCCACAGCTCCCGTTGCGGGCCGTCCACCGACTTCCACACCGCCTCCAGCACCTCGTGGGCGTGGAAGGCGTACCCCTCGTCCAGCAGCCGCTGGGCCTCCCGCAGCCCTTCAGTGGGGGAGAACTCCGCGTCGTCGGGCACCCGCGGCACCCCTGGAGCCCCATACGGCAGCGGACGCCCGTACCGGTCCCGGGGCCGCTGGTTCTGCGCCCGGCCGTCTGCTCTACGGTCCCGGTCACGTCTGTGCTGCGTCATCGGAAAGCCACTCCACAAGCAGTGCATTCACCTGGTCGGGGCGTTCCTGGTGAGGGAAGTGCCCCGCGCCCTCCACCAACCGCAACCGGTAGGGCGCGCGTACGTGCCGCTCCAGTCCGTGCGCTGCCGCAGGCAGGATGAGGGGGTCCGCAACACCGTGCACGTACAGCGTGGGGACCGGACTGGGCTCACGCATGCGTTGCAGGTAACGATAGCCGTCCGGGCGGAACCGGGACCGGAACAGCCACCGGTGATACTCCACCGAGCAGTGGGCCACCAAGGGGATCTGGAACGCTTCCCGGAAACGCTGCTCCGTCTGCGCATCCGGCCAACCCGAGCACGACCAGGCACGCAGCGCCTCGGCCACTGCCTGCGCGTTGCGGGCGACCAGGCGGCGTTCCGGCAGCATCGGCACCTGCAGGCCGAGCAGCTCCCACAGGCCGCGGGCCCGGTGCCAGTGCGCCACAGTCGCCGTAGCCAACTGCACCGGATGAGGCGCCGACAAGGCGACCAGCCGCCGGACCGCACGGGGGTGGCACACACTCATCGTCCAACCGATCAGGCCGCCCAGGCCGTGCCCGACCACGGCCGCATCGGCCTCCCCCAGCACCCGGATCAGCCCGGCGATATCCGAAGCCGCAGTGAACAGGTCGTATCCGCGGGGCGGCTTGTCGCTCGCACCATAGCCGCGCAGATCAACGGCGACCGCGCGGTAGCCCGCTGCAGAAAGCGCGGTGATCTGCTGCTCCCACGCCCACCAGAACTGCGGAAAACCGTGGAGCAGCACGACCAGCGGCCCCGTTCCGGCCTCCACCACGTGGAACCGGATCCCTCCGGCGCTGACCAGCCGATGGGTCCATGGACCCTCGATCAGAACCGCAGACTCGTCGGGAACGTTGCTGATCCTGTGAATCACTGTTGCGCGGTATGTTCGCGACGCAGTACGGCCTTGGTCTTGTCGAAGGTCTCCTTCGACCGCGGCATCCCGCGGATCTTCTTGTAGGAGCGCACACCGACGATCCCGAGGATGACCGCCACCAGCGTGTACACAAGGGTAACGATCAAGAAGGCCAGCCATCCAGGCAGACCGAACGCGATCAACGCGAACGCGATCGTCATCGAAGCCAGAATGAGGATCAGGTGCGCGACCAAGGCAGCGGTGATGACCAGCGCGGTCCCTTGGACGACCCGGCGGACGTCCGCGGCCAGCTCCGTCCGAGCAAGTTCAAGCTGCAGGCTCACCAGATGGCTGAGGTGACCGGTCACCTCAGAGGTGAGTTCTCCCAGTGAACGCCGGGGCGCGTCGACGTCCACCGGCTTCCGGCCACCCGTGTTGGTTTTGGACACCGCGGCGGCTCCTTCCATCGGACACATCTCTGGGGAATCCTTGCATAGTTCCCTGCGGCCAGTCCGCTACCGTGCGGGTGCGCGGCGTGTGTCCCCATGGCGTGCGCCCGCGGCCGGCACCGCTCTAGGACTCCCCCGGTCGCGCGCCCCGGCACCACCTCGGCGTAGGGTGCATAACGTGAACGCTGTGCCGACCGATCCTCTGATGCGGATCGCCGAAATTCCCGAGGTCGCTCGCGCGGTCGATGAAACCCGCAGCCTCGTTGACATGCTGATCGGGCAACGGGTGCTGCGCCGCCGCGGCAGCGACGTCTCCATGGAAGCGGCTCTGCGCGGGGCCCGTGCCTCAGCCGTGCTGGAAGGAGCCGACGTCTCCCTCGAGCAGGTGCGCTTCGGGGAGAGCGACGATCCCCGGGTGCGGGGGTCGGTGCGGGTCTCCGGGGAGCTCGGGCTGCTGGTGGAGACCTGGTCTAAGGCGCCCCGCCAGGTCCTGGCCCGCCTGCACGTCCTGGCCGCCTCCGACGTGGTCGCGCCCGAAGCGCTGGGCCGTCCCCGCCGCGACGGGGACGACGTGACCGATCCCCTCGAGCTGGGCTCGCCGCCGCCCGCGTCCGAAGTCATCGCCCGGCTGGAGGCGTTGACTTCCCTGCTCACTGCGCGGACCGAGGCGCCTGCCGTGGTGGTCGGCGCGATCGTGCACGGGGAACTGCTGGCGCTGCGCCCCTTCGGCTGGGGGGACGGCATCGTCGCGCGCGCCGCGGAACGGTTGACCTTGATGGCGCGCGGCCTGGACCCCAACTCGCTGGTCCCTACCCAGTTGGGGCACGAGCAGCGCCGTGAGCACTACGCTGCTGCGCTGCGCGGCTATATGACCGGGACCCCGGAGGGTGTGGCGGGGTGGGTAGTGCACTGCGCACAAGCGGTCATGGAAGGGGCACGCGACTCGCTTGCCACCTGTGAAGCCATCCGGCGCGCCACGACCCGACGCTAAACCGGTGGGGGACGCTGCGTACCGGCAACCGCAGCAACGAAAAGGAAACAGCGCGGTAGCACCGTGGCATCAACGGCAACAATCCGGAAAAACGGCAAAAAACACGCAACAAGGGCGATACCGGGACATCCCTGAGTGGGAGGTTCACAGCATCGCCCATACCACGCCGGACTGGGCTAACATGCGTGCATTATCGCTAGTCTGACCAGGCGGTTCCCTGATCTCGACGGGCCACTCACGGCGCGGTGACGCGTGGGTACCCAGTTGCGGCGTGTCCGATGGGGCGACCCCATCGATTACTTCCTTTCTACGCCTGGTCAGACAGCTTGGAAAGGGGCCGGAAGGCTATTTTTTCGTCAAGTAGGTAAAGTGACTCGATAACTTTACGTATATTATCTATTACTCGGAGGGTCGATCCGGCTGGAGACCGCGGAGAACACCCCGTTCCCGCATGGGAAACGGCACTCCTACGATTGCCCTCCCCATTGACCTCACCGGATACGGGACCGACTCTTCCCCCCGGAGTCGGACCGTCGGACGGCCCCCGCCTTTCCCCCCTGGCGGGGGCCGTCCCCTTGGACGCCGGAGCTTTCCCGGCCCGGCACTGCTGTGCAGCACCCTTGTCAACCGTGGTTATCCACAGCTCGCACAGTTCGGCTTCGCACCGCCCAGACAGCTACGGAAGCGTGGACACCCGGCACACCGCTGTCTTGGGAGGTCCGCGATGCCGTCCACATCTTCCGCACGTCCCCTGTTCCTCACCGACGATCCGGCGCTCCTCGACGACCTGCTCCGCCTCGCTGCCGCAGCCAACGTCGACGTCACCGTGGTCTCCTCTGCGGCACGGAGCAGCCGCTACTGGGCGCAGGCACCTCTCGTCGTCGTCGGCACCGACCTGGTGGGCGTGCTCGCCCGCGCCGAACCGCCCCGGCATGCGCACGCGGTCGTGGTCAGCCGCACCCCCCTCTCCCCGGCCCTGGACTTCAGCGTCTACCCCGACGCCATGCGGATCGGCGCCCGAGACGTTCTCGTCCTACCCGATGCAGAACAGCAGCTGGTGGCGCTCCTCACCGAATCCACCGACCATGCCGGGGAAGAAGCCCTGGTCGTCTCCGTGATCGGCGGCCGGGGCGGGGCCGGAGCAAGCCTGCTCGCCGCGGCACTCGCGCTCGCCGGGCACCGTGCCGGACTGCGCACCGCACTGGTCGACGCCGATCCGCTCGGCGGAGGACTCGACATCCTGCTGGGTGCCGAGCACGTGCCCGGATCCCGCTGGGAGGAGTTCAGCAACCGACAGGGACGCATGCTCTGGCCAGCACTCCGCGACTCGCTGCCCCACATCCACGGTCTTCCCGTGGTGACCTGGACCCGGCACGGCCCGTACGCCCCGATTCCCCCGCAAGCCATGCGCACCGTGCTCCACGCCGCTACCCGGGGATGCCAGATGCTGGTCGTTGACCTGCCCCGGGCCCTCGACGCCGCTGCGGAAGAAGTACTGCGCCGCACCACGGTCGCCCTGATGATCCTCCCCGCTGAAGTGTCTGCCGTCGTGGCCGCGGAACGGCTGCTGCCCGCCCTCCGGGACTCCGTTGCGGACCTGCGGCTGGTGGTCCGCGGCGCAACCCCCGACATCCTGTCCGCGGAATCGGTGGCGTCCTCGCTCAAACTGCCCCTCGCCGGAGACCTCCCCGACGACACTGAACTGCCCCGCCTCCTCGACCAAGGGGAACTGCCCACGCGCCGCACCCGGTCCCCTCTCGTCGCGTTCAGCGAAGCATTCGTCGCCCACCTGTGCCCGGAACGGGTCCGGTCGGCATGAGCAGCCAACTTTCCCTTTCCGGAACAGCGGTGGCGCGACTGCTCGAAGCAGTCCGCACCCGGCTCATGCGCGAGTCGGTGGAACCGACCCCCGCCGCGGTAGCCGCCGCAGTCCGCGCGGAAGACACCACCCTGGGCGACGCCGAAGTGCTGGCGCTCTCCCGGCTCCTCCGCGCCGACCTCACCGGTGCCGGACCGTTGGAACCCTTGCTCGCCGCCCCGGACATCACCGACATCCTGGTCAACGGCCCGCACGAGATCTGGGTGGACGACGGCACCGGGCTGCGCCGCGTCAACGACATTGGCTTCCCCGACGACGACGCGGTGCGCCGCCTAGCGCAACGGCTGGCAGCCCAGGCCGGCCGCCGCTTGGATGCGGCGGAACCGTGGGTGGACGCCCAGCTCCCCTCCGGGGCGCGGCTGCACGCGGTCCTGCCCCCGGTGTCCCCGGAAGGTCCCCGGCTGTCGCTGCGGCTGCCCCGCCACCGCGTGTTCTCCCTTCCGGAACTGGTTTCCTTGGGCACGCTTCCCCCAGCAGGGGCGGCTCTGCTGCATTCCCTCGTGGCCTCCCGGTGCGCTTTCCTCATCTCCGGCGGCACCGGCACCGGGAAGACCACGCTGCTGTCCACCCTGCTGTCCCTTGCCGCTCCCACCGAGCGGCTGGTGCTGGTCGAAGACGCTGCCGAGCTCCGCCCCGACCACCCCCACGTGGTCCGATTGCAGTCGCGTCCACCCAACATCGAAGGGCGCGGCGGAGTGGAACTCCACGAACTCGTCCGCCAAGCACTGCGGATGCGCCCCGACCGGCTCATCGTCGGCGAAGTGCGCGGCCCCGAAGTCGTCTCCTTGCTGCACGCCCTCAACACGGGCCAGGAAGGCAGCGCGGGGACCCTGCACGCCAATACCGCAGCCGACGTCCCCGCCCGTATCGAAGCACTGGGGTGCGCGGCCGGGTTGAGCCGCGAAGCCGTGCACAGCCAGCTCGCCGCCACCCGCGCACTCGTCGTCCACCTGGTCCGCCCACCCAGCGGGCCACGCCGCGTCGCCCAAGTGTGCGTTCTGCGCCGCGGGTGCGACGGCCTGGTGGCAGCGGTACCGGCGGTCACCTTCACCGCGCACGGCGACCTGGTGCACGACACCGCGTTCCCCGAATTGTGCGACCGGATCGCTGTACCGCCGGGGAGGGGGCAGTGACCATGCTCGCCGACGGGATCGCCCGCTACGGGATGGTGGTGTGGACGGCCGGCTGGCTGGGCTGCGCCGTGGTGTGGGTACTGCCGTCCGCCGCCGAACTCCGGTTGCGGGCGCTCACCACGGCTCGCGCTCCGCGTCCTTCACTGCGTGCCCTGGCAGCAGTGGTGCGGCGCCGGTTGACGCACCGCCCCGGGCTGCTGGCGCGCCGCCGCCTGCGCGGCTGCGCTGACGTGTGCCGGGCTATCGCCGCGGAGCTCCGCTGCGGCAGCTCCCCGGGGAAGGCGCTCGCCGCCGCCCTCCGCGGCGCTGACCCGCTCATCGCGGCGGAACTCGCCGAAGCAGCAGTGCTCGCTGAAGCGGGACACGACCCGGTGCCTGCGCTGCGGGCTGCGTCCCGCCGTCCCGGCGGCACGGCATGGGCGAGCCTCGCGGTGTGCTGGCAGGTCGCTGCCTCGTCCGGCACCGGTGTAGCGGCGGTCGTGGAACGCCTCGCGGACGCGCTGGCACACCAGGATGCGCTCCACCGTGAACTCGACATCCACCTTGCGGGACCACGCACCACCGCGGTGCTGCTCGCCGGGCTTCCCATTGCCGGGCTGCTGATGGCGAGTGCGCTGGGTGGTGCTCCCCTCCTCTTCTTGTTCACCACACCGCTCGGATGGGGCTGCCTGTGCGCCGGGATCGCGCTCAACGCCGCGGGCGTGTGGTGGACCCGGCGTCTCGTCCACCGAGTGCTGCGCACCGCGGGAATGTGAACGGAGGCACCTGTGACGGGTCTCGATGTCGCTGTCATCGCGCTGGCCGCTGGAACGGGCGCGCTCGCGGTCGGAGACGGCCGGTCGCCCGCAGAACGGCGGCTCGCCGCCTTGTCGGCCCCTGCCCTACGCCGCCCACCCCGGCTTCTGCCCCGGCTTCCCCGCATGCTCGCCGCTGCTGCCGTACTCGCGGCCTGCTGGGCGCTGGGCGGGGCAGGACTCGGCTTGTTCGGGGGCGCACTCCTCGCCGGGTTCGTGGTGTGGCGGCGGAAACGGGCCGCAGCGTCCCCACCGTCCGCCGGGCGGGACACGGAGATCACGGCCGTGCTGCCCCTGGCCCTGGACCTGTTGGCGGCCGGGCTGCGCGCGGGAGCACACCCCACCGACATGGTGGCGGCGGTAGCCCAGGCTCTCGGCGGGCCGCTCGGTACCGCGCTGGACGGGGTGGCCCGGCAGTTACGGCTCGGCGCCGATCCGGCGCGCGCCTGGCAGAGTCTGCACGCCCCCGCAGAGCTGGCCGCGGTAGGCCGGGCCCTGGCCCGGGCAAGCCACACTGGCGCCCCACTGGCCGACGTGGTGGAGTCCCACGCCGCCGACTGCCGCCGTACCGCCCGCGCGACAGCCCTCGAGCTGGCCCACCGCACCGGGGTAGCCGTCGTCATCCCCCTGGGTGTGTGCTTTCTGCCCGCGTTCGTCCTCCTCGGCGTGGTGCCCCTGGCCGCGGGCCTCGTGTCTGGTCTGGTCCTTCCCTGACCGCCCAGCGGCCTTACCAGCGCCGGTCTCGAGTTATCCACAGCCGCGTCTTCCCCCGCCGCACGCCCCGTATCGCCCGGCCACGCTAAACGCTGTGTCGGGCTGTTACGCCCTCGCCTTGTACGGAGGTTCCTGTGTCTGCTGCTCCTGTTCTGCTGCTCCGCTGTCTTCTTCGGTCCGCTGGCCGCGGCCGCGACACCGGAATGGCCACATCCGAATACGCCCTCGTCACTGTGGCGGCCTGCGCGTTCGCCGCGGTCCTCTACGCCATTCTGACCAGCGCTGAGCTCCGCACCGCCCTCACCCGCATGGTCATCGACGCTCTCGGGATGGGTGGTTGAGCCGATGCGCCGCCCTCCCACGGCCCGTCCCACAGCCCCGGCACGCCAGGGCACCAGTGCCCTGTTCCGGGACCGGGGAGCGGTGACCGCGGAAACCGCGGTGGTGCTCCCCGGGCTGGCGCTGCTGCTGGGCGTCGCGCTCTGCTGTGTCCACGCCGCAGCAGCCCACGTGGCGTGCGTGGACGCTGCCCGGGTGGGGGCCCGCGCGCTCGCGCGCGGCGACGACGAGGCAGTCGTCCGCTCCCTTGTCGCCCAGGCCGGTCCCCCGGAGGCCACGGCGGAACTGTCCATGGCGGAAGGTTTCGCCCGGGTAGAGGTCACTGCCCCGGTCCGGATCATCCCCGGGCTGCCTCCGACAGTGCGGGTCAGCGGCACCGCCGCGATCCCCGCGGAACCCGAGGTGGATGCTCTAGCGGTGAGGAGTGCTGATGCGCCCTCCAGCCCTTGATCGCGGCTCCGGCACCGTGTGGGTGCTCACCTTCGCCATGCTGGTCTGGGCGTGCGTAGTCGCAATCGTCGTGGTGGCGAGCGTACGCGTGGACCGGCACCGGGCTGCTGCCGCCGCTGACCTCGCCGCCCTCGCCGGGGCGGAGCAGGCCGCCTCGGGGGCCGACCGGGCCTGCGCGGTGGCCCGCCGCACTGCGCACGCGAACCAGGCCCGGCTGGTCGACTGCACCGTGTCTGGGCTGACTGTTACGGTCACCGTAGCTGTGCCGGGCCGTATAGGACCAGCGCAGCTCACCGCAGTCTCCCGGGCTGGTCCGGTCGGCGCAGAGCACAAGGCTGTATCCCCGGCCTGGCTAGGCCGCTTCCAGCAGCGCGTCCAGGAGCCGGACCGCTCCCGGCTTGCTGAGCGGCTCGTTGCCGTTACCGCATTTGGGCGATTGGATGCAGGACGGGCACCCGGTAGCGCACTCGCAGGCCGCGATCGCGTCCCGTGTGGCGCGCAACCAGTCCCGCGCAGCGGCGTAGCCGCGTTCCGCGAACCCTGCGCCTCCCTCGTGCCCGTCGTAGACGAAGACGGTGAGCAGCCCGGTGTCGGGGTGCAGCGCAGTGGACACCCCGCCGATATCCCACCGGTCGCAGGTGGCGAACAGCGGCAGCAGGCCGATCGACGCGTGCTCGGCTGCGTGGGCGGCGCCGCGCAGCTCCACCCCTTCGTCCCGCAGCCGTTCCTCAGCGTCCGGACCGACCGTCCACCACACCGCCTGCGACTCCAGGACCCGCTCCGGCAGTTCCAGCGGACGCTCGTCCAGGACCGCCCCGGTGCGCAGGTCGCGTCTCAGATAGCTCACCACTTGGCGGGCCACCCGCACTTTCCCGAAGCACACTGTGGCTTCCCCCCACCGCTCCTCGCGCGCGGTGGTGAGGATGTCGATGTGGGTGACCTCCCGCGCCCAGGTGCTGTAGCCGGGGTCTTCGCCGCGCACCAAGGCGATTCCGCTCTCCAAGTCCAACGCGGAGACCACATAGCTGAACCCTTGGTGCAGGTAGACCGCGCCGGGATGCACGGCCGAGCTCGCCGTGGCCTCGTCCACGGAGCCCAGCAGCACGCCGCTGTCTTCGTCCACGATCTGGACCGGCGCCCCGCCCGACCCCCGGATATCGGCCAAGGTGGAGGCCCGTTCCCGACGCGTCCAAAACCAGCCTCGAGGGCGGCGGCGCAGCAGCCCTCGGCCCACCAGCTCGGCAACCACATCGGACGCGTTCGGACCGAAGATCGGCAGTTCTTCCGGGGCGAGCGGAAGTTCCTCGGCTGCGGCACACAAGTGCGGGGCGAGCACATAGGGGTTGTCCGGGTCCAGGACCGTCGCTTCCACGTCCTGCCCGAAGATCGCGTCGGGATGGTGGACCAGGTAGGTGTCGAGCGGATCGTCCCGTGCGACGAACACGGCCAACGCGTCACGGCCGCTCCGGCCGGCCCGCCCGGCCTGCTGCCACAGCGAGGCCCGCGTCCCCGGCCAGCCGGCGAGCACCACAGCGTCCAGTCCGCTCACGTCCACCCCCAACTCAAGCGCGTTGGTGGTGGCCAGTCCCAGCAGCTCCCCGGACCGCAGGCGCTGCTCCAGCCGCCGCCGGTCCTCAGCCAGGTAGCCGCCCCGGTACGCGGCTACGCGCCGGGCCAGCTCTGGGCGCCCCGCATCGGCCAGTGCCCGCTGCGCCGCCAGCGCAACCAGTTCAGCCGCCTGCCGGGACCGCACGAACACCAGAGTGGACACCTCATGGGACACCAGGTCAGCCAACAGTTCCGCGGCGACCGCTGTCGCCGTGCGCCGCAGGGGCGCCCCCTGCTCCCCGGTCTTCTCCGTCAGCTCCGGCTCCACGAGAGCGAACCGCAGCGAGGCGCGCGCCGAACCGTCCCCGGTGACCGCGACCACGGGAAGCCCGGTGAGCTGCTGCGCTGTCTCCGCCGGCGTCGCCGTGGTCGCCGACGCCAGGATGAACCGCGGCTCGGCACCGTAGCAGCCGCACACCCGCCGCAGCCGCCGCAGGATCTGCGCGACATGCGACCCGAACACTCCCCGATAGTGGTGGGCCTCATCCACCACGACATAGCTGAGCCGGCGCAGAAACCCCGCCCAGACCGGGTGGCGCGCCACGATCGAACGGTGCAGCATGTCAGGGTTGGTCAGCACGTAGTTGGCGTGCGCCCGGGCCCAGGACCGTTCTTCCATCGGGGTGTCGCCGTCGTAGACGGCAGCCCGCACCCCGGGCAGCGCCAGCTCCGCGAGTTTGCGCTCCTGGTCGGCGGCGAGTGCTTTGGTGGGAGCCAGGTAGAGCACGCTGCCGCCCTCGGCGATCGCCGCGGTGCACGGCAGCAGAAAACCCAACGACTTCCCGGAAGAGATGCCAGTGGCTATGATCACATTGCTGCCACTGTGAGCCAGGTTCGCTGCCCGCACCTGGTGCGACCAGGGCTTCGCTACACCTGACTTGACCATGCGTTCCACCACCGCAGGCGACGCCCAGCCCGGCCAGTCCTCCCTCACCCCGGGACTATTCGTCAGGCTTTCCACATGGGTCACCTGCGCGGTGCGGGTATGGTCACGCCGCAGCCGTTGGAGAACCGGCTCCCAACGGTTCACACCCGACACCCTCCACAGGATCGTGCGCCTTGGTTATTCGGGACCGCAGTTGATAGCTGAACGATTTCAGTGTGACATCTGGGGGTACGACTGGCGCTACGGCGTGGTTTTCTTGACTTTGCCATAGATACAACAGCCTGGCGTGATTGAATTTCGTCCGGAGAGGGTAACGCCCGGCAGAGGATCCCTCGCGAGTTTTCGCTGTTCGGTGCTGGAGGACCAGTGGACTTGAAGCTTGATCACCACACCCAAGACGACACCGAGGTCGTCGTCGTCGAAGGGGAAATCGACGTCTATACGGCGCCTCGCCTGCGAGAGCTCCTCATCGACCTGGTGAACAAGGGCCACCACCACCTCATCGTCAACATGGAGAAGGTGGAGTTCCTCGACTCGACCGGGCTCGGTGTGCTTGTGGGCGGTCTCAAGCGCGTGCGGGCCCACGACGGCACCCTGGACTTGGTCTGCACCCAGGAGCGGATCCTGAAGATCTTCCGGATCACCGGTCTGACCAAGGTCTTCGGTATCTACGAGTCGGTGCAGGAGGCCATCGACAAGCGCAAGTCGAAGCAGTCGTAAGCCAACGATGGCGGTTGTCCAACTCACGATTAGCGCGCTGCCCGCGCATGTCCGCACCGCCAGGCTCATGGCTACGGCCGTGGCCCGGCGGGCGGGTGTCAGCGAGTCGACCCTCGACGAGATTCGCCTGGCCGTGGGCGAGGCGTGCTCCCGCGCCGTGGAGGCTCATCGCACCCACTGCCCCGACCAGCCGATCAAGCTGGAGTTGATCGACAGTTCCGGCCCGACGGGACCCGGTGGCCCCTCAGGTCCCGATCGGATCAACGGCAGCCGTTCCGGCCGCTTCGAAGTGGTCGTTTCCGACCACGCCCCAGCCAAGGAGAACGGCGCTCCAGCGTTCAACGGTTTCGAGGGCGGGCCGCACGCTTCGCTCGGTGAATCCCTCACCTCAGGCGGGTTCGGCGGATTGTCACCTGATGTCGGCCTTGCCGTCATCCGCGGTTTGGCTGACGAGGTGAGTATCGAACCCAGCGAGAACGGCACGGTGATCCGCATGAGCTGGCCGTTGGCCAGTAACGAGGCGGACATCTCCGAGGCGCATGGACTCGACTGACGCCTTCCGCACGTCCACGGGCGTCTCATGGTGAGACGCCCGTAATTCCTTCCCCCGTCCCCTCAAGCACCACACAAATCCGCCATGGCAGCGGTGCGCCTAGTCGCATTCCTGAGTGGACACCGGCGTGGTAGCGCGGATTCCCGCTTCCGCGTTCGCGGCAACCTCTTCTGCGGTCAACACGTAACCGGTTTCTTCGTCATTGGTGGCGGCCGCGAACACCACCCCGTACACGGTTCCCCGGGGTGAGAGCAGCGGCCCCCCAGAGTTTCCCGGCTGGATCACCGCGCGCACCTGGTAGATTTCCCGGCTCACCTGCTGGGAGTGGTAGAAGTCGGGTCCCCGTGCGGTCTGCTCGGCGCGGATCCGGGCGGGGACCACGGTGAACCCGCTGTCCCGGGGGAAACCGGCGACGACCGCGTCGTCGCCTTTCTTCGCCTGCATTTCGAATTCCAGCGGCTCCAAGTCGAGACCGGGCACGGCGAGCACCGCAAGATCCTGTTGGGGGTCGTAGAGGACCACGATCGCCTCGTACTGGGTACCGTCCCGGGTGACGATCCGCAGCTCCTCTTCCACCCCGGCCACCACGTGCGCGTTCGTCATGACACGCTCGTGCGCGTAGACGAACCCGGTGCCTTCGACCCGACGCTGGCAGGAGGGCGCGTTCCCCAGCACTTTGACGACGCTCTGGCTTGCCCGCCGCAGCTCTTCAGTGTTGAGCACCGACGGGTCGGGTTCCGCGACCTCCGCGGGCTCGCTGGTGCCCAACCCGCTGAAGACCTGCGGGAAAGCGCTCTGGTCGACGATCCTGCGGAAGGTGGAAAACCAGGTCTGCGCCGGATCAGGCATGACCCGGTCCACCGTCCGCAGGATCCGCGAATTCTGCACCTGCTCGGTGACCAGAGGAATCATCGAGTTAGCGACGGCGCTCCCCACCAGCCAGGACACCAGCAGCACCGACAGGGTGCTCACCAGGGCCCCGCCCATGGCGTCGAGGATCCGCGCCGAGTTCCACGTGACCCGGTTGCGGATGAGCGCGCCCAGATAGGAAGTGAAGAACTGGCCGAGCGCGGCGAACAGGAACACCATCGCGATCGCGATGAGCGCCTGCTGCGTGGGGTTGGGGACGAACGCTTGGATGACCGGAGGCGCGCCGAGCGCAGCCAGGACTCCCCCGCCGATGAAGCCCACAAAACTCAGGACTCCGACAATGAACCCCTGCCGGTAGCCCGAGATCGCGAAGACGATAATGAGCACGACGAGGATCGCGTCCAGCACACCCGCTCCTCTCCGCTGTCCCCAAGGTTGTTTTAAGGTGTGCCGCCACCGTCTCGGGCCACGGGTCGGAACACGTCGATGACTTCCACATTCTGGTCACGCCACGGCCGTTCCCACCCGCCCAACACGAGCAGACGATCCAGTATCCCAGCGGTGAATCCCCACACCAGCATGCCGCGCACCCGGAACGCCGGGCCGGTGCGCCCGTTGGACAGCACTGTACGCACCCGGTTGGCCGGGTCGGCGAGCTCTGCGATGGGGACACGGGTCACCGAGGCGACTTCGTCTGTGTCGACGGCACGCACTTCAGAAGGGGTGTGCCACCACGCCAGCACAGGGGTGACGCGGAACCCTGTGGGAGGAATGTAGAACTCCGGCAGGGTGCCGAGCACGTGGACTCCGTCGCGGACCACCCCCGTTTCCTCTTCGGCTTCCCGCAGGGCACAGTCCACTGGCCCGGCGTCCTGCGGTTCGAGCGCCCCTCCGGGGAAGGCGGGCTGCCCCGAGTGGCGCCGCAGCCCCGTGTTGCGTTGGATGAGGAGTACGTCGGGCCCGGCTTCGCCTTCCCCGAACAGCAGCAGGACCGCGGAGCTGCGCCCACCGGAAGCTGGGGGCCGCATCTCGACGGGCACCGGCATCCGCTTCGCGGCCTCGGTCAGTGACAGCAGCCATTCCGGAGTAGTGATCTGCGGTCTCATGAGAACGGCCCCGTCCGTACCAGCCGCCGCGCGGTCTCCTCGTCCACCGGTCCTTCACCGTAGGAGGGGCACAGGTGCTGGAGTTCGCAGGCACCGCACGCGGGGCGGCGGGCATGGCAGACTCGGCGCCCGTGCCAGATGAGCCGGTGGGATAGCATCGTCCACTCCTCGGGCGGGAACAGGGCAGCGATCTCCTGTTCCACTTTCACCGGGTCGGTCTGCCGGGTCATCCCGAAGCGGCGCACAAGCCGTCCGAAGTGGGTGTCGACGGTGAGGCCGGGAACACCGAAGGCGTTGCCCAGCACCACGTTGGCGGTCTTGCGGCCCACACCCGGCAGTTTCACCAAGTCTTCCAACCGGTCGGGAACTTCTCCGCCGTGTTCGTCGCACAACCGCTGGCCAAGCGCGATGATGTTGCGCGCCTTGGTGCGGTAGAAGCCAGTGGAGCGGATGATGTTTTCGAGCTCCTCCTGGTTGGCCGAAGCATAGTCGGCTGCAGAGCGGTAGCGGGCGAACAACACGGGGGTCACCTTGTTGACCCTCCGGTCCGTGCACTGGGCCGACAGGATGGTGGCTACCAGGAGTTCGAGGGGGGTAGTGAAATCAAGCTCACAGTGCGCGTCGGGATACATTCGCGCCAATTCCCGGTTGATTTGTCGGGAACGTCTCATCAAAGCGAGGCGAGTCTCACCCGTGGGCGTGTCGCGCTCCGCTGCGGACGCGTCGCCGCTAGCACCGGGGGAGGAGGAAGCAGTGTATACGTTGCGGGACACTGTTCCAGCCTACGTATCTTTTCTGCTTCGTGCCCGGTCAGCGCGGGATTCCGCGACAGCCTCAGGCTGTGTTATCCGCGGTTTCCTCCCGGCACTCCAGCGGAGTCCGCAGCCACGCCCTCGAGAAACAACTAGGATCGAAGTGCTGACGTCGGCTGTGACGAGCTGCTCGTACCCCCGGTGGGGTCCACCAGGGAACACGCCGGTTTCACAGCTTGTGCGATGTGCGTCACACTGTTGACGGTCAGGCTGCGAGGAGGAATGGTGGACGAGACCAACGAGGTGCTGAGCAAGGCCCCCCTGTTCGAGGCGCTTGACGAAGAAGGCGCGGCCGCGCTGCGTTCTTCCATCACCGAGGTGCGACTCGGCCGGGGCCAGACACTCTTCTCCGAGGGAGACGAGGGTGACCGTCTCTACGTCATGCTCAGCGGAAAGGTCAAACTCACCCGCAAGTCCGCTGACGGCCGTGAGAACCTGCTGGCGGTTCTCGGCCCGGGCGAAATGCTGGGTGAGCTCTCCCTGTTCGACCCGGGACCGCGGACGGCCAGCGCGGTTGCGGTAACCGACGCTGTGTTGGCCGGGCTGGGCCACGACGACTTGCGGCCGTTCATCATGCGGCAGCCCGAGGTCGCCGTCCACCTGCTGAAGGCGCTGGCCACCCGACTGCGGCGGACCAACGACGTGGTGGCGGACCTGGTCTTCACCGACGTTCCCGGCCGTGTCGCCAAGGCCCTGCTCGACCTGGCGGAACGTTTCGGCAAGCAGAGCGAGGACGGGCTCCACGTCCACCACGACCTGACGCAAGAAGAGCTGGCCCAGTTCGTGGGCGCGTCACGCGAAACCGTCAACAAGGCGCTGGCCGAATTCGCGCTGCGCGGCTGGCTGCGGATCGAAGCCAAAGCCGTGGTCCTGCTCGACGTGGAACGGCTGCGTCGCCGCGCCCGCTGACTTCGACCCCGGTCCGACCGCCTCAGTCCCGCGGCGTCGGGCGGTCGGACCGTGCCGGACAACCATCCTCCGCGCAGTAGGAACACCGGTGAAGCGGCCGCTCCGCCGACCCCGGCACGTCGAGTGTGCTCGGCATGCCCGTGCCGCCCGGCCGCGCCGCGGGCAGGCTCAGTCCGCCAGAACCTCCACGGGAACGTCTCCGCGGTCCACGAGGTACCGCACCTGGGCGCGGACGGACGCTTCGGTCGCGGCACGCAGCGCGGGATCCACGTCCGCGTACACCCGGTCCACGATCTCGGCCAGCGTGTCCGCCCCGGCCGCCACCGCGTCACGGATCTGTCCTAGCCGCTCTTCGCGGTGCTGGATGTAAGAGTTCAGCTTCCGCAGCGGATCCGTGCAGACGGGCCCGTGCGCGGGCAGCAGGGCGCGGATGTTCGCGCTGTCCACCAGGTCACGCAGCCGAATCAGGGAATTCAAATAGTCGCCCAGGTCTCCGCCGTCTTCTCCGACGATCACCGTGGTGCCCCGCCCCAGCACGGTGTCCCCGGTGAGGACGACGTCGTCCGCAGGCAGGTGGAAGCTCACCGAGTCCGCGGTGTGCCCGGGCGTGCGCAGCACCCGTACCCGCAGTCCGTCTGCTTCGACCACTTCTCCGTCGTCGAGCCCGTCCCCGCTGATGCGATGCGCCGGATCGACCGCGCGCACACGGCAGCCGGTCAGCTCGGAGAAGTACCGTGCCCCCGCGGCGTGGTCGGCATGGCCGTGGGTGAGCAGGGCCTGGGTGACCTGGGATCCCTGCTCTTGCACCATGCGCGCAACACGCTCCAGGTGCCGTTCGTGATGGGGTCCGGGGTCGACCACCAGCACGTTGCGGGCGCCAGGCTCCCGCAGTATCCACGTGTTCGTTCCGTCGAGCGTCATCGGGCCGGGATTCGGGCAGAGAACGCAACTTGCGCGCAGCGTCCCGGAACCGTCGATCCTCATCGCACCTCTTTTCGCGGCATGCCCGACTAGGGGGTCCATCAGAACGGATAATCAACACCATCGGGAACGATCAGTGTGATTCCCCCCGCAGACTTCCGGAACTCCGGTTGCACCGGAACGATCTCCCGTTCCGCGGCCAACACCTCCTCAGGTGTGGCGTATCCGATGAGGCTCTTCAGGTTGGCCACCGTGGGCGGCAGCATCGCCAACTGCCCCGCCCGCCACTGCCGCACCGCCTCCTCCGGGGACATCCACGTGACATGGTCGGCTTCCCCGCCCACGTCGCGAGGCTGCTGGCCTTCCGGCAGGACCGCGACAAAGAACCTGGTGTCGTAGCGGCGCGGCTCCATCGCCGGGGTGATCCACCGCGCCCACGGACACAGTAGATCCGAGCGGAGCACCAGCCCTCGCCGGTCAAGCAGTTCCGCGAGCGACAGGGAACGGTTGAGCAGCGCCTGCCGGTCTTCCTCCCAGTCGTCCCCCCGCGTATCGGCTACCACTTCATTCTCGGAGGGACCGGCCAGCAGCACCCCGGACTCTTCAAAGGTTTCCCGTACCGCCGCGCAGACGAGGGCGCGCGCCAGTGCCTCGTCCGCCCCGAACGCGCGAGCCCACTCCCGGGGCGGCGGCCCGCTCCAGCGGATCGTGTGGTCGCTGTCCCGCGGATCCACCGACCCCCCGGGGAAGGCGTACATGCCCGGAGCGAACCGCATCGAAGCGACCCGCCGCAGCAGGTACACCTCGAGACCTCGATCTGCCTGACGCACCAGCAGCACGGTCGCGGCGTCCCGAGGCCGCACCGGAGTCACCCGCCCCGCGAGCACGTCCCACATGCGGGGAGTGATCTCGCCGCTGCCAAGGTGGCGGATGACCTCACCCTCCGAGAGAGTCGCTTCTTCGGAGGGAGACACGGGAGCGGAGGAAGGCTTCTCCTCTTCTTCCCGCCGGCATTCTGAATGGTTCGCTGACACGGAGCCTCCTCCCCGGGGGACGGTGACGTTGCCTGGTCGGACCGGACTAGTCGACCTCGACGATCACCTCAACCTCGACCGGGGCGTTCAACGGGAGCACGGCCACACCCACCGCGCTACGCGCATGCTTGCCGGCTTCGCCGAACACCTCGGTGAACAGTTCACTGGCCCCATTGATGACCTGCGGCTGGCCGGTGAACGACGGGTCGCTGGCCACGAATCCCACGACCTTGACCACGCGTTTCACCCGGGACAGCTCGCCCACCTCGGCTTTGATGGCGGCGATCGCGTTCAACGCGCACACCGCGGCCAGCTCCTTGGCCTGCTCCGGGTCGACGTCGGCCCCCACTTTGCCGGTCGCACGGAGCTCCCCGCCGACCACCGGAAGCTGCCCGGAGACGTAGACGTGGCTCCCGCTGCGCACGGTCGGCAGGTATGCGGCCACGGGAGGGACCACCTCGGGCAGGGTGTGCCCGAGCTCCGCCAATCGTGTCTCAGGGGTCTTCGTCGTCATTTCTTCTCGCGCTTCAGGTAGGCGACCAACTGCTGGTTGCGCGGGTCATCGCCGATCGTGGGGCCGGGGATCACCGTGACCAATTCCCACCCGTCTTCGCCCCAATTGTCCAGAATTTGCTTGGTTGCGTGCGACAACAACGGCACAGTCGCGTACTCCCACTTCGTCATGGCGCCAACCTTATAGCGACCGTTCCCCGCACGGCAGGGGTCCATGACCCTTACCAGCACCATCACTCCCGGCGGCGGCAGGGCGAGACCTCAACCCGCAGTGCATAGACTCCGTGGGGTGAGCTCACGCGATCGCGATTGGGACGGAGTCCGCCTCCACGTCGTCACCGGCAAAGGAGGCACCGGGAAAACCACCGTCGCCGCAGCACTCGCTCTAGCCCTGGCCGCGGAAGGCGGCAAAGTGCTGCTGGTGGAAGTTGAAGAACGGCACGGCATCGCCCCGCTCTTCGGCCTCGACTCGCTGTCCTATGCGGAACGCGAAATCGCCGCCGCCGACAACGGCGGCACGGTCTACGCGCTCGCCGTCGACGCTGAGGCAGCGCTCCTGGAATACCTGGAGATGTTCTACGGCCTGCGCCGGGTCGGCGGTGCACTCCGCCGCTTCGGCGTCATCGACTTCGCCACCACGATCGCGCCCGGCGCCCGCGACATCCTCCTGACCGGCAAAGTCACCGAAGCAGTGCGCCGCCGCACCCCGCAGAGTGCCCGGCACGACGGTCCCGGCCCGTACGTCTACGACGCCGTAGTGCTCGACGCCCCGCCCACCGGCCGCATCACTCGTTTCCTCAACGTCACCGCCGAAGTCTCCGGCCTGGCCCGGGTAGGCCCGGTCCGCGACCACGCCGCCCGGGTCATAGACGTCATCCGCTCCCCCGAAACCGTGGTGCACTTCGTCACCCTGCTCGAAGAAATGCCGGTCCAAGAATGCGTGGAGGGAATCGCGGAGGCACGCGACGCAGGACTGCATGTGGGAGGCATCCTGGTGAACATGGTCCGCCCCGCGCTGCTAGAGGACTCCGTGCTCGCCGCAGCGTCCCAAGGTGTCGTCGACGTCGCCGCGCTCACCCGCGGCCTTCAGGCCGCCAGCCTCCCCGACCCGTCCCGTCTCGCCCAGGAGCTGTCCAAAGAAATCGTGGAACACGCCCGGCACATGCGAGTAGCAGCCGAAGCCCGCAGCCGGCTCGCCGCAGCCGGACGCCCCTGCTACGACGTCCCTTTCCTCGACGACGGGGTCGACCTTGACGGCCTCCGCCGACTCGCCCGCGAACTACGCGACCAGGGGGCAGTGTGAACCCCACCCCTCCCCGCACCCTCGACGTGGACGACCTCCTCGACAACCCCGGCACCCGAATCGTGGTGTGCTGCGGCTCCGGAGGCGTCGGCAAGACCACCACGGCCGCGGCCCTGGCCTTGCGCGCCGCAGAACGCGGACGGCACACCGTGGTGATCACCGTGGACCCGGCCCGCCGACTCGCCCAATCCCTGGGACTGACCGAACTGGACAACACCCCGCGCCCGGTCCCCGGTGTCGCGGACAGCAACGGCGGATCACTGCACGCCATGATGCTGGACATGAAACGCACCTTCGACGAGACCGTCGAAGCGCACGCAGACCCCCAGCGGGCGGAGCAGATCCTCAACAACCCCTTCTACCAGTCCTTGTCGTCCAGCTTCGCGGGCACGCAGGAGTACATGGCGATGGAGAAGCTGGGCCAGTTGCGGCGTTCCGACGAATGGGACCTCATCGTCGTCGACACCCCGCCCAGCCGGTCCGCACTGGACTTCCTCGACGCCCCCAAACGGCTCGGCAGATTCCTCGACGGCCGCCTGGTCAGATTCCTGGGCACCCCCGCACGCGGCGGAGCCTTCCGCCTGCTCGGCGCAGGGTTCGGCCTGGTGACCGGGGTGATCACGAAGATCCTCGGCACCCAGCTCCTCAAAGACGTGCAGTCCTTCATCGGCGCGTTCGACGCTGTCTTCGGCGGATTCCAGGAACGGGCCGAACAGACCTACCGGATCCTGCAAACCGAAGGCACCGCGTTCCTCGTCGTGGCCGCACCCGAGCTCGACGCGCTGCGGGAAGCCTCCTACTTCGTGGCACGGCTCTCCGCAGAACAGATGCCGCTGGCCGGCCTGGTCCTCAACCGCGTCCAACAGGTCCACGCCGACCTCTCAGCGGAACAAGGCTCGGCCGCGGCGGAGCTGCTCGAAGCAACCGGGGAGCATCCCCTCGCCGCCGCGGCACTCCGCCTGCATGCCGGACGGGTCCGACAGCGGAACCGGGAGCAGCGACTGCGCAACCGGTTCGCTGCGGACCATCCTGACGTTGCGATAGCGGAAGTCCCGGCCTACCCGGAAGACGTCCACGACCTGGACGCGCTCCGCGCGATCGGCCGGGCACTCGCTGGTGTGTCCACCGTGCCGTAACGGCCCGGTGCCCTCAGGAAGGGGCGGCTGCTCCCCTCGGTCGCGTGGACGCCGCGTCTCCTCTCACCACGTGTCCTCGACAAGAGCAGCCCCACCCCACACCCTCCCAATGAATGGTGGACGGACCTGTCCCGCGCTTGCACGGCTCCGTCCGGAAGACGGCTGGTTCCCCCGTCTTGCTCTGTCGCTGCCGAAAACCACCCTCCACGGTCTCCGGAACGTGCACCGGGGGCGCGGGCGGCCACGGGCTTCCTCCCTGCCCGTGGTGCCGTCAACCCTTGACGAACTGGTCCTTAGCAGCCCCGGACTGCTGGTAGTGCTGCCGGGCGTCTTCGAGCAGTGCCCGCCACGAGGTCACCTCGGGGCGGCGCCGCAGCAGAGCCCTCCGCTCGCGTTCGGTCATCCCTCCCCAGACACCGAACTCGATCCGGTTGTCCAGCGCGTCAGCCAGACACTCGGTGCGGACCGGGCACCCCCGGCAGATGAGTTTGGCCCGGTTCTGCGCGGCCCCCTGGACGAACAGCGAGTCGGGGTCGATCTCCCGACAGGCAGCACGCGCAGCCCAGTCTGTACTCCACATGTGCCCCACTCCCAAAGATCATCATGTGTTGTGTGCTGTGACAGAAGCCAGCCGACGGGCGCGGACATCGACTGGCACGGAGGAACAGAGACGACCTCTGCGGGCACACCGGATCGGCTCAACGGGTACGACGGGGTGCGGGGCCCGTATGAGATGTACCGTCTCTTGCATCTCCGCTGGTAAAGAAATTACGGTCCGCACCCCAAAGTCAACAGTCCCCATTAGGCCCATTTCTGATATAGCTCAGGTGGACCATTAAAGCTTTGAAAACTAGTCACCTAGTGACTACCCAGAGTAATAAAGTGCGTGTGGGCGGCGACCCTCCCCAAGTCCCTGATCATGGAAAGATGGGAATCAGGGCTCGCGGATCGACCACATCCGGAACCGACAACAACGCGAAGCCCACGGCGGTTCGTCGCTGTTTTCTCGTTTCCGAACGTAATCTGGACGGGTGGGTCAAGGGACATTGCTGCAGAAACTCGGTCAGTTGTTCGGGGTCTCGGTCGCTGCCGGAGTACTCGTGGCTGCGCTCGCCGCTCCCGCCCTCGGCGGTATCGGCATCGCTGCCCGCAACGTAGCGACCGGCTTCCTCAACATGCCCAGCGAGCTAGAGACCCCGCCGCCGCCCCAACGCTCGATCATCTACGACGCAGAAGGCGGCGTCATCGCTGAGGTGTACGACCGGAACCGGGAACTGGTAGAACTCGACCAGATCGCCCCGATCATGCAGCAGGCGATCATCGCCATCGAGGACAGCCGGTTCTACGAGCACGGCGGCCTCGACATCGTGGGCACCTTCCGCGCCGCCCTGCGCACCATCGCCGGGCGCACCCAAGGCGGCTCCTCCATCACCCAGCAGTACGTCAAAAACGTGCTGATCGAAAGCGCCACATCCCAGGCGGAACAAGAAGAAGCCCGCGAAACCACCCTGGGACGCAAGATCCGCGAACTGCGCTACGCCATCGCGCTCGAACAGCGGATGACCAAAGACGAAATCCTCGAGGGCTACCTCAACATCGCCTACTTCGGGGACGGCGCCTACGGTGCCGAGTCCGCGGCCCAGCACTTCTTCAGCGTCAGCGCCAGCGAACTCAACCTCAACCAGGCTGCCACCCTGGCCGGTCTCGTCCGCTACCCCGAGCTGTACAACCCCCGCCTCAACCCGGACCAGGCCCAAGAACGGCGCGACGTGGTCCTCGACCGGATGGTCGCCACCGGGGTGATCACCGAAGAAGAAGCCGAGAAGACCAAAGCGCAAGACCTGGAACTCGACATCTCCACGCCCAGCAACGGGTGCATGCCCAGCAAGCAGCCGTTCTTCTGCGACTACGTGATCCAGGAGATCGAGAAGAACGAAGCGTTCGGGGAGACCGAAACCGAACGCGCCCGCTGGCTGCGCACCGCAGGCCTGGAGATCTACACCACGCTCGACCCCGACATGCAGGAGGCTGGGCAGAAAGCCGTAGACAAGTGGGTGCCGCGCAAGAACGAAGCCCGCAAGGTCGCCGCCGAAGTCTTGATTGAACCCGGCACCGGGGAGATCCGGGCCATGGTGCAGAGCCGCAACTACGGCCCCGACGAAAGCAAACTCGGCGAAACCTCCATCAACTTCACAGCCAACGCCGACCGCGGCGGCAGCACCGGCTTCCAAGCCGGCTCCACCTTCAAAGCCATCACCCTGGCCGCGGCCCTCGAAAAAGGACTGCCGTACAGCACGTCCTTCACCTCGGGCAGCACCATCACTGTCACCGGCCAGAAGAACTGCGACGGCAACACTCTCGCCCCGTGGACAGTGAGCAACTCCAGCGAAAGCGGCGGCGCCGCCACCCACAACATGGTGTCGGGCACCAAAGGCTCGGTGAACACCTACTTCGCCCAACTGCAGAAACGGGTCGGCCTGTGCAACGTCATCAAAATGGCGGAAAAACTCGGCCTGACCCGGGCCGACGGCCAAAGCTACGACAACCCGCGCACCCAGGGGAACAACTCCTTCACCCTGGGCAGTGAGGAAGTCTCCCCGCTGAACGTGGCCGCCGCCTACGCGACCTTCGCCTCGCGGGGCATCTACTGCAAGCCGATGGCGATCACCAAGATCGTCGACCGCCAGGCCGGGCGCACCATCGAAATGGAACCGGAGTGCGAACGGCGCATCTCCAAAGATGTCGCCGACGGCGTGAACTACCTGCTCCAGCAGACCTTCAAAGGCGGCACCGCCACCGGACTGGGTATCGGCCGCCCTGCCGCCGGAAAGACGGGAACCACCGACAACTCGGCGAGCGCCTGGTTCGCGGGCTACACCCCGAACCTGGCCGGCGCCGTGTTCGTCGGCGACCCGCGCGGCCCCAACCAGTACCCGCTGCGGAACGTCACCCTCGGCGGACGCTACTACTCGGTGGTCTACGGCGCGACCATCCCCGGTCCGATCTGGCAGGAAACCATGCGGGAAGCCGTGAAGAAACTGGACGAGAAGAGCTTCGCACGGTCGCCCGCACGGTTCGGCTCCACCAGCGAACCCGCGCCGCCACGACGAGAGGACCCCACGGACGCCAACCCGGCTTCCAGCCCGGGAAGCGTACCCAACGTGGTTGGCATGTCCCGTGACCAAGCGGTAGCCGCCATCGAATCCGCCGGCTACCGGGCGAACGTGGCCGACCGGCGGCTGCCGTCCAGCCACCCGGAAGGCACCGTGGCCCTCGTCGAGCCTTCCGCGGGCTCCCGCCTCGCCGAAGGCTCCGTCGTCAACATCTTCCTGAGCCGCGGCCCCGCCGACAACGGCAACAGCAACGGCGGCAACGGCAACGGCGGCTGGGAATTCCCCGGCGGAGGCGGCTGGGAGCTCCCCGCCTTAGATGACCAGTGGGGCGCGTTCTAGCTAGTCCCAACTCACCACTGTGGCCCTCGAGCACTGGTGCTCGAGGGCCACACGCTTCCTCAGCCTGGGGACAAAAGTCACGACAACTGGCGGCGCACCTCGTCAGCGACCCGGCGGCCCTCAGCACGCCCCGCAACCCGGGGAGTGAGCAGCTTCATCACCGCGCCCATCCCCTTGACGTCGCTCACCCCGGCCTCCGCGATCGCCGCCCGAACCAGATCAGCCAGCTCTTCGTCGCTGAGCTGCTCCGGCAAATACTCGGACAGCACCTCGCCTTCGGCACGCTCGTCCGCTGCCCGGTCCGCGCGCCCACCCTGCTCGAAAGCCTCCGCGGCCTCGCGACGCTTCTTCACTTCCTTCGTGATCACCTTGATGATCTCGTCGTCGCTGAGCTCACGGGCGGACTTCCCCGACACCTCCTCGTTGGAGATCGCGGTGAGCAGCATGCGCAGCGCCCGAGTCCGCACAGCGTCCCGTGCCTTCATCGCAGCGGTAAGGTCGGCTTGCAGCCGGGTCTTTAGTTCGGACATGCCAGGGATGCTAGAGGCCCCTTCCGGGGAACTCCAGGCAATTTTTCCCATGTCGTCCACCACAGCCCAGCCGACAGCCCCACCCCCACCACGGTTTTCGCCACCACCGATACCCGCGTGACCGGCGCGCCGGAACCAGGCACTGCTGGGATCTGACACCATCGTTCCATGACAGGTTCAGCGGTGGTGAACACCACGGGCAGAGTGCTACGCCGGATCGGCACAGCAGCAGCGGTCACCGGCGCCCTCGGTGTCGCAGGACTCGTATACGCCTCGGTCGTGGAACGCAACTGGTTCCGGCTGCGCCACTACGAGATACCGATACTCGCCCCCGGCAGCGACCGGCTGCGTATCCTCCACCTCTCCGACGCGCACCTGACCCCCGGACGCCGCCTACTCATCGACTGGATCCGCAGCCTCGACGCCCACAACCCCGACCTGGTCGTCAACACCGGAGACTCCCTCGCCCACCCCCAAGCGGTCAAACCGTTCCTCGACGCGCTCGGCCCTCTCCTCGACCGGCCGGGCCTGTTCGTCTACGGCTCCAACGACCTGTTCTCCCCCCAGCCGAAAAACCCCGCCCGCTACCTGTGGCGCAGCAGCAAAGCCGACTACCGGAAACGCAAAATCCCCGACCTGCCGTGGCGGGAGCTCGGCGCAGCCATGCGCGAAGCAGGCTGGCTCGACCTCAACAACCAGAAAGGCCACCTCACCGCAGGAAACCTGCGGATCGCCGCAGCCGGAATCCACGACTCCCACATCGGCCTCGACCGCTACGAGAAGATAGCCGGCCCCGCCGATCCCACCGCTGACGTACGCATCGGCGTCATGCACTCCCCAGAACCGCGGAACCTCGACCGGTTCACCGCCGACGGGTACGAACTCCTTCTCGCCGGGCACACCCACGGCGGCCAGATCTGCCTCCCCTTCTACGGCACCCTCGTCACCAACTGCGGTATCGACCGGGCCCGCGCCTGGGGACTCAGCCGGAACGGAACGTCGTGGCTCCACGTCTCCGGCGGGCTAGGCACCTCCCCCTACGCCCCAGTCCGCTTCTGCTGCCGCCCCGAAGCCGCCCTCTTGGACCTCATCCCCCGCGCCTAACCCGCCCCGCAGTGCCATCCCCGTGGCGGGGCCGCCCACCCCGCACCCCACAACCGCGGCCCCGCCACCCGTCCGTGACCCGGGCTCCCCATAATCGACATTCGCGTTCTCCAACCCCTCCCCGGCACGCATACATACCGGCATATGAGGCATAAACGCTGGTAGAGACCGCTCTGCCCGGAGGCCGTACGAATCCAGTGCCGAGATCGACGCCAGAGAACCACGGAGAACCCGGCGGCGCAATCCGGTTAACCGCCACCGTGTCGACAATGTTCGACCTGGCCCCTATCGGGGTGTCCATCACCCGTGGCCCCGACCACCGCCTGGTCTACGTCAACGAAGCACAACGAGCCATATTCGGCCCGCGCCCACTCGGCAAACCCCTGCTGCAAGCCTTCAACGACCTTGCCGAAGCGGGATACATCCTTGTCCTCGACCAGGTCATGACCACCGGGAAACCCGAATTCCTCCCCCAAGTCCCCGTAACCGTCAACTATCCCAACGCCGGCCGCCAAGAACGCTACTTCAACCTCAGCTTCACCCCGGTGTTCCTGGACGACGGAGAACCCGCAGTACTGAACCTGATCGCGGACGTCACCGAAACCATCGACGCCGCCCAGCGGAAACGCGCCCTCCAGCGGTACACCAGCATCGTCCGCTCCGGGAGCCTGGTGGAATGGAGCGCCTCCCCCATCGACGGCTCCCTGCAATGGATCCGCGGCTGGGAGGAGATCACTGGGCAACCCCACGAAGAATCCCGAGGCCACGGCTGGTTGAACATGGTCGCCCCAGAAGACAGGGCCGCGCTGCTCGCGTCCTGGCTACGGGCAATCGACGAAGTCCCCGACTCTGTGGAGTACATCTTCCGGGTACGAACACGCGACGGCACCTACCGGCACTTCCGTGCCCATGCCGTCCCCGTCCGAGAAAACGGGGTCGTCGTCGAATGGACCGGCACCTGCGCCGACGTGGAACAACAATGGCGGAAGCAGCGCCGCCACGCCCTGTTCAACCGTGCCTCTGAGGCGATCTCCAACACCGCCCTCATCGAAGACATGCTCAAGGCGTTACCCGAGGTCATCGTGCCCGAGGTCGCCGATGTGTGCACGGTCCACCTGTTGTCCCCCACCTCATCGCCTGAAACATCAGCGAACCCGTTCATTGTGGAACGCCTGGCGACCAAAGCCCGGGAAGGGATCACCGTGCCGCCGCCACGGTTCCAGTCACGCTTCACCATCCGAAGCACATACCTCGAGTTGATCCGGCAGAAGCGCTCCATCCACCGGGTGTTCCCGGTAGGAAAGCCGCCCTTGGACCCTCTCAGCCCGAATAGCTCGCGGTGGCTCCGCCAAGTCAAAGCCAACAGCGTGGTCATGCTCCCCATCACGGTCGAGGGGGAACTCGTCGCTAGCCTGGTCGCAGTCGTCTGCGGGGAACGCGAACCGCTGACTCAAGACGACGCGGACCTCCTGGCGGACCTCATCGACCACCTCCAGCCCACCATCGACACGTTCGCGAGCTTCCAACGCACCCAACGGGTCGCGAGAGCCCTCCAGCACAGCCTGCTCAGCGATCCCCCCACCATCCCGGGTCTCCCTATCGTCGGCCGCTATCAGACCAGCCCTACTTCCGCGGAGGTGGGCGGTGACTGGTACGACGCGTTCATCGTCGACGACACGATCATGCTCGTCATCGGGGACGTGGCCGGACACGACCTGACCGCGGCCACCGCCATGAGCCAGATGCGCAACATGCTCCGCGCTTTCGCCGCCGACCACCCGCACAACCCTCACGAAGTGCTACGCCGCCTGGACGGCGCAGTGCAACGCTCCGGGGAGTACAAAGGGACGGCCACCTGCATCCTCGCCCGGGTCACCCCAGACAGTGACGGCATCTGGCAGGTGGACTACTCGGTGGCCGGACACCTGCCGCCGCTGCTCGTTCTCCCGAACGGGGAGACCCGCTTCTTGGAGAAAGCCCACGACCTTCTCCTCGGCGTGGACCCCACAATGCCGCGCCACCGGGCGCTCGAAGTCCTGCCCTCGGGAGCCACCCTGCTGCTCTACACCGACGGTCTCGTGGAACACCCCCACGAGTCTCTCGATATCGGGTTGGAGCGGCTGGCCCACCACTGTGCCGCCATGGCCCGGATTCCCCTCAACACGTTCTGCGACCGGCTCCTCACCGAGCTGCCTATCGCCGGAAACGACGACATCACTTTGATCGCGTTGCGGTTGGAGTCGCCTACCCTGGCCACAGCCTCCCTGGCCCGGCACGGCTGACCGGCCAGTTTCCCCTCCGGCATAGGGGGTATCTCACCTAACGGACCCCCTGCCACCGGCAGATGTGCAAGTACCCCGGAGTGTCCGCTAGACTGTCATCAGTGTTTCGGGGTGTGGCGCAGCTTGGCAGCGCGCTTCGTTCGGGACGAAGAGGTCGTGGGTTCAAATCCCGCCACCCCGAC